>Ga0129333_10005969_pt1 | contig 11491 bp, 12 predicted proteins | sample CPB6_08_DNA_FD_94474 | JGI IMG/M metagenome (GOLD analysis project Ga0129333, IMG submission 94474) | Freshwater to marine salinity gradient microbial communities from Chesapeake Bay, USA - CPBay_Sum_0.6_0.8_DNA | ecosystem: Environmental > Aquatic > Marine > Coastal | place: USA: Chesapeake...
TAAATTTATAATTATTTCAGTTTAAAGAAAACTAAATATTATATCATAGGATGAATTGTTTTATGATTAATCAAGAATATCCTCAATAAATAACAAAAATAAAAATCATAACTATGTATCAAATCTGTAATATCTAATCTAGTAGGGAATTGAAGTACCACAGAAATAAAATAGATATTCATAAATGATTTAGATATAAAAAAATCGTGTCTTGATAGAGAAATCTATTAAGGCATGGCGTATCCGCTTACGTCATTAAAGACCAAAAAAACAATATCGTAATATCCAGAGAGAATGAGGATGATTCCATGACCCTTCTACTACATCTAATTTTTTAATCTGATTATACGGTTTTATACGGTTTTAAGTAGCGGGGTCAATTTTTTAGAACATGCGAGTCCTCATGATTACTTGCGCGGTGGAAGTGCTATTTCACGTATGGAACAAGTAATTGAAAAATTTAGAGAATATGGGCAAACACCAAGTGTATATTTATTTAGACTTGGATTGGATCGTGAAATAATAGCTGTAATTGATAAATTGTATAATCTTGGATTAGTTGAAAGTGGAAATGTTTTTTTTTGTAATATTACAAATATAAATTTTACAGATGATTATGTTGGTATTTACAATAATAAGCCATTTCGGATTCAAAAAAGAATTGAAAACCCATTATATAACAATTCTAAAAATTATCTAAATTTCAATTTTAGTAATACTAATATTCAAAAAGCAAAACAATTTTCAGTTGGAGAATATGTTATGATACGTGATTTACCGCATACATATGTAATTTTTCGTATAAATCCGATAACTTCAAGAATAACGTTGTGTAATCTCAGTATAAAAAATGGACATTCTGAAAATATGTATAAAACAGTTAATCCAGACCAATTAGTTAAAAAAAGAAGTTATTCAAATACTGTTAGAGGAAGACCAACATATCAAATTCCAGATGACATTCAAAAAATTATAAATAATTCAAAAAATAAATGATACGTCTTTTGTTGGTTTATTATAAATATTCAGTGTTTTGATTAAATTACAATAATGGATTCAGAAAAATTTGTTTATGTAATTGGTTCAAATTTACCATCAATTTTTATTGATGGTAAATTCGAGCAAAATTTTTATGTAAAATGGGGTGGAGATAGTTGGGTCCATACCATTCGTAATGTTTGTTTATACCAATCTGAGTTATGAACAGACGATTTGGGTCAATTACAAATATTGCGATAGGAACATACCAACCTTCGTTATGAACGAGGATCACTGTATAAATTGAATACGCCATCCATTATAAATTACATAAATCTATTATAAATAAAAAATAGGGTTTTTTACGTTATCCTAAAATATTACCTATTCTTTTTTTATAATATAATATCGCGTTGTTTTAACCTTTCCATTTTCGCCAGTATTATAAATAAAACTCTTGTTTATAAATAAAAATCCTTGATTTTTAAACAAATTGCGAATAATCGTCAAGTAAGGTCTAACTGTATTTTTATCATTTATTCCATTCCAATAACTCGAAGCAAAATATCTTTTTATATCGATCGCCAATTCAATAATTCGGTTCTGCTTCTCAATATCTTTATCAAATTCATATAAAATAAATGATTTATCTTCATCCAACTGTAATATTTCTAATGCGCGATTTATTGTCTCTTCTCGTTCATTTGTGTATTTATCTGATTTTTTTATTCTCATATTATAAATATAAACATATTCTTTAAGTATGTTTATATGACTATTTTGGAAATTTTATAAAATTGCTCAAATCACATTATGTTAATTTGAAGCTTTTTTTTGGAGTTCCTTCAATTTCGTTTCTCGTTTTGAAACTTTTTCTGGATCCGAATCAACTTTCGCTTTACGAGCTTCTTTTCGTTTGATCTTATTATCGAATCGTTTATTCTTTTCATTATCGTATGTAGTCATCATTGAATCGTAGGCTCCCAGCTGTTTGTTGTGTGCCTTTAAGATATTTTTAAAAACTTCTTTCGCGTAACCATCCGAATTAAATGTATAAACATTTTGAGTCATCGAAAAATAACTAACTCCTTTATATTTTTTTGTGGAAAACATCGGATCATGATTCCATACACCGCCTTTTGTATGACGACCGCGATCTTCTACATGTGCAACTGATTTGGTTCGAGATTCAGGATTAAATGGATACAGATTTCCAGTGATATATTCATAACGACATAATCCTACATACATAACATTGGGGATACCATAATCCCGTAAAGTACCACCTGTTAATATAATTACAAAACCATTTAATGATGGACTAATCCAAAGACGATTTTTTCTTCTATTTGTCATGTTTTAGCTACTTATACTAAAATATTATCATATTTTAGCATCAATTTTTAATTGATGCTAAAATCTAACCCAAAATCACATTCAAGCGCTCCATGTGTTCGCATTAAAAGGCGCAATCTCATCCGTATTCAAACAATTTTTTGAATTATTGTTTTATTGTCTCCAATAGTAGCTCTTTTTATGTGGTTTTGTTTTCAATACATTTGGATTTATCTATTCCTTACGGTATTATTCAATTTTTGAAATTCTTCCATTTTATTACATATTGTTTCAACTTGAATATATGTATTATTTATAGTTCCAAACACTTCTTTTGGTAATAACTCACGTTGTGGAGAATAAATAATTCTACATTTACCAAATTTATTACCATTAGAATTTCTAGTATTATTAAATCTTCTCATATTTTTATTATAAAACATTTTAGATATTGAAGTATTTTCAAGACTTCTATCAAAAATACCTGAATTACAAAATTTTTTTGAAATTGTATGGTTATGTGAAACAATCATTATTTTATCAATTGACGGATTATTTAAGTAAGAATTTGTATTATTTAACCTATTATTTAAGTTAGAATTTGTATTATTTGACGGATTATTTGAGTTATTTGAAATTTGTAATTCTGTGCCATTTTTTAACCGATTATTTAATAATTGAATAAAACGAATATAATTATTATTCGGATCAGAATAATTACTATTTGAATTTTGAATAATACTATATTGAAAATTTATTTTCGGTATTGATATGGTTCTATTATTTGTTGTATATAAAATTATCTTTTGAAATATTTCATCAAATATACTACTAAAATGATACTTTGTCATAAATGATATCAATATTTTTAATATTTCAACTAACATCCTCGGTAATTTTGTACAAAACTTTTTAATTTCGTCTTCAGTTCTTAACATATCACTCGTCGCAGGACCATCTTCTTTGAGATAAGGAGTTACATTAACAGTCATACTTAGTTTCATATTCTTTAAAAAATAACCAAATAAGAAAAAATAAGATGTTTCAATTGCTCTAAACATAGCACTTGTATAAAAAATAGTTGGAAGTGTTTCTTTAAATAAATATCCAGCAACAATCGCCTGTAAAATTCCAAGTTCATTAAGATAACTATCTCTATTATTATTTCCATTTATCCATTGATACATTTTAGATATAGTAGGGTTGGTAGTATTTTTGTGTCTAAACCTTGAAACTGATTTTATAAATGGATGTTTCAATAAATAAAAATTTGCACAACTGTGGCCATGTCTCATTAAAAAAACAGGGATACGTGAATTATTTTTTAAATTTGAGCTCATATGTTATTACATATAAAAAATTATTGACTAAAATAATCACATTTAAGCGCTCCATGTGTTATCATTAAAAGGCGCAATCTCATCCGTCTTCAAACGATTTCTTGAATTATAACTACATTTTCCATTATCCCCCTCTTCCGAACCACATGTATCATCTTTTATTCTAATAATTCTTCCCTCTGGCTTCTTTCCAAAGCAATTCACCCCAAAACGCAAATTCTTGTCAGAAAAGAAACCGCCGTTTATTCCGGGCTTACCACACGCAGCCTGCTCCTTCTTCGATTTCTTCTTCCAATTACACTTTTGCGTTGGGTAATAAGCAGTCTGGCCCTCGCTCCAACCATATGAACACCATTCGGCCCCCTTATTATACGCTTCCACAATCTGTGGGTAAGTAGCCAATTTAGCATCATAACTTTCACATTTACAACGTGCCTCATCAAAAGTGTAATTCTGATTGCTTATATGGAAAACCTGCTCCGGACCCTCTAATTCGCGCTTATTTACATCGACAACCGGATTTGTTGGATTGCTATGTTGCGTAGGAGCCCTCGTAGGAGCCCTCGCAATAGCCTCTGCGCTTAATAATCGATTTCCTTCCATAGTAGCCCCCGATTCTTCCTCTTCGCCCTCACATCTTTCAGGAACTACAACCGGATTAAATGGAATACGACACACATCATTATAATTGAATCCAAATATATAATCGCCGTATGATTTCTTATTTAAACAATCAGTTGTCAGATATTTAATTGTCATAACTGTCAGATAGCTAACAATAAAACCGATTAGTAAAAATAAAAATACTAAAATGACTATTCTTACACTGGATGTCCCAGATGCTTCGGGGCTCCCAATCGCATTCGTCCCATTTGTTGCATTGTTTGCCTTCTTGTTTCCAAACATGTAATTCTTTGCTTTATTCATAAAAGATTTGTTTCCGTTGGTGCTCACACTCGCAGTCGCATTCATTCCATTCGCCTTTTTTTCCCCAAACATGAAATTTCTAGCTTTATTCATAAACGTTTTATTTTCAACTGGATTCGTGTTCATTATAATTTACCATAGAAAAAGGTTTTCTATGAAGATTCAATAAAATTCTGGTTAATTCCTCGCCTCTGATAAATAAGATAATATGCGTTCGAACTCACCAACGAATCCCAACTAATATCAGAGATTGTTTCATCATCGGCCTTTATCCACCGGCTCCCTGACCGACAATAGGCCCAATAATGGCCTCCTAAAAGGTTTCCAGAATGATTCCCAATTCCGACTAAATCATACGTATTCGTGTGATTTTCCGGTTTTTCAAAAAGCATCGGGAAACGAACATTGTCAATCGGGAAATCTATTCTCTTGCTAATTTTGTGGCCGTCGTTGTCGAACCGGTTGAAAGAGAAAACTAACACTGGTGGTGGTATATAAACACTCTTTTTTATTTTCCCCGAGCGTAATCCACCACAATTTTCGCACTCAATCTTATTTTCGCCACGCATATTTTCGCTTATGACATAATGACCGATTGAATCAAAAAGCGTGTTAGTGGAGTTCGTAATCGGGAAATTGAGAACATTGAACATATCGAACCGATATGACTCTTTATGGCATTCATCGCATTTCGTCCGATTGAGCAATTGGCCGTAAAAAAGCTTCATAATGATTGAATAGCCGGCCCGACTAATCTGATTATTCCATGCCTCAAATGAAAGCCGGTCTAAATCGGTTGCTCCTTTCTTAATAAGGGTCATTTTGACTTTGTAGGAAAGTCCCACGTGAAGTAAATCAATTATTTTCAGGAAGGCCTCGCAAGAGTCCTCTTGGCTCATCCCCATAAAAGTGCTATGAAACCGCTTCAAACAGCGAATGAATGTATTTGGACGAACTGCATAATGGCCATCTGAAAGGGAGCGAATCAGGCTCGAAAAAGCCCTAACAAATTCTTGCTCAGGCTTTTCGTTTATATCATCCTCGTATTTTTCGGACATATAGACGCGCAAGGGTCCAATATAATTAAATATTTGGATACCAGTGTTCGCATAACACGTATTTCCAAGATTTACTAATCCAGATTCTCTTTCTTTTTTAGACATTTTTAATTATATATAAATAACATATTACTTATAAATCAATTTTTACGAATAACCATTCCGAATTCAAATATAAAATATTTGAGCATATTATAATTAATGAAATTTTACACATGTGAAAAGTGTGGTAAAATATTCGACCATAAGCACAACTATATTTATCACACAACCAAATTAAAAGCATCTTGTAGCAACATACCCAATAAAGTTAAAGAAATACAGCCCCCCGTCGTAATAACACCCCGCTACAAAATATTCCCATTTGACCCTGAAAAAAACAACTGTATCTATTGTAATAAATCATTCCATTCTAAAACATATACGACTCGCCACGAGAAACTGTTCTGTAAAACGCAAAAAACATACGCGACCATATTAGAGGACTTGAAAGAGGATTTAGAGGACCTCAAAACCAAGAATATTGAATTAAATGAAAAATACCTCAAAGAGAAGAAAAAGAAGAATATCCCATTTGGAATGGAGAAAATACCCCTCTCAAAAGCAGATATTTTAGAAGCAATTGATGACCCATATAATAAGATTCCCCAACTAATAAAACACTACCATTTCAATTCATCACGTCCAGAATTTAAAAATATTCAAGTTAAAAATCCGTATGATACATATTATGAAATATATAATGGAAGTCAATGGAAGTATGAACTAAAAAAAACGATTATAGACACGCTTTTACAAACATACAAAGATATTATAGACACGTATTATGCTAAAAAAAAAGATAAGATAGACCCAGATAAATCAAGCGCATATAAAGAATTTACTGAAAGTATAGATGAGCATATAACAAATGCGCAACAATATAAATATTCAAAAATTACAGCCTATAAAAAAATTTATCAACGCATTAATGAGATGTTAATCGCCTTATTCCGAAAAAAAATATTATAGATATATTATATGATTGAAATTACTAAAATTGAAGAATTACAGTATATTGTTAATAAGGACCCACGCGTCATACTTGTAGTTTTCACATTGAATTGGAGCACTCCTTGTAATCTACTTATTCCCAAGCTCCAAGAGCTCGAAAAAGAATACGCCAACAAATGTTTAGTAGTAAATATAGATGTTTATAAATACAAATCCTTCATGAATTTTTTCTCACTTCAATCAATTCCAACAATGGTCTATTACTATGATAAGAAAATATGGGATACACTTACAATAACTGGCGCTGATATTGGAACCGCATATGAAAATGTTTCAATTCTCCTAACCGAGCACAATGATGGAGTCCAACCAATGATACGCGCACTAAAAACGAACCCAGTCAATGACTTGGACGCCACTAATTTGCGCTAATGTCCATATTCGCAAACGAAGCATTTAGATGCTTTTGGCGTAATTTCCTGCTGGAAGAGTTTTTTGAAATCTCTAAATTTCTCGAATACGCGCCGGTTAGAGTTTATTTTTCCGATTGCGCTTTTATCCATCGGGGCCGAATACTCATACAATATACAGAAATAATGATGTTTGCCAGTTCCCATCGGGGGAGACGGTTTCTGATAATGGTATAATAACTGCGCAGATGATATATTATCCTCTTTTATATCATAAATACAATAATGAACATAAAATTTGCCCATCGCATCTTTATCAACGATGACGAACAGATGGTATTTATTCTTGTTTAGGGATTTCATACCATCGAAACGGATTTCTGGCTCTTTCAATACTTTTTCGAGTGGTATCTGCTTACAATCTTCCACATTTACAACGCCATCAAATACAACATACATATGTTTTTGATAATTTTTGGGAGGAGTATTGTTTTTATTCATTATTCTTTTACATAGATAAAAATTGAATATAAAAGCATAAAAATATTCATCTCTAATAAAATGACTCAAACTTGCGAATTTTGTGAAAAAACTGGATTCCACACAGAAAGATGTCCCAATGCTGGATATCAAGTCTGCGACTCAATCGAAGATATATGTCCCGATTTTCAATTCATAACACAACTCGACATTCCTCGAAAAATGTATATGGAATTTTATGCTGGTCAAGGATGCGCCTATTATGTCCGCAATAACAACGGAACGAAAGAAGTCTTCTTTCTCCATTGTGATTCACACGGCCAATATGGAGATGACACATCTGACATCCCGCGCTATCGCGCATTCATCAAAGGATACCAAAAGCAGACTGACGACTGAGAATAAAAATTGATTTATTCTACGTATGAATCTTTTATAAATAAAAATGGTAATTCCCCCTGAACCACTCCCACTCAAACAGAGAATTTTTGATTTGATTGATTCGATCAAATCAAATATATCAAGCCAACAATATCTGGATTTAATGAAAACAGCGCAAATGCTTGTTCAACAAATCGAAGATTTAGAACAAGAAGAAGAAATGTCTGAAGTATCAGATTCATCATCCATATCTAATGAAGACATAAATGCTCAAATGTCTGATTCAGATTCCGAAATTGAAGAAAGGTCCAATTATATGCCATGCGATTGCGTTTCTCGATTTGCCTACCCAGACGATTTCCCAATGTCTGGAAATACTCAGACGTATAGTCAGATGTTTTGTCGTGGTGAAGCACGAATATTTGATTGCGAGAACTTCAAGCGATTATGCGAAGAGCATCCTTTGCTCAATAATTTAATTGAACGTCAAAACATGCCATTCACGGATAGAGAAACATATGCTCCATACGATTCACCAAAAGTGAAAATGTTTTTCTCACTCTTTATTTCATTGAATGATATATTCTATTTCAAACGATACAAAATAATTATTTCTCTAATTTTATTCGATTTTGCAATGAAGAACATCCAATTTCTTGCTGATAATCCGCGGTCATTGGGTAAAGTTTCTCATGAAAAATTTATTTCGTTTATGTATGACGAAGATTTTATAGAAATCTCAGAAGAATTCAATATTAATTTGGAGAATTGGAGATTGGCACTTGAACGCGCAATTGCGCCTCCTGTCGCAAATTGATTCTATTTGATGAATCATCTAATAGAATTTATTATAAACTTTATAAAATAATAAAAAATTTACAAATCGAGAACACTACCAATCGCAATGTCCAACTTGTTATTTCTTTTAATCTTCGATTTCGCAATCTTTTCAACCTCCGACAAACTCTTATCCGCAGTTTTCTTCGATTCCTTCTCGGCCTTTTTCGCCTCCTTCTCAGATTCCTTAACATTCCGAATCGCCTTCGCGACCTTGACCGAATCGGCGCGGGTAATAATAGGAGGTGGTTCCACTTCCTTCTTTTGAATATTCGCCTTCATCGTCTCAACACTCAGACTCACTTTCTCTTTCGGTTTCGGCGCAAATTCATCAATATACGTATTATCAATGCCACTCCGAACAGAAAAATAACTCGTAATGTCTTTCGCGTATCCACTCTGTGTATTCGTATAAGTCCGGACAATATCTCCCAGCAATAGGCGCTCCGTCTCCAATTCACGCAAAGCCGCAATCTTTTCCTGAATTTCCATCTCCGTCTTATTCTTCTCGCGCATCTTTCGGATAATAGACTCGTCCATCCATCCGTCGCGGTAGCCCGTCAGTTTTTCCAGTTCGAGCGCAAACAGTTGAATACACGGGACCTTAATCTGATGGTTCAAATAATACATGAAATCCGGCTTACACTGCGTAGGGTTCGCCTTGATGTAATCGGGATGTTCCACTTTATCGCCTTGGAGAATCTTCTCGCCCTTCTTGGGAGCGCGCGTCTGGATGAAAATATAAGGAATACGGTCATTGGACTGCGGTTTATTTCCGGGGTCGCGCTCAGCCATTCGGTCCGCCAACATCTTGTGAGCAATCGATTCAGGATTCTTATAATCCGCCCTCAACGCCTTCGTAATAATCAGCCGACTCAAATCGACCCGCCCCAGCAATAAATCACTAACGGATTTCTTAAAAAAGCGCTCCGCCTCGTGGATATCCATCTTATTCAATATAATATCGACAATTCCACCGTAGATATCTTTACAAATCATCGCATTATCGCGCCTTTTCAGAACGATACCCATCGACTTTTGCTTGAAGTGATGCGGGTCATCCTCATAGAGATTCCCCACATACCTCTTTTTCGCCAGTTGAATAAAAGGGAAGAATGTCTTCTCATATTCGAGGTCGTGCGGTTTTTTGAGGGAAGCCGTCACCATTTTACCGGCCTGCTTACACAGCTCAATCGACTTCTTCAAAGCCTCGACGCCCTCCAATTTGAGACCCAGCACCTTCTCCCAATACTGGTCAAACGTAATAAATACGGAATCCGTATCTCCATAGACGCAACGCGCCCCTGGAAAGTTTGTCTCCGTTATATCACGCGCCATTTTCAGAAGTTTTCGGCCCGTCGCCGTAGTAGATGAGGCCAGCTCCTTGAAATAAATGGGACTCGTCGGGGCCCCAACCTGACCATACAGCGAGTTCGCCGTAATCTTATAGGCCAGTTGGAGACCGTCCAATATTGATTGCTGAAAAGAGTTGTATTTCTCCTTGCGCTCGACGACATCAGCCTTCAACACTTTCTTGGGGGGCTTCTTGTATTCGGCCACGTAATAGTATTCGGCGTCCTCTTTGGGCCCACCCAAATTACCGTCGATGACGGTCCCATCTTTCAAGTGGAACTCCTCATAGAAAGCACTAGCCCTCGTAACGCGCCTCTCCCACAGTAGATTTTCCAAAATGCGGGGGATTACGGATTTTTCCTCTTTTCCTCCATCCATTATTTTTTCGACGTAGCAACAGATTGTTTTACCGATGACCTTCTTTCCGGCGTCGGTCATATGATAATCATAGTCCTCCTCGGACGCCTTTTTCGTCAAATCACCGTAGTAGCCTTCATAATTGTCGCTCTCGATATAATTCGTCTTATAGCCGAGCTTCTTTAACTCCTCGTCGAGAATACCTTTGCGGTCGTAGTCCCGAAATTCCGGCAAAGAATACCACCCACAATTACCAGAAACCATATTCACAATATTTCCGGAATTGTCCAGAATCTTGAAAAATACGATACTGTCGTGGCTAATATTCTCGCTAATCATACTGCTCGGATACAGGGACGCAAAATCATTGACTGATATGGGGACCATATATATTCCGGGAGTGGCCACCAATACGACGGCCCCTTCATATCCCTTGTCCTCATCGGCGCCCTTGTTCTGGACGCGGATGACGAACTCTTCCAGACGACACTGTCGAGAAACCAGACTGTAAATTTTCACGCCCTGACCCCTCAAAAATAGCCAGTCCAGAGGGACATGACATACATTTCCCATACCGACATTATTCGTAATAACATCCAACTTGTTCATCAAGCGATTACAAAGCTCACAATCTTGAACGCAATATACTGCGATTTCGCGAATGTTCTTTGAACCACCCGTTTTATATTTCGCAAATAGCTCCTTTGGGCTCAAATCGACCTTGTTCATTTTGAGAAAATACTCGGCCACCGCATCCAATTTATACGTCTCCAACTTGTAGTCCTTCTGGACCAACTTCATTAAATCAATCTGGACGCGACCTTCCATCTCCAAAATGTAAAAGAAATTCTGGCCCAGAGCGCTACTTTGTAGCGTTTTCTCAATGAGGCGACTCCTATTTGATTTGACTCGGCCAAGATGACAGAACTCCTCTTTTATTCCTAAAAGGTCGGCCCTGTCATACATATACTTCAAATCAAACCCCCAAATATTGTATCCCGTTAGGATATCGGGGTCCAACCGTTGGATTAGCTTCGTCCAA
>Ga0129333_10005970_pt1 | contig 11488 bp, 8 predicted proteins | sample CPB6_08_DNA_FD_94474 | JGI IMG/M metagenome (GOLD analysis project Ga0129333, IMG submission 94474) | Freshwater to marine salinity gradient microbial communities from Chesapeake Bay, USA - CPBay_Sum_0.6_0.8_DNA | ecosystem: Environmental > Aquatic > Marine > Coastal | place: USA: Chesapeake Bay...
GTTGAAGCCTTCATCCATCCATCCATATTTTCGTTCATTGCTTCCAACGATCATTGGAAACCAGGTATGCCCTAATTCGTGATCGGTTACTCCCCACAATGCCTCTTCTTTTGCATCTGCTTCACAGAAAACTATACCGGGATACTCCATCCCTCCTAAGTTGCCTGCAACATTGGTAGCAATGGGATAGGGATATTCCAGCCACTGTTTTGAATAATGCTCAATGCTGGCTTTAACATATTCGGTGCTGCGTGACCATCCTTTTCTTCCATCAGAACTTGGAGGATAAACGGATTGAGCCAATGCTTTTTTCCCACTGGGTAAATTAATTCTGGCTGCATCCCAAATAAAGGATTTTGAAGATCCCCAAGCAAAGTCACGGGCATTTGTGATTTTATACTTCCAGGTCAATAATTTTTTGGATGGACGTGAATCTGGTTTTCGAATTTCACTTTTACCTCGGATGATTACCGTTGAGTCTGTTAGAAACGCTTTTTGATAGTTTTTGAGTTGATCAGGTGTCATCACTTCAGATGGATTGATTAGATCACCTGAAGCAACAACAATATGATTTGCAGGAGCCGTTATAGAAACATCAAAATTGCCATATTCCAGATAGAACTCACCAGCGCCTAAATAAGGGAGTGTATTCCATCCTTGAAGGTCGTCAAACACACAGATCCTGGGATACCATTGTGCTATGGAGTAAATTTTACCGTCTTCATCATGTAAAATTCCCATTCGGTCTGCGCCATAGTCCGGTATACGAAATTGGTATTGAATTTTAATGGAGATTTTATCTCCTGCGCCACGAAGCGGTCGAGGTAATTCTACGCGCATCCGCGTATCGGAAATTTGATGCTCGAGGGGCACTTCCGCGGGATTGTTGGAGTTCCCTTGAAGCTGTATTGATTTAATTTCAAATCCTCCTTTAAAATCATTGGCTGCATTACCATACCGACTCCTCCCTCCTACGGGAAGTTTGGAGAATCCCCTTGACTGTGGATTAAACAGGTTCTGATCCAATTGAAACCAAAGAAAAGAAAGAGTGTGGGGACTATTATTTGTGTAAGTAATGATTAGGGATGCGCTTATTTGATCATTTTCATCATCCAAGGTGGCAGAGATGGAATAATCTGCTCTATTTTGCCAATAATCCGGTCCAGGTTCTCCATTTCCGGATCGAATGGTGTTGCCATAATGAGGGTAAAAGAGTGGATTAAATAAAGCATGTGCGTCGTAGGCTGAGGTTTGACTATAACTGATGGTCAAGAGTCCCATTGTAAAAACAATAAAACTTATAATTTTTTTCATGGCATGTAGTTAAATTAAGTAATACTATAATAAAGAGTCCAGTAATTCCTTTGATCGTTTTTTTATCAGTACATCTTCCATTGTCTTGGTTGGAAGTTTCATCTGAACTTGCAATAACTCAATGGCTTCCCTTGGCCTACCCATCGTTTTGTAAAGCATAGAAAGATCGTAGTTGTTTGCCAAAAAGTTGGGAGACCGTTTCCTGACCTCCTGAAGTAATTCAAGTGCAGTTTCTTTAGATGCATTGGGTAAACCTCCGAAAACAATTTTCATTGCTGCGCGTGCCGCGGGATTCAACGCAGCTACTTCCATGTTCCATTTTCCTAATAGATGCATGGCTTTTACATTTTGCGGATCGATGATTAATGCATAGTCTGCATCCTCTTTTATAGCTTTGGTCAGCGCGGCTTTTTCTTTAACAGAAACAAATTCAATCTGCTTACCCATCAACAAAGCCCTTGCATAAAAACAGTTTGCGTTCAGCGAATCCAAAGAAAAACCATAAAGTACTTCTTGTTGGGCACTATCCAAGAACTTCTTCTTTTCAACTTCAATCGATACTTCATCAGCATACATCACATACAATTCAGCAATTCGTACAACTGCATCGATGTCTTTGGGGTGCTGTCGTTTGTATTCCTGATATGCAGCAATTGCTTGAAGGGTTTTATATTGACGCTCATAGGATTTAGCCTCTTCCAGGAGGGTGGAGGGTTGTGCGAATGCCAGTGTGGAAATCAGTAAAACATGAATTGAAAATAAAAGTTGTTTCATCAGGAACGGTTTTTCTTTGTGTAAACTCCAACTTTTCCTGAAAAATTTACGATGGGGGCATTCAATTTCTCGATAGTGATGGCCACTGAACTAATGTGCCTAAATTGATTGAACAAAGCAGCAATAATTCGATCAGACAATGTTTCCAATAATTGTTCGGTTATAGAAAATTCTTTCTTTAACGTCGCATAGACTTCCTCATAATCTACAGAATCGGATAATTCATTAACTATCTGGTCCTCCACTTCTATTTTGACTGATAATTGAAATTCATTTCCAATTACCTGTTCAAGTTTATGAACGCCATGGTAGCCAAAGAGTCGAATATCATTGAGTAGTATTTGTCTCATACACCACCAAAAAAGATGTACGCCATTAAAATTGCAGTTATAATACCCACCAGATCCGCAAGCAGCATACTGGGTATTGAATACCGGGTATTTTTAACCCCTACAGAGCCGAAATAAACTGCTACAACATAAAAGGTAGTATCGCTTGTCCCTTGAAAAATAGCGGAGAGTCGACCAGAAAACGAATCTGCTCCATAGGTATTCATTGTATCAATCATCATGGCTCGAGCTCCGCTTCCACTCAAAGGTTTCATGAGAGCAGTAGGGAGAGCAGATACAAATTGAGTATCCCACCCAATGGTGGCAAAAGCATATTGCATTCCCGAAACCAAGTGATCAAACACTCCAGAGGAGCGAAGTGCTCCGATTGCAACCAGCATGGCTACCAGGTAAGGAATAATTTTTATGGCTACTTCAAAGCCCCCTTTAGCTCCATCCACAAATGACTCAAATAAGTTTATCTTTTTAACATAGCCTCCGAGGAGAAAAACCAGAAAGATGAGTAGGATTAAGCCATTGCTTAAGGTGTTGGAAAAGGATTCTATTCCTTTTTGGTCCAGACTCATTTTAAGAAAAGTAATGAGTCCCCCCACCCCTGCTGCGATGCATACTATCCAGCTGAGTACAACAGGTTGCAGGAGGTTAATTTTTTGTCGAATAGAAACGATCATGAGAGCTGCAAGCGTAGCCACAAGCGTAGTAATCATGCAAGGAATAAAAATATCGGTTGGATTAGCCGCTGGTGGAACCACTGCTGCTCTCATTGCGATGATGCTGATAGGAATCAGTGTTAAACCAGATGCATGAAGCGCCAAAAACATAATTTGGGCATTACTGGCTCTGTCTTTATCAGGGTTCAAGGATTGAAGGCTCTCCATGGCTTTCAATCCAAAAGGAGTTGCTGCATTATCTAAACCAAGAAGATTTGCTGAAAAGTTCATCATCATATGGCCATAGGCCGGGTGTCGCTTTGGCACTTCCGGGAAGAGGCGACTAAAAAAAGGCTCTACTAACCGAGATAAGAACCGAATGGCTCCTGCTTTTTCTCCAATACCCATAAACCCCAGAAAAAGGGTCATGACCCCAATTAACTTAAAAGAAATGTCCACGCTATCGGATGCCGATTTGAAAATTCCGTCTGTCAGGGTCTTAAAAATAGCGCCGTCACCTGTAGTAATCCAATGCAAAAATGCCGTTACGAAGGCGATGATGAAAAAAAAGAACCAAATGTAATGTAGGCTCATATGTATCTTTGCCACTCAATTTTTTCGAAATGGCGTTACAGGCGGGAATTGTTGGTCTTCCAAATGTAGGAAAATCAACTTTATTTAATGCACTCAGCAATGCAAAAGCACAGGCTGCAAATTTTCCATTTTGCACCATTGAACCTAACGTGGGCGTGATTACTGTACCAGATGACCGATTAATCGAATTGGAAAAATTGGTCAAACCACAAAAAGTAGTACCAACCACCGTAGAAATCGTAGATATTGCCGGCTTGGTGAAAGGTGCATCAAAAGGAGAAGGATTGGGTAACCAATTTTTAGGAAATATTCGAAATACAGACGCCATCATTCACGTGTTGCGTTGTTTTGAAGATGACAACGTCATTCATGTGGATGGATCGGTTAACCCGATTAGAGATAAAGAAGTCATAGATACGGAGTTACAACTTAAAGACTTGGAAAGCGTAGAGAAAAAACTCTCCCGAAACGAAAAAATGGCTAAAACAGGTGACCGTGAAACACAGCGCGGGGTAGAAATTCTCAAGGAATTAAAACATCATCTGGAACAAGGTAAAAACGTCCGATCCTTTACATGCACGTTTGAGGAAAAGCAAAAGCACATCGACGATATGTTTTTGTTGACAGCCAAACCAGTTATTTATGTCTGCAATGTGGATGAAAAAAGTGTGGTTTCCGGAAATGCACATACAGCAAAAGTGAAAGAAGTCGTTCGGGATGAACATGCGGAGATCTTATTGGTTAGTGCAGCCATAGAAAGTGAGATTGCCGTGATGGAGAATTACGAGGATCGTGTACTGTTTCTTGAAGATCTTGGCTTAAAGGAAAGCGGAGTGGTTCGACTCATACGCTCAACCTACAAATTACTCAACTTGGCTACCTACTTCACTGCAGGAGTACAAGAAGTGCGTGCATGGACCATAACAAAGGGGATGCTTGCGCCTCAGGCTGCTGGAGTGATCCATACCGATTTTGAAAAAGGTTTTATTCGTGCAGAAGTCATCCGATACGATGATTTTATACAATTGGGTTCAGAAAATGCGTGCAAAGAAGCGGGAAAAATGGCGGTACAAGGAAAAGATTACGTGGTGCAGGATGGAGACATCATGCATTTTCGATTTGCCGTATAAGCAATAAAAAAGGACCGATGACTACCGGTCCTTTTTTAAAACTATTCAATTCAATTTATTGTGGCAACAATACCTGATCAATCTTGTGGTATACACCATTGATGGCATGGCGATCAAAACCTCCGGCAATGATTTTAGAATACGTTGGATTCTTGAAACCTTTTACCCCTTGAGTTGCATCGAATACAAGTGGTGGTGCAACCGGCAAAGAAGCGGATAACAATGAATTAACCGGTGTAGGTGTTGTCGGCAGATTCGCAGCAAATGCCCTGGCCAGCAACAAATGGTAAGCTACAATACCTCTTACAGTTTGTGCTGGAAGCAGCGCAAATGTTGAAGGAGCCGTGGGTAAATTCAATGCTGTGAATAGGTTAATGAACGCTTGGTTCGTGGGTGCCATTACTGTGAAATTTGCCAGTGCATTGGCCAGGAAGTCCTGGAAACGAGAACCAGCAGGTACACCGGCATCGGCAGCGATGACAGCTGCAACCAAATACTGAAGATCTGCATCTCTGGCCATGGTATCCAACAACACCCGAGTGGGAGGTGCAACTACAGCTGCAGTAACGTGAATCGTACCATTGGCAACAGCCACATCAGCGGCTGTGATTGGGATGTTATTTACCCAAAGATTAGCTCCCCTCTTTGATGGAAAGTTGCTAAAGCGAACCAATGGATTGGTATTAGGAGCAGGGATTATGAAGGCAGTAGGCATCTGTATGTTGGGGAACGTTGTAGGAACCTTATCAGAGGTAAGTTTTGCTCCTGGTACGACGTGGTACTGTACGATGCTGGCAACCGTAGCTGCAGGCAATGCATTGATTGCAGCCAAGGGAATACCAGAACGTAAAAAAGCAGCATCATCTGGTGCAAAAACAGTAAACACTGAATTCCGGTCAGATACAGCATTGAGTAAGCCTGCCTTTGTAACCGCAGCTTTCAAAATAGAAAAGTTTGCATTGCTATTGAGCACTTCACCAATTGTACTTCCTGAAGGAACTGGATTTGGCAATGGCTCCGGATCAGGTACATTTTCGTTCTTGGTACAGGAGCTGATCACAAGGATCAACAACACTGGCAAAAAGAACCTGGAAAAAAGTGTATGTTGTTTCATAATTTCTTTTTTATAGATCAATCAATGGGTCTTCGTTTAGAAAATATTATAACCAAAAGAAACATAATACAGACCGCCAATGGAAGGATTCGCCAACGCGGTGATGTAATATTGATTCAGCAGGTTATTTGCACCAAGCCTCAACATTGAGTTGATTTTTGGCAGTTTGTAGCTTACCTGGGCATCCAGCACGCGGTATGCAGGTACTACACCATTTGCCAAGTCACTTTGGTAATCAAACTCTGACTGCCAACGATACACCAGGCTAAATCCTAAACGTTTGTTTTTACCCATTCCGTAATTTCCAAAAGAGGCATTACCTCTAAACTTAGGCGCATTGAAGTAGGTAATAAAACCATTTTCAACATCACCCAATTCATCAGATGACATATTCGCAGTAACAAAGAATCCTTTGTTGAAGCGATACTCCAAGGAAGCACCCCAACCGTTTGTTTTGACTTGGGTCGGAGAATTGATTGGAATGGAAAGAATTCTTCTTTTAGATGGAACTGCAATATCTGCAGGACTTGGTGCGTTGGTGATCGATTGCGCTACAACTACACGGGTAATGAAATCCTGATAGGTACCAAGGTAATAATACGCATCAACAAGTAAGCGAGAATTCAATAACAATCCTTTATAGCCTACTTCATAGGACTTAACCGCCTCAGGCTTGAAATCAGAGAAGGTTTGCACCTTTAGCTGACCTTGTGAAAGGGCTGCGACTGAATACACAGGATTGGCCACAATGTTATAGTGGCGCTTCATATCAGGCACGCCTCCAATCAAGATAGCTCCACCAGCAGCAAGATCTATATACTGTTGCTGAGTTGAAGGGAATCGATAAGCGGTTTGATAAGAGAAGCGAATGTGGTTGTTCTTTGCTATGCGCAATAAAGCGGTAGCTCTTGGAGTAAAACGACCTTTGAAGTTGCTGTTTTTGTCATAGCGACCAGAAACGGTGAACTTGATTCGGTCATCCGCAAAACCTTTTACGATCTGGATATAAGCTCCATATTCGTTGATGGGGATTTTACCTGCAGAATCAGCAAACAAGGTTCCTTCAGAATTCAATAAGAATCTTCTGAAGTTACCTCCCACTAAGATATCTGCAAAATCACCTGTCAAATGACTCAGGTTGTATTGCCCTTCAACGGCAGTAAGGCTTGTTTTATCAACAAATAAGCCACCACCAGCGGAGATCGGACGAGCTCTCACAGAATCATATATGCGTTGAAACAAGGCTGTGCCGGGTGTTGGGCGACCAATATCAGCTTGCGAGCGAGCAAAAGCATGAGCGTTTGACTTATTCAAGCCGTTGAGGAGCCCACCCAAATACGCCTGGCCATACTCGGTATACCATTGAGTGGAAGGTTTCCACGCCTCATTAAAGAGACGAGTAGTAATGGTTGTATTGTAGGATTGACCGGCATTTTCACGAGTAGTATACGCTCTTACTGACCAGTTCTTGTGACGCAATTCAGCTTTGTACTGTCCCATTTTCAGGTCAAGCAGTGAATAACGATCACTACCAGTATACACAGTGTTACCAGTTCCCCAGAAACCTGAAACTACAGCTTCAATTGAGTTGGTCAGTTTATAATGAAAGGCACCACCCATTTTGAAGTTGATTGTATTGGGGTTGGTAACCTCTTTTTCAGTATATCCAGTTCTGGAAACCGGGTTGGGAGAACCAGTCAACGTAGAGATATAAGGAGCAAGGAAAGGCGCCTGACCGGCTATGCCATTGAGAACCAAGTTAAGATCGATGGTTGTTTCATCACCGTACTGATTCATTCCATCATAATTGGGGTCAGTTTCACGTGTTCCAGGAATGATGCTACCCAAGAAAGGTCCTGAACGCAATACATTTCTATTGTCCGCAGCCAACCAGTCTTTTGCCTGAATGAGGCCTGCAGTAATTTTATAGGCAAATTTTTCACTCACCTTTTTAGCCCAACGGACGTCCCAGTTGTAATAGGGAGATGGATCGCGGTACTTGCCATCCACGTGCATCATGCCGTTCTTCATTTGAAAAGACAAGCCCTGGTATTTGAAAGGATCTTTACTGTTAATCAAGAGGGTTCCATTCATACCACCTGGACCGTAAAGTGCAGATGATGCGCCCTGTAGCAACTCCATGCTTTCAACATCCAATTCGCTGAGACCGACAATGCTGCCCACTGCGAAGTTCAAACCAGGAGCCTGGTTATCCATTCCGTCGACTATTTGCGTGAAACGGGTATTACCGCTACCTGCAAAACCACGAGTAGTGACCGTTTTAAAGGTCAAGCTGGAGGCTACCATGTCCACACCCTTAAGGTTATAGGTCATGTCGAAATAGTCAGCCGCAGGCGCATTGCGAAGTGCGGTGTTGTTGATGCGTTCAATTGAAACAGGCGACTCAAGAATACGAGTAGGAGTTCGGGTTGCAGATACCACAACCTCAGCACCTAATACAGTCGATTGATTCATGACAACTTCTTTTACAGCCCCTGCCCCAGCGGCTTGGACCTCGAGAATATCATAACCAATGGAAGAAAAGATCAAGGTGGCGGGGAACTTAGTGGACGAAGGCACACTAAGATTAAAATTTCCTTTGTTGTCGGTAAAGGTTCCACTGGGACTACCTTTTAGGGTTACCGAAACGGCACCAAGGCTTTCACCTGTTGAACTTTTAACTTGGCCACTGATCGTAATGTTCTGAGCCTGAAGAAATGCCGGCAGCATCCATAGCAGGGTGACTGCAAGGCAAACCAATCTTTTCATAAGCGATTATTTTGGTCGAATTTGAGTACAAATTAGTTATTGTTCCCCTCATAAAAAAAAATTAACCCCAAAACTTGACCGTTTGTTCAGGTAATCGGAAAAATTGGCAGTCTGCTCTACTGAACCTATTTTAGAGGTATGAATACTTTAGAATTGAATGGAGTAACAGGTTTTTACAGAGGAAAGGTCCGAGATGTGTACTCAATTGGTGATAATTACCTGGTTATGGTCGCTTCAAATCGAATTTCAGCATTCGATGTGATCTTACCCCGTCCTATCCCCTTTAAAGGACAGGTACTGAATCAAATTGCTGCTCATATGCTGGAACAAACCAGGGATATTTGTCCCAATTGGCTCCTATCTACCCCTGCTCCCCATGTTTCTATAGGTCGTAAATGTCAGCCATTTAAAATTGAAATGGTAGTCAGGGGAAACTTGGTTGGACATGCCTGGCGCACCTATCAACATTCAAAAATCCTGTGCGGAGAAATTTTAACCGAAGGTTTAAAAGAAAATGATTTCTTTCCCACGCCAATCATTACTCCCAGCACAAAAGCTGCAGAAGGTCATGATGAAGACATTTCAGCAGAGGAAATTATTCAAAAAGGATTAGCCACCCCTGAAGAGTGGCAGCAATTGAAAGAATACAGTTTGCTTCTTTTTGAAAGGGGAAAGCAACTGGCCAAGCAACAGGGATTGATATTAGCTGATACGAAGTATGAATTCGGAAAATTGGGAAATACACTCTATCTCATGGATGAGATCCATACACCCGATTCCTCCCGTTATTTTTATGCTGATGGTTTTGAAGAGCGCCAGCAAAAGGGTGAACGTCAAAAGCAATTAAGTAAAGAATTTGTTCGCGAATGGCTCATTGCAAATAATTTTATGGGTAAAGAGAATCAGGTTGTCCCAGAAATGTCCGACCAATGGGTGAATACCATTTCGAGCAGGTATATAGAACTATATGAAAAATTAATTGGCAAATCGTTTGAACCAAAGGAAATGAGCGACGAACAAACAACAGCCTTGATCAATGAAGCACTCCAAAAACTAAGCTAATTACCTAGTTTGTTTGTTTTCTTCTGCGGGATTTATTGAAAATATTTCTTCCTTTGTCAGTTCCTTTTCGAATTGTTTTTTGCTCTTCCTCGGAAAGGTGCATTACAGAAAGACATTCCTTACTACAGCATCCCTCTAGTTTCTGTTTACAGCTATCACATTGAATGAACAACAGGTGGCAGGCGCTGTTTACACAATTCACATGCGTGTCGCAAGGACTTCCACATATGTGGCAACTGGAAAGAATATCGTTTGTTATTCGTTCGCCCAATCGTTCATCGAAAACAAAATTCTTCCCAACAAAATGATTATCCAATCCCAATTCACGGGTCTGATTCACATAATGAATGATACCGCCTTCAAGATGAAAAACGTTCTTGAAACCTTTATGCAACATCCAAGCGCTTGCTTTTTCACAGCGAATTCCGCCAGTGCAGTACATAATGATATTTCTTTCTTTCTCTCCCTCAAACATTTCAACTGCCATGGGTAATTGTTCGCGAAATGTATCGCTTGGGATCTCAATTGCATTTTTGAAATGTCCTACTTCATACTCATAATGATTTCGCATGTCTATCACCAGTGTCTTTGGATCTTTGACCATTTCATTGAATGATGGAGCATCAACATACCTTCCTTTATTATTCATAGTGAAATGAGGATCCCCTATCCCATCTGCAACTATTTTATCTCTAACTTTTATATCTAGAACATAAAAGGAATTTGTTCGTTCTTCTATGGCTTTATTCAATCGCAGATTGATCAACTCAGGATATCGATCCATGAATTGCTTTAGGTTATCTAATTGATCCTGTGGACAACTAACCTGAGCGTTGATGCCTTCCCTTGCAACATAAATTCTACCAAATACATCCCATTTTACCAACTGATTATACCACTCATCCCTGAACTCTTGAGGATCTGAAATTTCAAAATACTGATAAAAGGAAAGCGTGACTCGTGGCCGGGTGTCATTCATCGCCTTCTCTTTTAAAACCTTTCTGGTTACGCGGTTGTGCAACGGAGCCATAGTGCAAAGTTATCAAAAAGCGGCGGTCAATAATCGGTAAAGAGGGTCGAGAAACCTCGAATACCTATTTTTATTCCATTTTGCGGTTGTATGCTTTTGCCAAAGCCCCACACATAATCAAAACGAAATAATTTCAATACGTTATCAACGCCGATAAACACCTCTTGATAATTCACATCTTTAAAAATTATTGCGTTGATCCCTGTAACCAGTCTCAAATTGAATTTTTGCACCAATGGAATTTTGTTGGTTAACAATCCATTGAGTCGGTATTCGATATTTGCCTGTACAAATAATTTTTCCTTATTGGATAAGGCATAAAAAGGCGCTACTTGAAAACTCTCTACATAGGGTGTTGATTTTCGAGTCAAGTTTCCAATGAAATGCTGGTAATCTGGAATTTCAACACGGGTAGTTCGAAGGAACCCACCCAGCTCAAGTCGGTATTTCATTTCACCCCCCAACTTAAAATTAGCATCACCAGTTGCTGCAAATCGCCATTTATCATAGTCTACCACACTTCCCATAATTCCTGGTATGCCCTTGGTATATTGAAAACTAAATACAGGCCTATTACGGAATGACGATACGATCCGATCTGGCAATTGGATGTACTTAGTCCCTGGTCGGAAAACAACCCGAATTGTACTATAAAAAGCACGATGGCGTGGAAGAGGATTCGAAGTGATTTCTGTAGGATA
>Ga0129333_10005972_pt1 | contig 11487 bp, 9 predicted proteins | sample CPB6_08_DNA_FD_94474 | JGI IMG/M metagenome (GOLD analysis project Ga0129333, IMG submission 94474) | Freshwater to marine salinity gradient microbial communities from Chesapeake Bay, USA - CPBay_Sum_0.6_0.8_DNA | ecosystem: Environmental > Aquatic > Marine > Coastal | place: USA: Chesapeake Bay...
CATCGCACTCGGTGTCATGGGCTACCTGCTCTGCCCCACCGCACCGCCGTGGATGGCCGCCAAGTTCAACATCATGGAGATCACGGCACGACCGGGGACCCGCGCACTTCGCTATATCCACCTGCAGTTCGCCGACCGACTCTGGAACAAGGGACAGGGCATGGTGAACCTCGTGGCGGCAATGCCGTCGCTCCACCAGGCGTTCACGGTGCTCGTGCTTGCCTTCTTCTGGCGCACGGCGCGGCCGTGGCTCCGCGTCATCCTGGTGGCGTACCCGGTGCTCATGCTGTTCACCCTGGTGTACGGCGGCGAGCACTACCTCATGGACTGCATTGTCGGCGCGCTGCTCGCGTGGCTGGCCGTATGGCTCAACCGCTGGTTCGACGGCTGGCGCGTGCGGCGGGCCGAAGCCCGGTGCGCAGCGGAGGCGATGTCGGACGGTCCCGGGGGGCCCGCCGAGGAACCCGCTTACTCCTCGGTGTAGTACTCGCGGCCGAGGTGCGTGATCTGCTCCTCGCCCATCATCCAGCGGAGCGTGTTCTTCAGCTTGGTGTGCTGGATGAACAGGTCGTGCTCCGGGTACAGGCCGGGAGGCGTCTGCGGGCTCTTGTAGTAGAAGCTGAGCCACTCCTGGATGCCGCCGAGGCCGGCGCGCTGTGCGAGGTCGGCGAAGAGGATGAGGTCGAGCGCCAGCGGTGCAGCGAGGATGGAGTCGCGGCAGAGGAAGTCGATCTTCAGCTGCATCGGGTAGCCGAGCCAACCGAAGATGTCGATGTTGTCCCAGCCCTCCTTGTTGTCACCGCGGGGCGGGTAGTAGTTGATTCGCACCTTGTGGTACACGTCGCCGTAGAGCGACGGATACTTCTCGGGCTCGAGGATGTTCTCGAGCACGCCGAGCTTGGACTCTTCCTTGGTCTTGAAGTTCTCGGGATCGTCGAGCACCTCACCGTCCCGGTTGCCGAGGATGTTGGTGGAGTACCAGCCCGACAGGCCGAGCATGCGGGTCTTGAGCATCGGGCCGATCACCGTCTTCACGAGGGTCTGGCCGGTCTTGAAGTCCTTGCCGGAGATCGGCACGTTGAGGTCGGTGGCGAGCTTGCGCAGCACCGGCGTGTCGACGGCCAGGTTCGGTGCGCCGTTGTTGAACGGGACACCCTCGAGGATGGCGGCGTACGCGTAGAGCATCGACGGTGCGATGCTCGGATCGTTGGCGTCGATGGCCTTCTCGAACGACTCGAGGTCCTGGTGTGCCGGACCCGGCTCGATGAAGATCTCGGTGGAGCCGCACCACATCATCACGACACGCGACAGGCCGTTCTGCTCGCGGAAGCGCTGGATGTCCTCGCGGATCCGGTTGAGCATGGTGCGCTTGTCGACGGTGCCCATGGTGTTGTCGGCGCTGATGTTCTTGCAGTAGTGGCGGTCGAAGGCGGCCGGCATGGGGCGCACGGCGCGCAGCGCCTCGGCGATGCCCTCGATGTGCTTGCTTCCCTCCAGCACACCCGCCCGCTGGGCAGCGACATAGCAGTCGTCCGGGAACGGGTCCCACGCGCCCCACACGATGTCCTCGAGCTTCGCCAGCGGCACGAAGTCCTTGATCAGCGGCGACCGGCCGTCGGTGCGCTTGCCGAGCCGGATGTGGCCCATCTGGGTGAGCGCCCCGACTGCCTCGCCCTGGCCGCGCTTCACCAGTTCGACACCGGCGATGAGGGTGGAGGCGACGGCACCGAGTCCCACGGTGAGCACGCCGAGTTTGCCCTCGGCTGGCTGGATCTTCGGAGTCGGGGGAGTCGTCAACTTGACCTCATTCTTCGGTGACTGGTGCTGCGGGGTCCCGCAGCCTGCGGGGAGCCCGGGGGCACCTGCAGGCTACTCAGAACCGCGGCACCGGGCCGGTTTGGGGTCCACCGGGCGCCCGGTCGGGTCGGTGCGGGCAGGCCTCCGGGGGCCCGATGACACGGCCCGGGGCACCGGCGACGTTGCGCCGGGGCGGTCCTGCTGGCAAAATAGGGGTCTCATGAACGCGATGCCTGCTCTCCGCCCGGCTCTCGTAGTAGTTCTCTAGGCGACTCGGCCTTCGCCGAGTGCGCCGATTCGACCTCCCCCACGGGAGGTCGATTGCTTTTTCACCCGTACCGAATCCCTGACCACGTCCACCGTCCCGAGACCCACCGTCCACGATCCCGCCGGCCACTGAGCACCAGGGCCGGAGCACACAAGGAGCCAGCCGTGAAACTGACCGGAGCCCAGGCGCTGATCAAGGCACTGGAACTGGAGAACGTCGAGGTGATGTTCGGCCTGCCGGGTGGATGCATCCTGCCGGCCTACGACCCGCTGCTCGACTCCTCGATCCGCCACGTGCTCGTCCGTCATGAGCAGGGCGCCGGGCACATGGCCGAGGGATACGCCCACGTCACCGGGCGGCCCGGGGTCGCCATGGTCACCTCCGGCCCGGCCGCAACCAACATGGTCACGCCCCTGTGCGACGCCTTCATGGACTCCATTCCGATGGTGTGCATCACCGGTCAGGTGCCGACCGGTGCGATCGGCACCGATGCCTTCCAGGAGTGCGACACCGTGGGGATCACCCGCAGTGTCACCAAGCACAACGAGTTGGTGATGCGTGCCGAGGACATTCCTCTCGTCGTCCGTCAGGCCTTCTACATCGCCACCACCGGCCGTCCCGGCCCGGTGCTCATCGACGTGCCCAAGGACGTGCTCCAGAACTCGATGGAGTGGTACTGGCCCACCGACGCCGAGGTGGTCGAGTCGCTGCCGGGGTACCGGCCCACCACCAAGGGCCACCCGAAGATGATCAAGGAGGCGGCGCGCCTCATCCTCGAGTCCGAGCGTCCGGTGCTCTATGTCGGGGGAGGCATCCTCAAGGCCCGCGCTGCGGACGTCCTGCGTGAACTTGCCGAACTCACCCAGATCCCGGTGGTCACCACGCTGATGGCCCGGGGGGCGTTCCCCGACAGTCACCCGCTGAACCTCGGGATGCCGGGCATGCACGGCACGGCCACGGCTACCACCGCCCTGCAGAAGAGCGATCTGCTCATCACACTCGGTGCCCGATTCGACGACCGCATCACCGGCAAGGTGTCCACCTTCGCCCCCGACGCCAAGATCATCCACGTCGACATTGATCCCGCCGAGCAGGGCAAGGTGCGCCGTCCCGATGTGCCGATCGTCGGCGACTGTCGCGTCGTCATCGAGGAGATCGTCCGGGCCATCAAGGACCTCCTCGCGGCCGGCGAGCACCAGGTCGACATTGCCCAGTGGCGCAGCCGGGTGTCGGGGTGGCAGGAGCAGTTCCCGCTCACCTACGAGCAGAGCGAACCGGGCGAGGCACTGAAGCCGCAGTACTGCCTCGAGCAACTGCGCGACCTCGCCCCCGAGGGCACCATCCTCGTCGCCGGCGTGGGACAGCACCAGATGTGGTCGTCGCAGTACTGGAAGTTCGAGGAGCCGTACACGTGGGTGAACTCCGGTGGTCTCGGCACGATGGGCTTCTCGGTGCCCGCCGCCATTGGCGCCAAGGTGGGTCACCCCGACAAGACCGTGTGGGCAATCGACGGTGACGGCTGTTTCCAGATGACCGCCCAGGAACTGGTGACCGCCTCGGTCGAGCGCATCCCGATCAAGGTCGCCATCCTGAACAACTCCTACCTTGGCATGGTTCGCCAGTGGCAGGAGATGTTCTACGAGGAGCGCTACAGCGAGGTCTACCTCTCGCCCGAGGTGCCTGACTTCGTGAAGTGGGCCGAGGCGATGGGCTGCGTGGGCATCCGCGTGGAGTCGCCGGAGGAAGTGGCGCCGGCCATCGAGAAGGCCAATGCCATCAACGATCGCCCCGTGGTCATCGACTTCCGTGTCGATGCGCGCGAGAAGGTGTTCCCGATGGTGCCGGCCGGCTTCAGCAACGACGACCTCCTGCTCCCGCCGTCGCAGGCCGAACAACGGAAGTTCCTGGCATGAGCCGCCCCCAGCACCACATCCTCTCGGTCCTCGTCGAGAACCGCCCGGGCGTGCTCGCCCGAGTGGCCTCGCTGTTCGCACGCCGTGGCTTCAACATCTTCTCGTTAGCGGTGGCGCCGGCGGAGGACGAGGGCATGTCGCGCATCACGATCGTCGTCGACGTGGAGCGCACCCCGCTCGAGCAGATCGTCAAGCAGTTGTTCAAGTTGGTCGACGTCATCAAGATCAGCGAACTCGATCCCCGTCAGTCCGTCGAGCGCGAACTCCTGTTGGCAACGGTGCGGGCAGATGCGTCGAGCCGCGGGCAGGTGGTTGAGCTCGTGCAGATCTTCGAGGGCAAGATCGTCGCCGTCGGGCAGGACTCGGTAATGGTGTCCCTCGAGGGTCACCCTGACAAACTGGACGACTTCGAGGACCTCCTCCGGCCATTCGGGATGGTGGAACTGCAGCGCACGGGCCGGGTTGCGCTGCCGAAACTGGGTCGAGATGTGCGCAGCAGCGCCGTCAAGGGCAACATCGGCTGAGCGCCGATCACACGGAAAGGACGGCAGCTGACATGGCAGCCAAGGTGTATTACGAGAAGGACGCGAACCCCGCTCTCATCCGGAGCCGCAAGGTCGCCATCATCGGTTACGGCTCGCAGGGTCATGCGCATGCACTGAACCTGAAGGAGTCGGGTGTCGACGTGGTGGTCGGCCTGCGCGAGGGCTCGTCCTCGAAGGCCAAGGCCGAGGCCGCCGGTCTCAAGGTGATGGGCATCGGCGAGGCCGCGAAGTGGGCGAACGTGATCATGCTCACGATGCCCGACACCGAGCAGAAGGCGACCTACGACGAGTTCATCAAGCCGCACATGCGCAAGGGCAAGGCGCTGGCCTTCGCCCACGGGTTCAACATCCGCTTCAAGCGCATCCGCCCGTCGAAGACCGTCGACGTCATCATGATTGCCCCGAAGGGTCCGGGTCACCTTGTGCGCCGCACCTACACCGAGGGCGGCGGCGTGCCGGCGCTCATCGCGATCGAGCAGGACGCCTCGGGCCAGGCACGCGATCTCGCGCTGTCGTACGCCGACGCCATTGGCGGTACCCGCGCCGGTGTGATCGAGACCACGTTCGCCGAGGAGACCGAGACCGACCTGTTCGGTGAGCAGGTCGTGCTCTGCGGCGGCCTCACGGCACTCATCCAGGCAGGGTTCGAGACGCTTACTGAGGCTGGCTACCAGCCCGAGATGGCGTACTTCGAGTGCCTGCACGAGGTAAAGCTCATCGTCGACCTCATGTACGAAGAGGGCATCGCCGGCATGCGCTACTCCATCTCCGACACCGCCGAGTACGGCGATGTCACCCGTGGCCCGCGCATCATCACGCCGGCCACGAAGAAGATGATGCAGAAGATCCTCAAGGAGATCCAGACCGGCAAGTTCGCCAAGGAGTGGGTCGCCGAGAGCGAGGCCGGACGCGCCAACTTCAACGCGCTCCGTCAGGCCGGTCGTGAGCACGCCATCGAGAAGGTCGGTGCCGACCTCCGCGCGATGATGCCGTGGATCTCTGCGGGGAAGAAGAAGGTCGCCGAGGTTTCCGGCGGCTGAGATGCAGCACTTGAGCGTCATCGGCGGCAACGGCGTACGTCTCGTCGCCGATGCCTACGGCGACCCCGCCGCGCCGGCAGTCCTGCTGCTGCACGGTGGGGGCCAGACGCGACACTCGTGGCGCAACACGGCGAAGGATCTGGCAGCGTCCGGGTTCTTCGCCGTGAGCGCAGACCACCGCGGCCACGGCGACAGTGGCTGGGACCCCGACGGTCGCTACGACTGGGAGTTCTTCCGCGAGGACGTCGAGGCGTGGTGCAGCGAGCTCCGCGGGCCGGCGGTCGTCGGCGCATCGCTCGGCGGCATGTCGGCGCTCACCGCCGCCGGTCATGGGGTGATGACCACGGGGGTGTCGTGCATGCGGGCGATCGTGCTGGTCGACATTGCGCCCCGTGTCGAGCAGGCGGGTAGCGACAAGATCCTTGCGTTCATGGCAGCCCGTCCCGAGGGTTTTGCCAGCCTCGACGAGGCGGCCGACGCGATCGCCGAGTACCTCCCGCACCGCACCCGCCCGAAGGACACGAGCGGTCTTGCTAAGAACCTGCGCCTCGGCGACGACGGTCGCTACCGCTGGCACTGGGACCCTGCGTGGATCATCGATATCGATCGGCGTCGCGCCACCCGGAATGAGGGCATGCTCGACGACTACGCCCGGGCACTCAACATCCCCGCCCTGCTCGTGCGCGGTCGACAGAGCGACCTGCTCTCCGAGTCCGGAGCGCGGCACTTCATCGAACTCGTCCCGCACGCCGAGTACGTCGACGTAGCCGGTGCGGGTCACATGGTGGCGGGCGACAAGAACGATGCGTTCACGAACGCTGTCGTCGAGTTCCTCTCGCGCGTCGTCGCTCACTAACCGCAGCGAGTTGCACCCAGGCCCCGAACTTGAGACGCAGCGGACGGGTACCTGTCGTGTGGGTAGCAAGTTCCGGGGGGATCTTTCGGGGAGAATAGGAACGTGGACCTGACCTCGACGCCCGAGTGGCAGCGACTGCTTGCGCTCGGCAGGCCGCCGGGCCTCCGTGAGTTGTTCGCTGCCGATCCGGGCCGGGCCCAGCGCTACCGCTTCAACTGCAGTGACCTGCTCGTCGACCTCTCGAAGCATTGGCTCACCGACGAGGTGCTGCAGGCCCTCGTCGCCGTCGCCGACGCGAGCATGCTCGCCGATCGCCGCATGGCGATGTTCACGGGCGAGCGCATCAACACCACCGAGGACCGTTCGGTCCTGCACGTTGCGCTGCGCCTGCCCCGCGGCCGTTCGCTGGTGGTCGACGGTCGCGACGTGATGCCCGAGGTACACGACGTCCTCGACCGCATGGCGAACTTCGCCGATGCACTTCGCTCTGGCCGTCATGTCGGCAGCACCGGCAAGCGAATCCGAACGGTGGTGAACATCGGCATCGGCGGGAGCGATCTCGGCCCCGCCATGGCGTACGACGCACTCCATTCGTTTGCCGACGGGCCGGAGTGCCGCTTCGTCTCCAACGTCGACGGAGCCGACATCGAGCGCGCGCTCGAGGGACTCGATCCCGAGACCACCCTGTTCGTCGTCTCGTCGAAGACCTTCACCACGATCGAGACGCTCACCAATGCAGGCACTGCCCGTGATTGGCTCGTCGGCGCCCTCGGTGGCGACGACGCAGTAGCGCATCACTTCGCCGCTGTCTCCACCAATGCGTCCGCAGTGGCTGCATTCGGTATCGACACCAACAACATGTTCGGTTTCTGGGACTGGGTCGGTGGCCGGTACTCCGTGGACTCGGCAATCGGTCTCTCGCTCATGATCGCCATCGGGCCCCAGCAGTTCGACGAGTTCCTCGCCGGCTTCCACGATGTCGACAAGGACTTCATCGCCATGCCGAGCGACCGGAATGTTGCCGTGCTGATGGCACTGCTCGGTATCTGGTACGCCAACGTGCACGGTGCGCAGAGCAAGGCGGTGTTGCCGTATGCGCAGGAACTACGTCGATTCCCTGCGTACCTGCAGCAACTCGACATGGAGAGCAATGGCAAGTCCGTCGGGCTCGATGGCCGCACACTTGCACACACCACCGGACCCGTGGTGTGGGGCGAGCCGGGTACGAACGGCCAGCACGCGTTCTACCAATTGCTGCACCAGGGCTCGTGGTTGATCCCCTGCGACTTCATCGGGTTCGCCCGCCCCAACACCGGGCTCCAGCATCATCACGACCTGCTCATGAGCAACCTCTTCGCGCAGGCCGAGGCACTGGCGTTCGGGCGTACCCGCGACGAAGTGGTGGCAGAGGGTGTGCCCGCATCGCAGGTGGAACACCGAGTGTTCCCCGGCAACCGACCGAGCACGATGATCCTTGCGGACCGGCTCACGCCCCGCGTGCTCGGCGAGCTGATTGCGCTCTACGAGCACATCGTCTTTGTGCAGGGTGCTATCTGGGGGATCAACTCCTTCGACCAATGGGGTGTCGAGCTCGGCAAGGTGCTCGCCAACCGCATCACCCCCGAACTGGTCGAGTCGCCAGCACCGGTGCCGGCACACGACTCGTCGACCAACGCACTTATTGCTTGGTACCGGGCCCGACGGGTGGAGTGACCGCAAGCGTCCACGTGCCGGCATCCACCGGAGCGGACTGCTCGGATTCCGACCGCTTCCGCAGGGTGATCCGCCATGTCTCAGGAGTGATGGTGTGCAGCATCCACGCAGAGCCGTCGGCAACGTCGACCGCCGGCAGGGTGATCTCGTCGCCAATCGGCCCGATTGCGGTGTCGATTGTCCTCACGCCGACCTCGCCACTGTCGTTGCTGAGGATCACGAAGCGCTTACCCGGGTGATTGATCACCGAGGCACGGATCGGCGAGTCCTTGGTGAGTGCGGCTGCGAGCGAGTCGGGTGTGGTGATGGCGACGAAACGCGTCTCGGAGTTGTCGAGGATCTCGTCGATGCGTGTGTGGATGCGGTCGTCGGCGCGCGAGGTATCGACCGCAATGAGGTCGAGCAGGTTGCCGACGCCCCAGTACTCGGCGGCCGGGGGCCGGTCGCCGCGTTTCGGCGGTGGCAAGCGCACCGGGGTGTGCTCCCACCATGCCTGGTACTGCTCGTCGGTCATCCCGCTGTTGCCTGCGTGGAGCCAGTGGAACCACGTACAGGCGGCGCGTGCCTCCGGTACCGACGCTGCCCCGAGGGTCGTCGTCCAGTGGGCGCGCTGTTCGTCGAGGGTGGGCGCCAGGGGCAACCGATCGGCACAGAGGACGGCATCGGGTTGCGCAGCAGTGATGTCGGCCAGACCGCCGGACCATGTCTCGGCACTTCCGGTACGTGCGACCGTCGCAAGGCGGTACTGATCGGGCAACGTGTAGTACGGCGTGGTACCCGTTGCGCCGATCGGACTGGTGTGACTGCCGGCGGTGAAGCGGTACCAGAAGCGCACGGATGGCTCGAGGTCGACGATGTCCACGTGCACCGCGTACGCGTACTCGGCGTCGGCGCGGGTTGCGCCCGAGAACGCCACCTCCGTGAACTCGGGATCGAGTGCCATCTCCCAGAGCACGATGAACGAACGCGACTCTGGTGCCTCGCTGTCCGGGGCGGAGGGTGGGAACAGTCGGGTCCAGAGGACGATGCGCCGGGGTGTGGCGTCGCCGGCAGCGACGCCGAGGGCAAACGGGTTGTCGACCCCGTCGTAGACCACGGCACCCTCGAGGTCGGGTGTGGGGAGTGGGTTGTACACCGTGGTGGTGTCCTCGACGGCAACGGTGGTGTCCGGTGCCGCGGGTGCCGGGGTGGTGGGGGTCGAGGTGGAGGTGGTGCCGGTCTCCTTCGATGGGGAACAGGCAGCGGCAATGACCGCGGTTGCCAACGCGAGCAGGGTGCGTCGCGACATCGGGTCGGTGGTCCGCGGGGGAGGGGGAGCCATGTGATGACTCTGCCAGAGGAGTTGCGCCGCCGGAAGGTCGGCAGTGCGGGGGAATCCCGCCGGGCTACCGATGGGTAACAGATGGCGGGAGGCCACGGCCCGGAGTCAGGGTGAGTAGCGTTCGGGGACGATGAGTACAGGACAGGGTGCCGAAGTGCAACGGGTTGGTGTGGTGGGCTGCGGCCTCATGGGTTCGGGTATCGCCGAGGTGTGCGCTCGTGCCGGTCTCGACGTCATGGTGCGGGAGGTCGATGCCGCCGCTGCCGAGGCAGGCCGCAAGCGCATCGTCGGCTCACTCGACCGGGCTGTTCGGGCGAACAAGCTCTCCGAAGCCGACCGCGATGGCGCCCTCAGCAGGATCGATTTCACCACCGATTTCGCGGATCTCGCCGACCGCCAGCTCACCGTCGAGGCGGTCATCGAGGACGAGGGGCTGAAGACCGAGGTCTTCGAGGCGCTCGACAAGGTGCTCGTCGACGAGAACGCCATCCTCGCCTCCAACACGAGCTCGATCCCGATCATGAAGCTCGGAATGGCCACCAAGCGGCCGGGTCAGGTCGTCGGCATCCACTTCTTCAACCCGGTGCCGATCCTGCGCCTCGTCGAGATCGTGCCCTCGCTGCTGACCGCCGGCGACACCGTGGCCCGGGCGTCCGGCTTCGCCGACCAGGTGCTGCACAAGCGGGTCATCCGCTGCCAGGACCGGGCAGGGTTTGTGGTGAACGCATTGCTCGTGCCGTACATCCTCTCGGCCATCCGGATGATGGAGAGCGGCTTCGCAACGGCCGAGGACATCGACACCGGCATGGTCGAGGGCTGCAATCATCCGATGGGCCCACTGCGTCTCGCCGACCTCATCGGGCTCGATACGTGTCTGGCAATCTCCGACAGCCTCTACGCAGAATTCCGCGAGCAGTTGTATGCGCCACCGCCGTTGCTCTCGCGCATGGTCGAGGCAGGGCTGCTCGGGCGCAAGGCGGGGCGGGGCTTCTACCAGTACGGCGGCTGAGACCGTACGACGACCGGCAGGGAGGCAGGAATTGGACGCTGATCGAGTACTCGTGGCGAAGGTGGGCCTCGATGGGCACGACCGCGGGGTGAAGATCGTTGCGCGCACACTGCGTGACGCCGGCTTCGAGGTGATCTACACCGGTCTGTTCCAGACGCCCGAGAAGGTCGCGGCTGCTGCCGTCGACGAGGACGTCGATGCCATCGGGTTGTCCATGCTCTCGGGCGCCCACATGACCCTGGCCCCACTCGTGGTGCAGAAGGTGCGCGAACGTGGACTCGACATCCCGGTGATCGTCGGCGGGATCATCCCCGATCAAGATGTGCCGAGACTCCTCGCCGAGGGTGTTGCTGCAGTCCTCGGGCCCGGAGCCTCCGCCGACCAGGTGGTGGCAACGGTGCGCAATGCAATCGAGGCGAGCCGGGCCTCTGCCTGATGCCCGACCAGGTCGAGCGCGTCATGAGCCTCACGGCGCTGTTGCTCGAGACGCGCGTGCCGTTGACACTGCACGACATCCACCGGCGCCTCAAGGGTCTCTATCCCGAGAACGAGGACGCCCGGCGTGCGGCCTTCGAGCGCGACAAATTCGTGATGCACGTCACGGGTGTGCCGATCCGCCAGACCTACCTCGCCGGCGACCAGGCCGGTCAGACCGGCTACTGGATCGATCGCAAGGAGTACGAACTGCAGGATCTGGGCCTCGACGACGACGAACGTCGTGCGCTTCAGGCAGCGCTCGCGGCCGTGCGCATCGGTGCCGACTGGGCCGATGACGCCATGGTGAAGATCGGTGGAAGCCTCCAGCGCGCAGCGCTTCCGTGGACTGCCGTCCTCGAGATCTCCGACAGCCTGCCTCTGCTCTACGAGGCCCACACCCAAGGCCGAATCGTCGAGTTCACGTACCACCGTCGGGAGCGCCGTCTGCAGCCCTGGGGAATGCTCGGCCGCGGCGGATTCTGGTACGTCATCGGTTGGGACATCGATGCTGGCGAGCAACGTACCTATCGCGTCGACCGCATCGAGGG
>Ga0129333_10005973_pt1 | contig 11485 bp, 9 predicted proteins | sample CPB6_08_DNA_FD_94474 | JGI IMG/M metagenome (GOLD analysis project Ga0129333, IMG submission 94474) | Freshwater to marine salinity gradient microbial communities from Chesapeake Bay, USA - CPBay_Sum_0.6_0.8_DNA | ecosystem: Environmental > Aquatic > Marine > Coastal | place: USA: Chesapeake Bay...
ATGAAATACCAATACTTCTAACAATTCTTCACCCAATTGTTTTGGACTGAATCGTACATCTACTGACAATGTGGCACCGGGAAGAAGAATTGTATCTGAAATCTTTGTAAGAATTGTAATTGCTGGCGTCTTCGTTACAATCTTATTTATTGTCACCGGAACAGGATCATCATTTCTGATGAGATCGATGCGTTTTGTAACTACTTCATTGATGCAAGCCGGACCAAGCTTTTGCCCTTGAGCAATTGGATTCATTGATCGCAATATCCCATTGGCTCGAATCGGCATGAAGAATTCTTGATTACAAAATCCGAAGAACAATGAATCGGTAAGCAATCCATTTTCGCGAGCAAGTACTCTAATATTGATGTCAACACAAGAACCGGGAGCTATACGTAGCGTATTTGGAATTTGAGAGATCAGAGAAAAGTGAATTCCTTCTCTGAAATATGCATAGTCGATGAAGATATCACCCTTGCCACCATTGCAAAGATTCACTTTCAATATCGTATCTGTTGCATGCATCATGAGTGCATCACCCAATTCAGCAGAGACGATGATGGGCTTTGATGGTTCAATGCGAATAAATCCGATGCTCGTGTCTTTTTCGGGAAAAGCAAAGTCCATCACTTTTAGATTGTCCGATGTTTTTGCTGAAGATGCAAGAGCTTTTCCATCCGGACTATATTTGATATCAGTTAAGAATCCTTGATGATTCGCCAATTGACCCAAGAATACATTAGTTGGAAGTCGCCATACTGAAATCTGTGGAAATCCGGCAAAACCGGTTGCGAGAAATTGATTGGTTGCATTGAAATCAAGTGCGATGACATCACTTGAAGAATTTCTCAAAGATCGGACAACTGTTTTTGTTGCAATGTCAAAGACATGTACTTCACTTGTTGAAGCAGAATAAAAACTCTGTTCGCTCAGCATGGTGCCCCCAGCCACAAATGCTCCATCATTTGAAATAGCCAATTGCGACATAAGAGGCAATGCGGGATTTCTGAGTGTAGTGAGGATATTCATTGTATTCATATCGAGCACATGAATCGAACCATCGAGCAAAGCAATACTTCCCTTTTCCCCATTGCCGGGATTAAAAGCCGTGATTGGTTCGGTAAATGTTGAAGATGCCAATTCGGAACCATCAATGAGCGAAACTCTCCTAATCACTTTTCCGCGTTTTGGCACAATGTACATCATTTCTTTGATGCGATGAACGGCAGATATTTCACCCTCACCCGTAATGTTTTTTGAAAGAATGGGATTAAGATTTCCACGATTGAATATGACCAGTGATTCTTGTCCGGTGGATGGAATTCGAAATACTCCATATATGGTGGTGTCATTGACATATCCAATGCCAAGCCATTCAGATTTACTGGCGGGAAAAGCAATAGTTGGAATCAAAAATGTATCACGCAGCATTCCATCAATTTTATTCCATTCTGCAATTTTTCCTGATTCATAACCTGCAATCAGCGCATCGCCTAGAGCATTCCAGGCAATTTTTGAAACGGGAGCGCGCAATGCAGGATGTGTCAATGTTTTTTGATCAAAATTTCCAAGTTCTTGTCTGACTCGAAGACTACCGGAATCTGTTATTGTACCCGGAGTGCGCCACAAAAACACACTATCCATGCTTGAGCCGAGAGTATCCCAAGTTTTGCCATTATCGGGTGTCCAATCAACATATGTTGGAGCTCCTACTCGATATCCTTTCCATTTCACTTGATATGGAGTACATGGTGTAAGAATGATGGATGTATCCGGATCAACCAATTTCAGCGAGCGAGATTCTAGCATTTCAAAGCCATTGGCTCTTAGCAAGAGATAATCTTTTTGTCCACCTTCATAATGCAGGACAGCATATTCTTTATAATATCCCGATCTGCTTGGCTTGAATAAAATATCAAAATAGTAACCAACTGCAGGCGAGAGACCAACCGGTGGAGGATTTGTGGACACATAAGATCCAATCCATCGATATGAAAAATCAGGATGTGAAAAAGTGATTGAGTCGAGTCTTGTACTAATCTCAATACCGCTGTCATTTTTCTTCGAAGCTATTGCTTTCACAAGCAATGTTGTATACTCTTGGAAACCTAGGGGAACAGAACCGAAATTAAACTCATCAATTTGCATGCTGAATGGATCGCAGAAGCGTACTTGACTTATGCCACCACGATCATGTCTTCCCAAAACTGAGGATGTACCAATATTAGTTGATACAACAAACTCCGCTCGATTTGCTCCTTGTGAGCGCGTAATCCAGCTTATTTTTTGAAACCCTTCAGCATCGGGCGATGCTATGGTTATGGCTTTGGTACTAAGATTTCCTTCGACAATGGTGAGTTCTTTAGTTGAGAATGAATATGGCGTTCCATTATTCGTTGCACGAAGCCATGCATGAAGAAAGGGATAATCTGCAGTATCAATTGTGATGAATTGTGGTCGCAATTCACGAATTTCGACACGAAATTGAGAAAATGTTGTGGACACAATCGCGAAGAATGTGCAGATGGTGAATATGATATTGTGTGGTGTCATGAATTATGCAAAATCAAACAGTCATTATCCCTATCATGTTTCGAGTGGTTTCACTTCGGATTGATCATTCAGAAAAAACACTTTAAAGAAAATCAAATCCGGAATGATCACGAGCACGAGTGAACCCGTATCGCGAGTGAACCAAGTTGTGAATCCTTCCGGTGGCATGAGAGCTTTGACTATTTGTCCGGTGAGAGTCCACATGATGATGAAGACCAAGAAGAAAATTGCAATGGCAAGCAATCCCTCGCGGAGTTTTCCCTCTTGCCATCGTTTCGTGAAAGCATAGAGTACGGCCATGGCATGGAAATGAAAGATCACTAATTCAATCATGAGCGTTTAGAAGTATAGTCCACAAATCACTACAAAACTATGGAATTGACCATAAATTTCTCTCTTGTGTGCACAAGTCTACAGGGTCCTGAGCAAGCAAGCATAATTGCCCGCGAACTTATAAACCAAAAGCTTGCCATTTGTTGCTGGATACGCCCCATGCATTCTGCGATATATGCTTGGGAGGGCGATATACGGGAGGAAATGGAATGCGAACTGATATGTAAGACAATTCCCAATAAAGTACAAGAGATTAAAGCAGTTATTGAGAAATTGCATCCATATGAGGTGCCATATATAGCGGTTTTTGAGGGTAATATCTTGCATGATGGATATGGGAAATGGATGGGTGAATCTTTATCATAAGGGGAAATCATGAATACACAGGATGGAATTCAGGGGATGCCGATGATTGCGGAAAAAATGCGATCTGCCAAAAGCATTCGAGAATGGCGGGAAGATGAGAGGCCGAGAGAGCGTTTTTTGCGATTTGGTTCCAGTTCTTTGAGTGATAGTGAGATATTGGCAATACTGATTGGTACGGGGTCTCATGGTTTATCGGCATTGGACATTTCCAGAAATATGCTTGACACTTATGCAACGATTGGTGATTTGGGGTCACGCTCCGTTCAGGAATTATGTGTGATTAAGGGTATGGGCATGGCAAAAGCAATTGGCATTGCGGCTGCTTATGAGCTTGGAAGAAGATATCAGCAGGAGATGTTCAATCCAAATAAGATTTTACAATCTCCGGATGATGTTGCACGTTATTTCATACCGAGATTGCGCGGAGCTCGAACGGAGAGTTTTTACATTGCATTATTAAATAGTTCAAACATTGTATTTTCACTCAAGAAAATCAGTGAGGGCTCATTAAATTCGAGCATTGTGCATCCTCGGGAGGTATTTCGAGCGGCGATTATTGAAAGTGCCGCTTCGATTATTGCTTTGCACAATCATCCTTCAGGAAATACCGAGCCCAGCACTGAGGACATATCATTGACAGACCAATTGCGTCAAGTTGGCAATACGATGCATATTCCATTATTGGATCATATCATCATTGCCGGCGACACATATACAAGTTTGCGTGAGAGAGGTTGTTTTACATAGGTTAAGATTATGGGTTTCTCCATCATAGAGCGTTTTTTTGACAGCATTTTGCTCATCGAAGCAGATATCTACGAAGATGATCGTGGCATATTCTTGGAATCCTATCATAAAGATGCATTTGCAGCATTGGGAATTCATGAAGATTTCGTGCAAGAGAATCATTCCATATCTGCTTTGGGTGTCATTCGTGGATTGCATTTTCAATGGGAGAAGCCAATGGGGAAATTATTGCGCGTGACATCCGGTCGAGCGCATGTGGTGGAAGTGGATATCAGAAAGAATTCTTCAAACCTTGGGAAACACATACATGTGGAATTGAATGCAGAAAATCCCCATATGTTATGGGTGCCTCCCGGTTTTGCAAATGGATTTATGTCTATGGAGCATGGCACGGAGATGATCTATAAATGTTCAGCCATGTATAATCCCAAAGCAGAATCAGGCATTTTATGGAATGACCCTGCATTGGCAATCGAATGGCCTGTCCATGAAATTGACACAGAGCCGATTATTTCAGACAAAGACATGAAAGCCCAAACTCTCATTGAATGGCTTTCCAAGCCGGAATCCTCACACTTCACGCTTTGAAACAAGCAATAGGAATTTTCCTTTTGTGAATATCCCCAAATTCCCTATTTTCGCCATCTATTCTTTTAAGAATAAGGTTCGGTAGCTCAGTTGGTAGAGCAGCGGACTGAAAATCCGCGTGTCGGGGGTTCAATTCCCTCCCGAACCACGACGTCATTTTTACATAGATATTATCCACGCTAATAATTCTTTCAAAATGGCTTAAAATCAAAGGTTTTCGGTGTTTTTCACTGAAAACCTTTTTTTATTCCCTCCTCCATTTGGGTCTAGTTCACGGTTTTTGTCCCACATGTTTTGTCCCTCATGACTTGTCAAGCAATATGTGCATGAAGCATGAATATGCCCCAAAAAGAAAAACAGCTGATATATAATTTTTATTATTAACTTTGGTGTATTGATATACTGATGGTAAAGGATTTGTATTTATGTAAGAATCCTTCACTCCTAAACTACTACTGTATTCAGCATATGAAGTGGAGACCAGAAACCACTAAAAAAACGGGGCATATTCCGAAAAGCCTTATTAGTAGGAAAATATTCATTGGAGTACTATGAAAAATATTGTACTAAGTCTATCGCTGGTTGTTTGTATGTCTATTCTTTTATCATCTTGCTATTCTTTAACTTATTCAGTTGGAGAAGGTGCAAAATCAGGTGTTCAAGTGACTGAAAAAAACCATTATCTGATTCTTGGTTTGGTTGATCTTAAAACTTCTGATCCAACTAAAATGGCTGGTAATGCAAAAGACTATACAGTCAACATACAACATTCTTTTTTTGATGGTCTTTTGAACGCACTAACCGGTGGTCTATATACACCAACAACAATAACGGTAACTAAATAATATTTTGAGCAGGGTTCTTAGTTGAACCCTGCTTTATTTTGGTTCATTAGTATGAAAAGACTCTCAGCAGTTATTGGCTTCATCCTTTCTTCAATTGGTATTTTTCAGTCTTTTAGGTATGTTACAGACTATACTATTTTAAGTAGTTATGGTAAGGGGTATGTTTGGGGATCGTTTATTTTTATCGCATGTGGACTAGTTTTGATTTACTTCGGAATTAGAAAAAGCAATAAGGCATAATTAGAGGTTAATCTAATCAATCTAGTTTGAAATCTAAACTCCAATCACAACAGTGTCCAACATTATTGATCCCCTATCTATTAATAATGTCATTGGAAATTAAAGTTGTATTGTTCCTAAGTTAGTTTGAATAAATTAACTATATCATGTAGAGAAAGTCATTTCCATTTTTCACAATCCCGAAGCCCCTACCTTCGGGCCCCCGCTAATGTAGAAGCGAGGATTGAAGCGACATCTAAATGAGGTGCGGCAAAAAACCGAACCACGACTCCAAAAAACAAGGTATCCATTTGGATGCCTTTTTGTTTAATCTTATGAATGGTTGTATAGACTTTTTACAATGATAGAAGAACTTTTTTTGTTCGGTATATCTCAAGAAGATTTCCACAAATGTCTTACAAGAAATTGAAAAATAAAAAAATGAATTTTAAGTTGATTGCCGACAAGTCATAAAGAAATGTATATTTGAAACAGATTTTAAAGGGTTTTTCTTTCAAACAGGGTGTTTTATGAATTACATTATTTCGTTTTACCTACTTTCTTTCCTCTCTTCTATATTCTTAATCAATACTAATCTCAATGCTCATGATATTAGTAAGTCATTAATTGCCAAATGTGAAGCCAGTTTGAATGCTTCAATAGATGTTTCAAATCTAATATTTGGTAACTGTATTCCGGGCGACACACTTCAGAAAAACTTGTTAATTAAAAACAATGGTACATCGGATCTAGTCATCTATGGATACACTCAAGCATTTACAAGAGGTATTTACACATTTAGGGATTGGAATGGACAAGATTCAATTGTGATTCCACCAAATAAAGATACTACCATTTCATTGCTGTTTACCCCTGACTTTACAATGCTCTTCTATGATACAATAATTTTTCATTCAAATGCCACTTCAGGCGATAGTATTTGTTATTTACTAGGTCGAGGCATAATATTTATAAGTGCGGATGAAGATTCTATTTCCAATGATATTATTGTCTCTCCAAATCCACTAGATAAAATGCAGATCTTGAAGATACATATGCCAAATAACATAACAGGAAATTGCAATATCAACATATTTGATAGACTAGGATCTTTAGTTTTTCATAAAAGTGAACAGATAACAAACTCACAATTATTACTTATCAATTTTGACAATCAACTTCAAAGTGGTCATTACTTTTGTAGGATAAGTAATGAATTCAGTTCATTAGAAACAGTTTTTGTGATTAGACAGTAGATTAACAGTATTGAATGAAATAGTATTATCTGTATCTGAATTGATGAATATCAATGAATAATCAAAAATAATTCTGATTACTCACTTTACAAATGAGATGCTTATATGTATACAAAGGCTATGGTATTTCTTACTACAATTGTTAGTTTACTTCTAACTCAATCGGTAAATACATTTTCGGTTAATGCTTCCAATAACTTTATATCTACTTATTCATTTCGTGCTAAAGATTACCTATCAAAGGACAAGAGTTATCATTCTACGATCAAAGGCAATGGAATTACTGTAGAGTTTTGCACAACTGATGAGTCTACTGGTGATACTTTTTGCGAGTTTTTAGATCAAGAAAGAAATGACGGGCCTGGCTGGGGTATTGACAAACTACGTATTTATATTAAAGGTCCATATAATAATGTTGATGTAAAAATTGTACACATAACGAAAACTGTGGTCAGTCAAAAGAATGTAGACATAACATTAGGGAAATCATTTTACATAAGAAATGTCTGGTGCTCTGATGTCTATTTACACTTATATAAGGGAAAGAAACTAATCCTAAAAAGAATCATGGAGTATAGAGGTTGTTAATCATATAGTACTTTGTTGAACGTTGTAAATTGGACGTAGTTTCAATAATTCATAATTTAACATTGGCTAAATTTCGGCTGATATCTTTTCGAAGTCCAGTATGTCGATTCCTATATAAATTTCTAGAGTGTAAGTTCATACAGAAAGAATCTTCCTTAATAATACTCTGTTATATCTTCACATTTACGAACTTTCTTGAACTTCTGATTCCTTTTTCCATTTTCAAGGATTTTTTCAAAAAGAAAGACATTCCTCGATTTACCTGAGAAGCCAACATATACGATTTTCAAGTTGTTATTATCAGCAATTATACAAGCCCCCTCTGCAGATTTAGGGATTCCATATTTCTTGTAATGCTTCCTTTTTATGCATGTTGCGAATCCACCAACAAAAAAACAATCATAACGAGGATCTGGACCATCAACCCCCCAACCGAAAATAATTTTGACTTTTGGCTGACCACCTTCGGTTATGTTAACTAGATTGGTAAAAGCGGAAAACCAACTTCCCTCACATTCCAGCACTTCTCCTTGCTCAACTGTTTGTCCCAAAACAGATTGAGTGGAAATACAGAGGAGAATCACTGTGATACAGACCTGAAATAAAGATATAGCCATAGTATTATCCTTGTAAATTCTCATCTAATCATCAATTCAACTCTTCTATTTTTTGCTCGATTATCATCACTGGTATTTGGGTATTTAGGTCGCGTTTCACCATAGCCGACATAGATCAATCGTTCTGCAGCGATGGATTTTGAAATAAAATACATATAAACTTCATATGCTCTTTTTGCAGATAGAATTTGATTATTGTCATCAGATCCCACATCATCAGTATGACCACTGATTTCTATTTTTACAGTTGGATTTTGTTGTAAAAACACAATAATTCTATTCAATTCAAGATATGATTCCGGTTTCAAAGTCCATTGCTTTGTGTCGAAGAACAAATTAGTCATTGTTATGGATTGACCTGACTCTATTGGAATCAGTGCAATGTCCTTAAGCTCTACTATATACTTATCAAGTTTCTTTAAATCTGCATATTCACTTTGTGATAAAAATTTATCTGCCACTGCATAGTAAATAACTCTTTTTCCACTAACCAAAATAAATTTAAACTCTCCTGTTTTGGTATTTGTCCGTACTGAACCGAGCAATTCTCCAGTTTCTAAATCAAAATAAAATACTGTTGCCGAAACTGTCTGCATGTTCTTTTGATTAACTACTCTTCCCTTAATCAAGGTAACGGGCTTGGGTCGCATTTCCATAGGCAAACCAATTCGATAAATATCCTCTCTTCCAAAACCACCTTCTCTTTCAGAAGAAAAGTAAATGTAATCACCTTTTGCAGGAATAACATAGAAATTATCTTTTGAATCAGAATTTATTCTAGCACCCAAGTTGATAGGAGTTGACCAATTTGTCCATGAATTATCTAGTCTCCGGGACATAAACATGTCTAGATCTCCATAACCACCATGCCCTGCACTGGAAAAATAGATTGTTTCCCCATCAGCAGCAATGAATACACTACCTTCTTCTGCATAGGTGTTGATTGTTGGCCCTAGATTTATTGGTTCCTGCCAATTTCCATATTCATCTTTGTGAATAATATAAATGTCATTTCCACCATATGAATCATATCTCTTGATTGACATCAATAAATGTTTTCCATTTACTGTCAAAGAGCCATTATGATAATCTCCAAGAGAATTCATTTCTGGAATATACTGGGTTTTGGGTTCTGACCAGGCTTGATCTTCTAGTCTAGTTATTGAAGGATTGTTTCCGGGTGTATCATATTGATTATGCAAGAATAATTCTTGTCCGTCTTGTGAAATACATTCAACACCATTGTGACCAGAATTATTCAAAGGCTCTCCAATATTTTGAGCGAGGCCCCAATCTCCATATTCATCGAGATTTGAAACATAGATATCTTCTCCACCATACCCATCAGGATGATTTCTTCTTGTAAAGTATAATGTCTCACCATCAGGGCTGATCGTTGGGCCATAGTCACCGTATTCGGTATTAATATTCTCACCCAAATTCTCGGGTTCTCTCGATATCATCTCATAATATTTGAATTGAATGTCTTTTCCATATTCGGTATTTGTAAAATATCTAAGAAATCTTCGATAATCTTGACTCGTTACCAAGAAACCAATGCATTTTCCAGCCAACTGCTCCAAACATTCACTACAATATTTTGAGGCTTCAATACATTCATCAAATGTGATTGAAATATCCACGAGACGTTTTTTAAGTACAGACAATCGCTTTGAATATGTCACTTTTTCAATGATGTAAATGATTTCTTCCCTGGTAAAAAGAATTTCTTTTGATTCAATATATGTATCTATGAGTTCATTATTAGGGAATAATGCTATAAAATCAGAGAGATCACTAAAACTACTCACGAACTGAATTGCTTTTTCCGGTAAGAGATGAATATAAGCTGAATAAGAACATTCTTTCTTGAAAATCTTGACATGATTCATATTGCGGATATACCTCAACAATAGTGAATCCAAAATGGGATGTGTTGTCGTGATGGAAAACATTTCTTTTACTTTCATCCCCGAATCAAAATCTGTGATTGTTTTCATTGCAATGTCTTCAAGAGCTCGTTCTTGTGCAGATTTAGGGAAAATCTTCCTGTATGCCACTATATCTTCCCTCGTTTTCACAAATTCCAAACCCATCACTTCGAGTACGGATATCGAAACATATCCAGGATTCGTGTTAACAAGTCTGGACAGCAAATCAAGATTTGTGCATAGTTCTCTTATCTTTTTTTGAATCACAACTTGTTCTGCCTTGATAATGATATCCGGATACTCGGCAGTATATCGAATCCACTCATCTATGTTTTTGGAATTCATGATGATTTGCATCTTCAATTTTGCGGAGATGTCAAGATTAGGAAAAATACTCACCAATTCAGGAAGATTCGATTCAGGAATATGCACCAAAGATTGCGTAACCACTGCATCGGCATATTGACTCCCCGAGAAGTGCTCAGCAAAAAATCTGGCATCCTGTATATTCTTCATCACAAATCGTGCATCAGCATCGTATGGAATAGAAGTCAAAAATTTCCCTTTGGAAAACTCAACTACTTTTCTCGAATTGTCATAGTCTTTGATCCAAGATTGCGCATCTTCAATCGTGACCAATTCCTTTTTTGTTCTGTCATTCATGATTGCATAGTTCAGCAATCCCATGATCAATCCTGAACCTATCCCCTGAATCAAACGAGCATCATTGTCAGTCAATGTCAATCCCACTTCATTGCCTGCATTGATTAAAGGAGTTGTTTGTAGATGATTGTATGCTGCATACCCTACTCCCGCAGAGATACCCAGATTCAGTGTCCATCCGAGCGTATTAATACCTTTCTGATAATGAGGTTGATCATAACGTTCAACTTCATGTTCCAATTGTTGAACTTCTTTTTCATGTTTAGTATAGAATGAGGTACAACCCTGGAGGAAAATCAATATGCCACATACATAACTTAGTACTAGTTTGCTCATAGATGAACTCAATTGGTTAAACATCATTTGACTACCTTGATCCCTAAACAAAAGGGCGGAGTGTTTTCCATTAGGTAAACTCAAATCCACATCTCGTGAATACTGCAAACTACCAAGTACTTAAACAGATTTCTCTACTCATTATCTACTCATTTAATGCAGACATTTCAATTCTTTTGAGGCACAGCAATTGTAACCATGCTTTCTAGTTTTGGATTTACCTTATAATAATGGCCTTTTTACATAAATTTCCCTATTATTTACTTTCTATTCAGTTATTTCCACGCTTGAGACAAAAAATCTCATGCCAACCCATTTCTCTGTTCATTTAATCATTGTCTTTTCTTATTTTGTATTCCAACTAAGTCCTTGCCTGTCACCATGTACGAAGCAGCATTCGTTCATTCAAGGATATTCTTGCGCTCTTGGGCAACTTTCATGAC
>Ga0129333_10005974_pt1 | contig 11484 bp, 19 predicted proteins | sample CPB6_08_DNA_FD_94474 | JGI IMG/M metagenome (GOLD analysis project Ga0129333, IMG submission 94474) | Freshwater to marine salinity gradient microbial communities from Chesapeake Bay, USA - CPBay_Sum_0.6_0.8_DNA | ecosystem: Environmental > Aquatic > Marine > Coastal | place: USA: Chesapeake...
AGTAAACGCCAGAGTGATGAAATGGTAGACATGCGACACTTAAAATGTCGTGAGCTAAGCGCTCGTGTGGGTTCGAGTCCCATCTCTGGTACAACAAATAAAAATTAATATGATAGATTACGAAGAACACATACTTTCTTGTTTAGAAAAAGCCGAAAACGGGGAATCAAAATTAAACGATTCCGATGAATCCCCATTAATAACCAACAACAAAATTAATGGTTTAATTGGAATAAAAACACAACATTTTTACAATAATCTATTATCAATAGATAATACTCGTTATTTAGAAATAGGTTGTTGGCAAGGTTGCTCTACATTTTCTGCTGCTTATAAAAACAATTGTAATATATCTGTCATAGATAATTGGTCTGAATTTGGTGGTAAGAAAGAATTCCAAAATAATTTAGAATTATATAGGGGTAATAATACTATAGATGTCTATGATGAGGACTCATTTTTAATGGATGTAACAAAATTACCTAAATTTAATATTTATATGTATGATGGAGACCACAGTATTGTATCACAATATTCTGCATTAACATACTATATTCATAATTTAGATGATTACTTTATATATGTTGTTGATGATTGGAATTGGAGAGATGTAAGAACAGGTACTTTTTTAGCAATTCAGGATTTAAAATTGAAAACACTATTTAGCAAAGAAATTAGATTAACCGATGATAATACACATACCCCACATGATATCGCATATAATGATTGGTGGAATGGTATTGGTATTTTTGTATTGAGTAAGGTATAATAAATGATACGATCTGAATTACAATCGTTATTAAAACGGGTTTATTTAAATGGTATAAACGATTATGTAACTATTCAATTTATAAATAACGATTCAATTGTATCTGCATCATTCACCACATCCGGTAGTGTTATGTATGGTCAGGTAGCAGGTACTATAACCGGATTACCAACATCTACAATTGTAATTAATAATATAAACGAAACTATTAATGTATTAAATGCTTTTTCAGAGCAAATAGTAACACAATATGGTTCAAATTATTTAAGTATATATGATATAGGCTCTGATTTGCCATTAGTTTTAAATTTAGAATTGGCATCATTATCTTTTCCAAACCCAATAAAATTACCAGAAGAAATACAAATTGAAAGGTTACCTGTAGAAGGTGGTTTTTTACCATTACTACCTGCTGCACCGGAAGATGAGGTTGGTGAACCACCTCAATTAGATTTTGATAAGATATATTTTGATTGTACGGGCTCTAATAATTTTATCAATAGTTTTTTAAGTGCATCTGGGTGGATTACATCATCTACAATAAGTTTTGATATTGGTGTTGATTTATCTAATAATAGAGCAGAATATATAACCATAAATTCTGCATCATTTAATTCTAATAATTATATTACTAATGATGAGATACGATTTAATTTACACAATCATTTAATTACGAGTAGTTTATCGGTGGCCCAAGTTAATAGTTTAAGTGGTTCAAAATATTCATTTAATGAATTCAAAAATGTATTGGATGCAAACAAAGATAATACTCACGCAAGATTTTCAATAGAGCGATATGGTAGATTTTTAAAATGCTATTTTGAAGATGGGGTATTTAATTCATCTTATTATTTGGTAAGAATTGTATAATATAAAATATAATGAAAAAATTTCGTTCAGTTGATAATGGGTATGTAGAACCTATCCAACATACATTAGAGGTATTAAAAAAATACCCATCTACAAAAATATATATTGGAACTGATTCCCAAAATGTGGGGATTGAAACCACATATGTAACTGCTATTGCTTATAGGTTTGGTGTAAGAGGGGTTCATTACATTTATACTAAAGAAAAAATACCAATAATAAAAGATATATTTAAAAGATTATTTGAGGAATGTTCACGAACAATTGAATTAGCAGAATGGTTTACCCAGCAAATAAATGTAAAAGTTGAGTTGGATATGGATTATAATGATGATGAGTATTGGCCATCTAATAGATTAGTTTCATCTACGTGTGGTTGGGCAAGTTCATTGGGATATAAAGTAAATATAAAACCAAATGCTCAAATAGCAACAAAAGCAGCAGATTATCACTGCTCATAATTTGGATTATTAAAAATAATTTTGTATATTTACATAATATGCGAGGGAAGAATTGGAAGAAACTCGCCGGGCTACCAGCTCGGAGATGGTGTGGCGGCAACACCCCCTCGCTCAATATTGGGCCCATAGGTAAAGGGATATACCCACAGATTTCTAATCTGTTATTCTTGGTTCGAGTCCAAGTGGGCCTACTAATTTTAATTTAAATTTGTCTCAAATATAGTAAATATTTGAGACAAGAAAAAAATAATTGTATTTATTTATAATAAATTTGGAAATACCAAAAAGGTTTCGTATATTGTATAAAATTTAAAACACTTTAATTATGAAAAACACATTTTTTTTAATTGCGATTGCTGGTTTGATTTCATTAACTTCATGCTCTAACACCGAAACTACTGAAGAGGTAGTTGAGACACCGGTAGAAGAAGTGGTTAGTGATACAACCACAACTGTTACTGATACTACTTCTACACCAGAAGTTGCACAGTAATTAAATTCCCCATATTGGGGAAATCTTGCGGGTATCGTATATTGGTATTACATTCGCTTTCCAAGCCTATGAAGGTGGTTCGATTCCATCTATCCGCTCAATAAAAAATTATGAGTCAATTAGGACAGGTAATTCAAATAAATGATTCTATTTATCAAATTTATAGGATTATACAGGAAGAAGGGGTATTGAATGTGGATGGTATAAAAAAATTTTGGAAATGTTCTCACGCATTTAGAAAAGATGGGATGCTATATTTTTGTAGAGAAATAGTATCTATACCATTTGAAGAAATAAAGGATGGAGTTAATTAATACATATCCCGTTAAAAAATCCGACTTAGGTTTTCACGGAAATCTTTTTGGTGGAAAAGCATTAGCATGGATTGATGCTTCTGCTGCTGCTTATGCTATGCAGGTATGTGATACACCCCGTGTAGTTACTATTAAAATAGAAGAATGTTTATTTAAAAAACCCGCAAAAGAAGGACAGTTATTAAAAGTTTACGGGAGTGTTAATAACATAGGCAATACATCGGTCAAATTATATATTGAGGCTCGAGCCCATAACGTATATACTGGAAATCAAACAACGGTAGTATCTACCTACATTACATTTGTAAGAGTTGATGAAGAGGGTAATTCGATACCCATATCAGAACGAGTTAAAATTAAATACGGATTTTCTAAAAATACTTAATAATTTTTTAATCCCATTTTAATCTGAAAATTTGGTGGATTAAAAAATATTACTTATCTTTGTGTGTTAAATATTTATTGATATGAGTAAAACACATCGAGATAAAAAAGTACTTGACTTTAATGGGGGTTGGACTTCCGGTGAAGCCGCTCGTCAAATTGGTAAAAAAATGACAGAAAAGGTTGTCCCGTCTGAAAAAGTATATTCACGAAAAAATAAATCTTGGAAAAAAGATTTAACACAAATTTAACATTGAAAGTTTGGATATATTCCAATTCTTTATTATCTTTACATTGTAAGTTAATCCCAGTTATATGAAACAATACAAAAATCGAAAATCTTATTACTCTGACTTCTGGTTGGATAAATCTATGTTCGAACCCACTCGGGTTAGTCATTATGGAGAATCTGCCCACAAAAGCGACCTTATTAAGTTGGCTTCCTACAAACGGGCCATTGGTAATTTTGTGAATATTGTAACAGGCAAATCAATTCCCGTCAAATTTTCCACCGGCGACCAATCTTATACAGATGGTGATACTGTGGTAATTTCCTCTAAACTTGATGATGCTGAGTTTGACCCGGTTGTTGGTTTGGCTCTTCACGAGGGTTCACACATTAAGTTGACCGATTTCTCATTACTTAAAAAATATTTCGGTAATAGTGCAGTTACCCCAACAAAAATTCAAAATAGAATTGATAGTAATCCCGATATAAAATGGGATATACTTTCTACTATGAGCCGTTATTTAAAAGATATTCTCAATATTGTTGAGGATAGGCGTATTGATAGTTATGTTTATAATTCAGCGCCTGGCTATCGTGGTTATTATCACTCTATGTATGATAAATACTTTAATGATAGTATTATTGATAAGGGTTTAAAATCAAATGAATACACCACAGAAGATTGGGAATCTTATATGTTCCGCCTTATTAATATCACTAATAAGAATCGCAGGATAGATGCTCTAAAAGCCCTTTCCACCATTTGGAATTTGTTAGATTTGAATAATATTGGTAGGTTGAAAACGACTGAAGATAGTATGGATTTGGCTTCCGAAATTTTCTTAACTATCTATGATGCTGTTGCTAATGAAAAGCAAGATGGTAATGATGGTTCTTCCAATGATAATTCTCAAAATAATAATAGTGGTGATGGTTCATCAAATGGTCAATCGCCAATGAGTGGTGATTTTGACACTCCACAAACGGGTAATGAAAGTATGAATTCTTCTGCCGGTGGTGGTGAAGGTGATGAGGGTAAAAATAATGATGAGGGTAAAAATAATGATGAGGGTGAAAATAATGATTCGGATATTGATAGTGGTGATGGTAATTTAGACACTCCTAATGATGGTGGTAAATCTACATCGGGTGGTACTGATAAACTTAGCCCGAATAATAAAAATAAGCTTGATAAGGCTATCAATAAACAAAAAGATTTTTTACGAGGTAATATCTCTAAAAAGAAAATGAGTAAAACCGATTCGAATACTGTAAACGCATTAGAAGAATCCAATGTTGATTTAAAGAATGTTTCGGTCACAAATGATGATGGTGGTGTTATGAGGACCGATTGTTATGTTGTAAAAAAACTTACAAAGCAATTAATCGAATCTCGGGCGTTTGAAATTACTACAACCTATTCGTGGTGGGTGAACGCGGGACAAAGAAGTGTTGATAAGGGTATTTCGTTGGGTGTGTTGCTTGGTAAAAAACTTAAAACACGGGATGAAAATCGTAGTTTAATTACTCCTCGTCTTAAATCGGGTAAAATATCCTCACGTATGTTGCACGAAATTGGGTTTGGTAATTTTAATATTTTTGATAAAATTCAATCTAATTCAGTAAAACCTGTTACTCTTCATATTTCAATTGATGCTAGTGGCTCTATGGGTGGAGATAAATGGGATAAAACACAAACGGCTGTAGTTGCTATCGCTAAGGCCGCTTCAATGACCTCAAATATAAATGTGGTTATTAGTTATAGGAGTACTTATTCAACATCACAACAAGATAAACCACTTATTGTTATTGCATATGATAGTAGGGTGGATAATTTCTCAAAAATTAAAACACTGTTTTGCCACCTGACACCAGCGGGTACAACACCTGAAGGGTTGTGTTATGAGGCTATTATGAACGAGATTTTGAACACTAAAGATAATTCGGAAAAATATCTTATTAACTTTTCCGACGGGATGCCGCAATTCGCTGATAATAAAATAAGGTACACCGGAGATGTCGCTGTTAAGCACACTGCCTCCCAAATAAATAAAATGAAGATGAATGGTGTTAGTGTTTTATCCTACTATGTATCTTCGGGTGGTGGTGATTATAATATGAATGTGTTTTCTGAAATGTATGGTAAAGATGCCAGATTTGTGAACGTGACCGAAGTAATTGAATTGGCTAAAACATTAAACGCTAAGTTTGAGGTAGGTGTCCAATAAAGTGGACACTTACCCCCAAACTTTTAATAAACTTAATATAAATTTAACATTAAAAGCTTGGATATTAATCAAATACTTATTATCTTTACATTGTAAAATAAATCACTTAACCCCCAAATTATTATGAAAAATCAAAGATTCGTTTTCGGTACTATCGTTGAAAATAATGGTGTACTATTGTTCAAAGACTCCGCCGGAGCTATGTTCAACATCCCTGCTCTTAATGAGCCGGGCAGTTCGCTCAATCGTAGGGCAAAACAGGCCGCTAAAAACCCTGATAAATTCAGTTTCAAAGTTAGGGTGAAGGGTTCGTTTACATCAGGTGAACTTTGTTTTGGTCGTGTTCCAATTTCCAAAGTAACGGATAATTCTCCGGTCTTAAATTTCAATAAGCCAAACGGTGGATTGGCCCAATATTCTGTGGATGCCGTACCTACTACCCCACCTGTTGTTAGTAATCAGGTAGAAGTTGCTCCGGTTGTTATGCCTGAAAATGTTTTGAATTTTATCCACAACGAGGCAGCATCCTTAAAACCAAAGATGTTGTTTATGCCGGAATTAAAGTGGAAATATTTAATTCGAAACATTCTTCGTGGTAAGAATATTATGATGACAGGTGCTGCTGGTTGTGGTAAAACTATGGCGGCTAAAGCAGCAGCAAGTTCTATTGATGGTTACAATACCTTTATCATCAACTTGGGAGCTACACAAGACCCCCGTAGTACTTTGATTGGTAATACTCAATTTGATACCTCAAAGGGTACGGTGTTTAATCAATCACCATTTGTAAAAGCAATCCAAACGCCAAACACTGTGGTGGTGCTTGACGAGATTACGAGGGCTCACCCCGAAGCATGGAATATTTTGATGACTGTTCTCGACCCTGGTCAACGTTATCTCCGACTTGATGAGGCAGCCGATTCACCAACTATTAATGTGGCAGATGGTGTTTCCTTTATCGCTTCCGCTAATATTGGTAATGAATATACGGCGACACGATTGCTTGATAGGGCGATACTTGACCGATTTACGGTTATTGAGATGGATTCTCTTACAAAAGATGAAGAGGCTGAATTGCTCTCTATGATGTACCCCTCTGTATCAAAATCCTTAATTGAGGGTGTTGCTGAAATTACTTCAATGACCCGTAATGAGGTTAAATCGGAATCACCAAAATTGACCAACTCATTATCTACCCGAACTGCGGTGGAGATTGGTTCGCTGTTGTATGATGGTTTTAGTTTACAGGAGGCCGCTGAAATTGCTATCTATCCTTTCTTTGATAGTACGGGTGGTGCTCAATCGGAGCGTGTGTTTATGAAGCAGTATGTTCAAAAGTTTATTAAGGTAGGTGAAGAAAATCTCTTCAATACTGAAAACACTACTGTTGATAATCCTTTCTAAAATTAATATGGGATATAATAAATTTAAGTGGTGGAGACGGGGGCCGAAAAAACGGCCCCTTTCTCAAAACTCCCACCTATTTGATAAGATACAAAATGGTGATTTTGATATATCACAATTTTTTGTTGATGCTATTAAAGCAAGAGAGAATGCTAAAAAAGCATATGATAATGCTTATAAAAAGTATGGTGGGCGTGATGAATCATCCAGAAGGCAAAGTGCTCTTGATGCTGGTAAAATGCATAGGGTTCGTGCTTTAAAGCTTGAGTTTGAAGGTGAATTAGATGAAATTCGAATATTGAATTCACTTCGAATTGAACTTCACAAAAAATTTGGGGTCGATGTTTGGGATGAGATGATGAATGAAGAACCAATGGATTTAGAAGAATTGTATAATTATTATTATCAAAAGAGTTTGGAACTTAAAAAATAATAAGATTTGATAATATGAAATTACGCACTTTTATACCAAAGACAATAAGAGAATATTTGAATGAAAATATTACTTTATATCACGGCAGCCCAAGTAGGTTTGATAAATTTACCACATCAAAAATGGGGACAGGGAGTGGAAAACAGATAGACGGTTGGGGATTATACTTTACCAATTCAAAAGAATCTGCTAAACTTTATGGTGAATATGTTTATGAGGTTACATTATCTGGAAATAGTACTTTTATTGATTTTAATAAACCTGTAAAAAAAGATATGGTTAGAAATGTTTTGAAAGCCGTTTATAAACACTATAATAAAAATTTTGATATAGATGAATTTAATTCATATTATGATTACGTGAAAAACAAATCTTTACCAAAAGTGGATTTTAACGATTACGAACTTATTATGTTTGATTATTCAGGATTTTTATTTTATAGAACCTTATCAAGAGCATTACGTGGTGATAAGGCCGCATCTATTTTATTATATAATATTGGTATAGATGGTTTAAAAAGAAGCATAAGTAGTACACGAACCGATTATGTAATTTTTGATGATAGTATAATTAACATAAAAAAGCTTGGAACTTAAAAAATAATTTTGTATATTTGTGTATGATGTATGACCCTAAAAATCCTTTATCCGGTGAGGATATAGAAAAATTAAATGATTATGAATTGTTTGAATATTTGGATAGTAAATCAAAATATATGGAACAATTTACTACCGAACTATCCGGTTATAAACTAAAAAGATTTGCTTATACTTCTGCTGCCATTAGTGGTGGTAAAGTATCAAGCGAACAACACAAAAAGTTAGAACTGATGGGGAAGGAAAATTTTAATAAAGCATGTGAAAAAGTTGTAAACAATTTAAAAAAATAAAATTATGATGTATTATTTAGTAAAAGTAAAAGTTGAAACCGATAACGGTAATGGTAAAATTAAAAAGAATACTGAGCAGTATTTGGTAAAAGCAGTATCGGTTACTGATGCAGAAGCCCATATTACGGCATTCTTACAAAACTCTCCATTGGAGTTTGAAGTTAGTTCAGTCACACAAACAAAAATCTTAAATGTAATTGGAAATTAATATGGTATATAATATTGGTGATAATATAGTTGTGAATGTTTACCGAACACCATGTGTTGGTAAAATAATTGCTAAAAATAAAATTAGAAATAGTAACGCATATGATGTAAAACTTGAAGATGGTCGGTTAATAGAAAATTGCTCCCTAAATAAAGAAGTAGCAAATGGTTTTTTAATTAACAAACGTTTGACCGAATTATTTAATGAACGTTATAATCCCAAAACAACTGAAAATGAAACCCAACAAAGTTAATTTATATAAAAGTTTTGTATTGAAAAAATACCCAAAAGCCAAATTAACAATTACATCAGATGGTTTGTATAAAATATATAATGGTATTGATGGGTATATTGGCGAAGAAAACCTAATGCCGCCACAAAAAAATGAAAGTGATGCATGGTTTTGGGCTAAAGAATCTATTAGGACAACTCAAAATATAAATAGAACGCATCCTGATAGGGTTATTATGGAATTTGATGAAACTAAATTTGATAGAATATCAAATAGAAATAAAAGGTCAAAAAAACACAATAATTAATTTTATTTTACATACTTATTTATGTATAACAACTAAATATAAAAGTTATGAATAACAATAAGTATAAAAATACACCTATTAAAAGTTTTGTAAATAACTCATTTGCTACTACCCAAAAACATGAGGCTAAAACTCAAAAATATAATGGTAAGAATTATAGTCAAATAGATTTACAAATTAACCCAGAGTTAAAACCAACTGATTATCCATTAAAACCATTTACTGAAATTGGTAGTTTAAAAATAGGTAACGCTGAATTGATTGTTACTAAGTCGGAAATTGAAAGAATTATAGAAACACTACAAGAGGCTTTACATACTGTTGAAAAAAAATATAGATTAAATATTTTTAATTAGTAAAATGCATATTACCGGATCAATCCAATCAACACCTGCATTTGATAAAATAAAACATGCGTTGTTTGGTGGATACGGTCAATTTGATGAGGATGGGTTTGAAATATCTGAAAAAAACATTACGGGTGCATTAAACCTAACCAACGAAGAACCTTTATTAATTAATAAAGATATATCTTTTTCAGAATATATTGAAAATTGTTGTGAGATTTTAAAAAATAAAAAAGAACCATATTTTACTTTAATAAAAAAGAATCTTAAAAAAAAGTTTTTTAAAACTGATGTAATTATTGATGATTTGTATAAAAAACAAATGCGGGATAAATTACAACTAATTCTAAATAAAACTTATTACAATAATAATTCGGTATTAGAAGAAGTTACTTGGATTTTGGATGAATATTTGTTAGAAACAGAAACGGCTATTTCGATTGAAACTTTAAATTGGTTGAATGAGGAATATAAAAAAAAATAAATATTTATGAATATGGAAAAAGTAATTTGGGATAGCGATGATTTTGATTTTTATCAATCATTATCAAACAAAGATAAGTTAATTTATATTACAGATATGTATTCCGGATTCTTTAATAAGTTTGGAGATGATGAGGATGATGATTACATTGATGATGTAAATGAAATAAATGAAATAAATAATAAGCACCAAATATTAGATACTATAAAAATAGAATGCGCCAAAGAGGAAGATTTGAAAGAAACCTTAAATACCATTTGGTTAGATGGCATTATTTTTAAAAAAATTAGTTTGATTAAATCCGATAAAAAAATAGTATGTATTTTGCGTGTTATGGGGCAATTACCACCAATATCACTAAGCTAAAAAATTAATTTGGTATGGTATTTGATTACATATAAAAAAATAACCTGAGGGCACAACCGACTACCGAAAGGGGTCAAAATTAAAATTATGTTTAACAATTAAAAATAGATTTAAGGACTATTATGACACACATTAAAGAATTTCCATTTTCACCATTTGATATTTTGGTGAAAAACTTTTTCACAAGCGATTCGTATTTCGCTCCTGCTATGGATGTAAAAATTGGACATCCCGTAGATATATACGAAACTAAAGATGGTTTATGTTTTGAGGTAGCGGGAACAGGTCTTACCAAAGAAGATATTAATATCAATATCGAAGGAGACCTATTAAGAATTTCCTATTCTAAAAAAGAAGAAACCAATAATGAAGTAAATTATATTCATAAAGGTATTTCAAAACGTTCCTTTAATTTGGGATATAAAGTTGCCCGAAAGTATGATTTAAATTCAGCAGATGCAACAATGGAAAATGGTTTACTTAAAATTGTAATACCATTTGCTGAAGAATCAAAACCAAAAAGTTTGAAAATTAAATAAGTTATGTAACCCGTGCCCTTGGGTTATTTTTTAAATAAGTTATGTATGATAAAATACGCCGATGTAGTTGTAGATTTACAGGCAGGTGATACTGGTAAAGGTAAAGTTGCTCATTCACTTTGTAAAAGTGGTGAATATACTCATGTGATTAGATATAATGGTGGTGGAAACGCCGGTCATACCGTTTATCATAAAGGGAAAAAATTTGTAACCCACTACATACCCGTCGGTGTATTTTATGGAATAAAATCAATTATAGGTCCTGGTTGTGTAGTTAATTTTATAGATTTATGTAAAGAGTGGAAAGAGTTAGAAGATAATGGTATTAATGTTTCGGATTATCTTCATATTGATAAAAGAGTTCATTTAATTCAGCCGGAACACCTGGTGGAGGATAGTAAAGATACTCACATTGGAACAACTAAAACGGGTAATGGGCCTGCGTATAGGGATAAATATGCAAGAAGGGGAATTAGAGCTGGGGATAAATTACACTCTAAATATATAATTGATATCTACGAAGAACT
>Ga0129333_10005975_pt1 | contig 11484 bp, 3 predicted proteins | sample CPB6_08_DNA_FD_94474 | JGI IMG/M metagenome (GOLD analysis project Ga0129333, IMG submission 94474) | Freshwater to marine salinity gradient microbial communities from Chesapeake Bay, USA - CPBay_Sum_0.6_0.8_DNA | ecosystem: Environmental > Aquatic > Marine > Coastal | place: USA: Chesapeake Bay...
GAAAGAAGAAATACGGTACAGTCTGTTGCTCCAATAATAGAAAGTGGTATTAGAACTCTCTTAAAACTTAAGGCGGCACCAGTCTATAGATCTCTATATGAAACTGGTGCATATCTCGATATTGAGATGGATTTGGATGATAATATTGTTTATATTCCAGATACTAGTAAGTTTACCCCAAGAGGTAAACTGATGATCGAAGATGAGATAGTTTACTATGATAATAAACTATCTGATCGTTTTTATAATGTTATTCGTGGAAGAGATAATACAACAATAAAAACTCACGCTGCTGGAGTATTCCTGAGACAATATAATGAAGATGTTACGATTGTATTTGCTGGATTGCCTGCTGGCGGTCTTCCTGCTAATATTCAATCTATTGTTGTAACAGGAGCAACAATAAATGTTGCGCCAGAAATTACTACAATTTCTCAGATTGAAACTTTATCTGATGTTAAAGAAGTAAACAAAGAAATAACTTGTTTAATACAACCAGAAGTAGCAGCGCCAATAATCAGTGTTATTACACTAAGAGCCAAAGCAATAACAGAATCTAAAGTTACTACAGTTTCTTCTTTTGTCACTGACGTTAGTGCAACTATTTCTTCTACTCTACAGATTTTAACATCATCTATAAATGTTTCAGTAACTTCAGAGATTGATAGATTTGATAATGCTGGTTTTGTTGATTTTTATGTTGAAAATGTTTTATTTACTGATCCTATTTTAACTAGAACTGGATTTGTGACATTAGATACACCAAAAAATGTTGTAATACAAAGATCTGGAAATATTATTTTAGTTAATAATGCATATGAAGATTTTTCATCTTCTTTAGGATTTACTTATACCCAAAGCAACTTGGGAGCGAAATTAATTGATTTTAATAGTTGGTACAATCTAGATGATGGAGTTTCCGATGTTTCTGCAATGACATTAGATCAATGGGATATTTGTTATCCTGGATTAATAATTGAAGATTTTACAAAAAATAGTCAATATGCTTCTTCTAGATTAGTTTGGAATCTGGTTGCTCCGTCTATTCAAAATCCAGTTACGATTTCACTGTCAACTGGAAATATTGGTTCTACATTATCTGTTAAGTCTACGGTTAACTTCCCGTCATCTGGTTATCTTTATCATAGTAATGGAACAGTTTACGGTATTATTCAATATACAGGAAAGACAACAACCACGTTTACTGGATGCAGCATTTACAATGGTTCCTCAACTATTAGTAATACATCAGAAATCATACCATATTCCATCTAAACCGTATAAATATAAATAAAATACCTGTTCGGAGATAGTCAACAATGCCAGCAATCATTTCTGAAAAATTCAGAATTTTTAACGCCAAACAATTCCTGGAGTCACTTTCAGAAGGTTCTGGCGATACAGACGCAAATCGCTCAAGAATGTATTTCTATGTCGGCAGACCCCAGCCATGGAAAGCATTTTTAGAAGTTTATGGAAAGAGTTCAACCAACTTTTCAGTTGGTGAGACAGTAAATGCTACTGGATTTAGTGGTGTTGTCTCTGAAGTTTATCCAGATAGTTTACTGCTAACAAATATTGGTCCTACTGTAAGTTCAGCACCTGCTGCTGGAGCAACTGTTACTGGTGCTACATCTGGTGCTACTGCTAAGGCAGGTGTTTATCGTTATGCTGATGAAAACACTCCTATTGCTCCATACGATAACCAAGAAGAAAAGTTTGGTATCTATGATGAAATGATCGCGCTTAAGCGTATTACATCATCATATGCAAGACATGTTGTTAGAAGATATAACTGGGATCTATCAGTCAATCCTAAATTTGACATGTGGTTGCCTGATTATAGCGCACAAAAACTAACAGCAACTGGAGAATCATCACTGTCAACTGCTAAGTATGCAGTAATGAACTCTTCGTATGAAGTTTTTGTTTGCCTCTACAACGGAACTGATCCTTCCAATCTAAGTGGTCAAAACGCAACATATCCACCATCAACAAGTCCTGTTTCTGGTCAAGGAACATATTCTGGTGGTATTTACACGGAACCAAGCGGAACAGCTGGTTATATTTGGAAGTTTATGTACACCATTCCAACGGATGATGTAATCAAGTTCCTTTCATCGGACTTCATGCCAATCGTTCTTGATTCGACTGTTCAAACTGCAGCAGTTGATGGAGCTATTTCGGTAGTATTACTTAAGAATGCTGGTTCAAACTTACCAACAAGTGCAACTCTTTATGCTGCTATTTTAGGTGATGGAACTGGTGGTAAAGTTCAAATCACTACAAATGGTAGTGGTGTTATTACCGCTGTCTCTGTTGCTGCTGCTGGTACTGGATATACATACGGAAACGTTCTTCTGAAGAATGGTTATCTATATACAAACTCAGGATTAACTACACAAGCTACTGTTTCTGCTAGTGCTACTGGTACTTTAGAAGTAGTCATTCCACCTCAAGGTGGTCATGGCGCAGATCCAGTTTTAGAAATGAATGCTAAGCGTGTAATGACAAATATTCGCTTAACATATGCTGAAGGTTCTGGAGATTTCCCAGTAGATAACGATTTCCGTAGAATCGGTATTGTTCAGGATCCTCTTCAATATGGTTCTACTAGCTTCTTAACTGCTGACACCGCTTCTGGTTTGTATGCTGTTAAGATTAGCGGAGCGACTGGAAACTTTGTTCCTGACGAAGAAATCACCCAAACGATTAGTGGTGCAATTTCAAAGGGTAAAGTAGTTTCTTGGACGTTAGATTCTGGTAGTACAACTGCTGGCGTTCTTAAGTATATCCAAGTTCCTGGAATCCATGAAGATAATGGTGTTGTGAGAGCATTTGTTTCTAATGGATCTGCAGCTGTAGTTGGTTCTACATCTGGCATCCAAGGCACTGTTAATACTTCATATGCTGCATCTCTTCTTGGTTCAAACTTTGCATCTGGATTAGCAACCCCAGAAGTTAAGAATAACTCAGGTGAGATTATCTATACTGAAAATAGAAAGCTCATCACCAGAGCTCCTGACCAAATCGAAGATATTAAGTTAGTTATCGAGTTCTGATACTTTCTTATTTTTATTAAATACAATCTAGTAAAGTTGAGCGAAAATGCCACAGAAGACGAATCTTAACGTGCCTCCTTATAATGATGATTTTGATGCGTCAAAAAACTTCTATAAAGTATTATTCAGGCCAGGATATTCTATTCAGACTAGAGAGTTAACTAACTTACAGTCAATTCTCCAGAATCAAATAGAAAGTTTCGGAAGGAATAAGTTTAAACAGGGAGATATGGTGATCCCTGGTGAAATAAGTTTTACAAATCAAGTTGATTACGTTAAGTTGTCTTCTGTGTCAGAAGTAGCAACAAATGTAAATGGTAATATTGTTTTTGAGAAATATAATGTAAAAAACTTAGTTGGTCAAGTAATCCAAGGACTAACATCTGGAGTTACTGCTACAGTCGTTGCAGCAGAAGTTTCGAATGAGTTTGAGTCTGATATTTTATTTGTTACTTACACAAGTAGTGGTAATGCAAACAACGAAAAGACTTTTAGGCAAGGTGAGACATTAGAAGCACCAGATATTAGCAATAGTCCAACTCTAGTTGTTGGAACTGATGGTAGTGTATTGCCAATCAGTATTACTCGTTATGATGGTGAGACTGGGGAAGTATATCCTCCCATATCAAGTCCTGCTATGGGTTATGCATCTGCCGTTAAAATCGAAGAAGGTGTATATTTTGTTAATGGATATTTTGTTAGAAATGAAAAACAGATTTTAATCGTAGACAAATATTACGCAAGACCAACAGCAAAAGTTGGATTTACTATTTCTGAGCAACTTGTTTCGCCAGAAGAAGATGTATCTTTATATGATAATGCTAGAGGATTTTCAAACTACTCAGCACCTGGAGCACATAGATTAAAAATAAACTTAAATCTTGTTTCATATGATATCGAAACAGCAACAGATAGTAACTTTATTAAGTTAATCACAGTTAAGAATGGTTCTATTCAAAGTATTGTAAAACCAACAGATTATTCTCTTATTGAAGAGACTCTAGCAAGAAGAACATACGATGAGTCTGGAGATTATGTAGTTGATAACTTTTCTATTGAGTTGAGAGAGTTTTATCAAAAAAATGGTAATAAAGGATTATATCCATTAAATGTTACAAATAATACAGTTAATGGACTATCTGAAAAAGAAGCATCACAAAAATTAGTAGCGGGTATTGGCCCTGGTAAAGCATATGTAAAAGGATACGAGATTGTTAATAAAGAAACAAAATATATTACAATTGATAAAGCACGCGATACATTAGAAAAAAATGATAATCGTATTAAAGTAAAAAACTTACCATCATATAATATCACTAATGTTTATAGTAGCATTTCTTTAAATGCTGATGGTAATGAAATCACTTCTTACCCAACAATATATTTAAATACTGTTTTTAATGATGGATCTATTGGTTCAAATAATACAGAAGTATCATCTGCATATAAACAAACCATAGAAAGAAGAGGTCAAGGATTTACTACCGATGATGGTGTAAAAACAATCTATTTACAGTTAGGCGGTGGACAAACACCCCCATCATCTAGCAACTTCCCTGGGATAACAGGTAATCAAGTTTTTGGTTCTGATAGAAAACTGTGGTATATTAAAACAAGAGTATCTGGAGATGCTTTACCAACTGCTAGATCGGTTGAAGTACTAGCAGCAAATATGACAACTCGGTATGATGTTAATACTGATTCAAGTGCTCAGTATGTCGAGTTAACTGTTTTAGGAAATAAGTATGATTTAAATCAGTTATTTTTAGAATATGATCCTGAAGATATTGTCAATGATCCAGGCACTAGTCAAACAAGATTGACTCGCAGAAAGTTATTTTTATCAGAATCTGCAGCAAAAGCAAACGCAGATTATTATGGTTATATTGTAGACTACAACGAAACTATTACACCAGTAATAGGATTAGCAAAACCAAAAAACTTTGTTTTATCTAATATTGGTAGCGGATTTAATTCAGATACCGATAAAATCATTTCGAAAGGTAGATTGAGTGGCGGAACCGAAACTTACAACTCCATTTTTAAACTATCTTATTTTAACCCAGTATTTTTTACAAAAATAACTGTAGATTCTAAAATAACAACTGGATTTACATCTGGACAATACATATCAGGATTAACTAGTGGTGCGTATGGAGTTGTAGAAAATACTCAAAATGGTTACTACTCTCCAGCAAATAGCAGTGTTTTATTTGTAAGAACATTGTCTGGCACTTTTTCTTCTGGAGAAACTATTATTGATGAATATGGCAATTCTTTAAGAATTGCTAGAGACAATACCATCTCTCATTTTATAGTAACTGCTAGAGGAACAAACTATGATACACAAACCGTTATAAAAGTAAATGGTCAAACTATCACATCTTCTGTTGTTTCTGTAAAAGTTGATACTGCAAATATAAATGCATTATATTCAGTAGAGATAAAAAACAAAGATCTGTTATCTACAGAATACTTATATCCACCAACAGTTACTGCCACATATCCTGGAGCTACTGGAGCTGTGATTATTCCAGTTTTATACAGAAATAGCGTTATTACATACACAGATCAGGATGTAAAATCATTTTATTCTTCTTTTGGAACGTCATACAAGTTTAGTGCAGATATAGAAACACAAACAAATGGTTATTATGTAAATAGTCAAGTAACTGATTTTGTTTTTATCGGAAATGCAGGCAACAAATATTTAGAATGTCAAGGATTTTCTGGCGATGCTACTTTATATTTAAAACAAGGAGATATTGTTCAATTTACAGATTCAACAAATACTGTAGTAAGATCAGTTGTTCAATACGCAACTAAACCACAGGGTCTTTTAAGATCTAGAGTTTATATTGATACTTCTTTAAAAAATTCAGTTTCAAATAATATAGTAAAGTTATCTGCAAAGATTAATGATGTAAACTCCACTTTGATTATTCCCACAGGATCAAAATACTTAGATTCATTAGTTAAAGATCCAGCAGATTCAAAGATTAAATATTATTTTAGAAGAGATTTTGTTATTACTGGTACTTCTGGTGGAGGTACAGTAACATTTAAAGCAGAACTTCCATTTGGTTCGCAGAGATTTGTCCCATTTACGCAAGAAAACTTTTTAATCACTGTTCTTTCTGATGGTGGTTCAACTACTGTAGATGCTGGCGACATTCTTTATATTAAACCAGAATGGGTTGAAGTTCAAAACTCCACTGATATTGCTGGATTGGTTGCAGGAACAGTTCTTATTAATATTCCACAAACTTATTTTGGAACGGTATCAAACTACACTAACTTAAAGTTAAAGTTAACAGCAACTTTAGAAGTAAATAAAGCAACCCCAAGACTAAAAACTTTAAAAGAGAACAGAAGACTTCTCATTAACTCACCTGGAGACAAAGTAGTTCTTATTCGTGGTCAAAACTATGACACTGGAGAACCAAATGAACTGTCGTATTCAGATGTTATTAAAATTAACTACGTCTATGAAGGAACTACTACTACTGCGCCAACAGTAGATGATGCAGGAAATCTAGTTCAAGGAACTGACGTAGGCAACAGATTTACTTTTGATGATGGTCAACGAGATACTCACTATGATGTGTCTAGATTAGTATTAAAACCAGGGTATGATGCGCCCACAGGCATCCTACTTATTTCGTTTGATTATTTTGATCACTCGCAAGGAGATTTTTGCACAGTAGATTCATATGTACACGAATCTGGAGTTATGATTGGCGAAGTGCCATCATTTAACTCTAGTTCTTTAGGAAAAGTTTCTCTTAGAGATGTTATTGATTTCAGACCAAAAGTTGATACCACAACTTCTTTAAGTGGGTTTCAAAATACATCTATATTAGCACAGTCGGATTACATTTCATTTGTTGGTTCTGGTGGTATTACATCAAGCACCCCAGCTGCAGATGCAACCCTAGAATATTCTATTCAGTTCAACTCAACACAATATTTGGACAGAATAGATGCAGTTGCTCTAAACAAAAAAGGTGAGTTCTTGGTTAAAGAAGGTAACTCTTCATTAAATCCAGTTAAACCAGATGATATTAAAGATGCCATTACTCTTTATTATCTGTATGTTCCTTCTTATACCGATTCTATTGATGATGTAACTATCACTCCAGTTGATAACAAACGTTATACAATGAAAGATATTGGAAAACTGGAAAAGAGGATTGAGAGATTAGAATACTACACACAACTTAGTATTCTAGAGCAACAAGCATTGAATATGCAGATTAAAGATGAGATTGGTATTGACAGATTTAAAACAGGATTTTTAGTTGATGGTTTTGAAAACCATGGCATAGGAAATCTAAAATCACTAGATTATAAGTGTGCTATTGATTCTCAACAGTCTGTACTAAGAGCACCTGCAGTAGAAAGTTGCTTTGATTTAGAAGAAGTATATAAAAATGATGTAGATAGAACCAACAACGGTTATAGAAACTCTAACGGTGTTGTTACGCTTCCATATACAGATCTAACAGCATTTGAAAACGTATTTGCTACAACTACGATTAATCCAAATCCATTTGTTGTACTTCAATATGTTGGAGATTCTTTACTTACTCCATCAGTAGATCAGTGGTTTGATGATGCAGAAAAACCAATCATTTTAAATAATGATAGCTCAATGTATTCTATCTTCTTTGTCAAACCAACGGCTAGAGAAGCACTTAGTTCTATTTTCAACTCATTTACTGTAAACTGGGTTGGAACAAATAGAACCTTCTATAACGTAACTCCATTATCAACTTTATCCACAAGCACTGCATCTGCAACAGTTAAGTTAGCAAGTATTGGAAGTTCTTCTAATATTAGCCCACAAAATAACGAACTTGCAAAAGGAACATCAAACACAACTGTAAATGGATTGAATGTAGTTACTTCATTGCAGTTTTACGCAAGATCAAAACCAGTACTGTTCAAGGTTTCAAGGATGAAACCAAATACTGCATTGTATGTTTTCATTGATGGTACTAATGTTAATAGATGGATCGCGCCAGATTATAAGTTTACGGGTGTTGCTGGCAACTCTATTAGTTCTTTTGGATCGCCATTAACAACCGATTCTGACGGAAATGCTAGTGGATTGCTTCTAATCCCATCTGGATATCCACCAGTAGAGAGTAGCATCTGGACTGGAAATGTTAATGATATTACATATGATACTACCACCAACCAAGTAAATCTTGTTACGGGTATCAAAACCGTTAGATTTACATCTAGTTCAACGGATTCAAAAGACTCTTCTGTTGCTTCGTATACCGAAGCAAAATACTATGCCACTGGCATTTTACCATCACTACCACCTTCAATCGTTTCGACTGTTCCTCCATATTTCAAAGCAAATGAAGGTATTCAGTTTGTAGAAACAAATAAGACTAGTGATGCTGGGGCAGCGTCTTCCCCAAGTCCATTAACACAAACATTTAAAGTTGAAGGGTATAAAGGAGGATTGTTCCTAACTGGATTAGATTTATTCTTCAGCAAAAAGAGTGCTAATATTCCTATTAGAGTTTATTTAACTAATGTTGATAGCGGCAAACCAGGAAAATATATCATTCCAGGATCGGAAGTTGTCAAATCACCAAATACATATTTAAAGATTTATACAAATGGGGTTACATATGTAACTAAAGGAGAAACTGTTAGTGGTTCTGTTTCTGGTGCTTCGGGTCCAGTTGCAAATATTATTGACAAAAATCAAAACAGTTTAGTGCCATCAACCACTGGAGTATACACTCTTCAAAATGATCAGGTTTATACTCTTGTATTAAACAACCACAATGGCAAATCATTTTCTCAGGATGAACTACTCACAGTTCCATCATTAACAACATATAATGCATTAAATAACACTAATCTGGAAGTAAAGATTGCAAAAGATTCTGGAAGAGTTACTAGATTGTCTGTTTCAAATCTTGGATCAAACTATGAAACTGCAAAGATTACTATTGAAAGTCCATCACTCCCAGGTGGAGCAACTGCAACTGCCACCGCATTTGTATCCAATGGTCAAGTATTTGATTCGACATTAACATTAAGTGGTTCTGGATATACTAGCGCACCTTCGGTTATTATCACAGGAACTGGATCTGGGAATGGTGGTGCTTCAATACTATCCGAACTAACAATTGACACCCCAGCAGTTAGAATGGGAGTTGCTATTGATCCAACAACTTCTGGTTCTATTGTTGCAACAACTCCTACTAGATTTACATTTGATTATCCAGTTTATTTGCAAAATGATACTGAATATGCTTTTGCTGTTGAAACAGATTCTGTAGACTATTTGATTTGGACTTCTCAACTAGGTCAAATTGATAAAATAACAAACTCGATTGTAACCACACAACCTTTACTTGGTTCGGTATTCAAATCACAAAACGTAGACAACTGGACAGAAGATTTATTTGAAGATATTAAGTTTAAACTTTATAGAGCTAAGTTTGATACTTCAATAACTTCAAATCTATATCTAACCAACAGTCCTCTTGGATATGAACTTCTCGGAACAAATGCTATGGAAACAGATGCATCCCAAGATAGTACAGCTACTTCCCCTCTATTCAAGAATAATAATAAAGTAATCAAGGTCAATCATTTAAATAATGGATTTGAATCTAGCGGCAAGTCATATGTTTCATTCAAGAACGTTCAAAACTTTGCTGGTATCGACAGTTCTATTATTAACGGAAAACTATTTACCGTAGATAACGGAGGTACTGATTACTATACTATCTCGACTAATGTGAGAGCTGGTTCAAGTATTAATGGCGGTGGAACTGTTTATGGATTATACAACAGAAAGTATGAAACTTTATACGCTCATATTGGGTTCTTAAACTTCAGTGGTACTAATATCACTTCATTTGTTAAGACAACAAATATTAGACCATTTGATTCTAATGTAACCACATACGAATCATATTCTCAATCAGATTACGAGAAGACTTTCTTGTGTGAACAACATTATTTCACGAACCAAAAAGTTCTTTGTTCCAGAATCAATGAACTCAAAAACTCTTTAAGCAACGGTTTAGTATACAAAATAAATCTATCTTCGTTGTCTGATAACTTATCTCCATTGATTGATTTAAGAGTTTCTTCCATTAAGATCTCTAACAATCAAATCGAAAAAGCATCTGGATACGAAGACAGATTCGGTAGAAGAGATCAAATTCTTGAGTTTTATCCTGTTTATAAGTTCCAAGTAGATGGGCTGGGTGGCAATATTCCGACACTTGGACAAACGATTACTGGAACAACAAGTAAAGCACAAGGTATTGTAGTTAAATGGGATTCTGTTAATGGCAAAATATTTGTAAAACTGACCACAGATTCTATTTTTATTCCAGGAGAAGGATTGCAGTTTAGTTTACAAACTACTATTACTGCGGCATCTGTAAATATTCTTGGATTAGAAGAATACAACATTACATTCCCAATCAACACAACTGTTGTTGGTTTGGATTCTCTAAATCAACCATTCACTAATAAGATTGAAGGTAGGATCAAGTCGTGGGATTCCAAGAAAAAAATCTTGGTGGTATCCAACAACAAAGCTCCAATCAATGATAACTACACCTCAGCAGCAAGCATTGGAACATCTTTTGCAAGATCTAGTGCAGATACTCAGGTAGCAGACATTATTAGAGCGGGTGATATTCTTTCATATCAAGGAATCGTAACAGGTGAAGAAAAGTTCATAGAAGTTAAAAAGGTTTCCTATACAACTGGGGAAATCTATGTTTCTGAACTAACTGCCACAAACAGTTCTTCTATTGCAAAATATTGCACTAAAGAAGTTTCTTTGGATACGTCATCTACTACGATTGATGTAAGATTAACCGCAAATACTTTAAATGGCGATGATATTTTGGTTTACTACAAGATCAAACCTTCAAACTCTCAGTTTAACTTTGATGATTTAAACTGGTATGAGTTTAATCCAGAAGGTAAATCTGATGTTGAAGTTATTCCTTCTGCTGATAATGCAATCTCTGGTTATTTTGAAAATCAAGAATCTTACAAAGAATATAAGTATAGCATCACAAATCTACCCGAGTTTACATCTTATGCTATCAAGATTGTGATGAGATCATCAAACCCATGTTATGTACCTAAGATTCAGGATATGAGGGCAGTTGCTTCATTCTAATGGATTATGTTAAAGTAGTTGGTTATGATAACCTTGTTCGTGACACCCGCACAGGTGCCATTATAAATACTGATAAAGACGTATTTGACGAAGCAAAGAAGCGCAAATTTGGTGCATCTTCTCTAAAACAAATACAAACTGATGTTGAAGATCTAAAAAATGAATTGTCAGACATCAAAAATCTTCTAAGAGAATTTATCAGAAATGCCAGCAATACTTAGAAATGTAGCAAAAACC
>Ga0129333_10005976_pt1 | contig 11483 bp, 11 predicted proteins | sample CPB6_08_DNA_FD_94474 | JGI IMG/M metagenome (GOLD analysis project Ga0129333, IMG submission 94474) | Freshwater to marine salinity gradient microbial communities from Chesapeake Bay, USA - CPBay_Sum_0.6_0.8_DNA | ecosystem: Environmental > Aquatic > Marine > Coastal | place: USA: Chesapeake...
CCGAGTTCCGTGGCTTGTACGGACGACTCACCCAGGTCGACCGCGGCATCATCGGATGTCGATACGGAACCATCAGCCCGCAACGAGACATTCCCTACATCGTCGATCTGTATCGACGCGGCGAGATCCTTCTCGACGAACTCGTGAGCGCGACCTTCCCGGTCGACCGCTGGAAAGACGCCGTCGAAGGTCTCGAGAGCGGGACCGTCGCCCGAGCGGTCATCACCTTTTGACCCGAGAGACCGCGGACGCGACGACATGAACTCCCGATTCACCGGTGTGCTCGATCTCGAGGGCAAGACCCTGTGGCAACTCGTGTGCGAACGCGCCTTGCTCACACCCGACAAGCAGATGGCACGGGACGAATCGGGCCGAACACTCACCTTCGCTCAGTACAAGGACTGGTGTGAACGTGTCGCCGCCGGACTCACTCGACTCGGTGTACGCGAGGGCACCAACGTGTCGTGGATCCTTCCGTCGCGCTTCGAGTCGTTGGTGCTCACGGGAGCACTGTCGCGACTCGGCGCGATCCAGAACCCGATCCTGCCCATCTACCGCCACCGCGAGGTGTCGTTCATCACCCGACAGTCGAACTGTCAGGTGCTCGTCGTCCCCGGTGTTTTCCGGGGCTTCGACTACGTACCGATGGCCGAAGAAGTCGTGAAGGAGCTCGACCAGGACGTTCGGATCGTGGTCGCCGATTCCGACCTCCCCGAGGCCGATCCCGATGCCGTGGGCCTTCCGAACTACCGCGCCGAACTGAACGGTCTGCGTTGGCTCTTCTATTCGTCGGGCACCACGGCCGACCCGAAGGGGGCCAAGCACAGCGACTTCAGCATGTCGGCAGCCAACGACGGCATGCAGTGGAGCATGGAGGTCGGACCCGACGATCGCGCGGCGGTGGTGTTCCCGATCACCCACGTCGGCGGTCTCATCTGGCTCTTCAACGCCATGCAGACCGGGGTCGAACTCCTCATGGTCGAGACATTCGACGCGAAGTCGACCCCGACCTGGCTCGGTGACAACGGATGCACCTGCGCCGGAGCCGGCACCGTCTTCTGGCTCACGTATCTGAACGCGCAACGACAACTGCCTTCCGGACGGCGGTTGCTACCGAACGTGCGCATCTTCAATGGCGGTGGCGCTCCCAAGCCCAAGTCGTTGCACGCCGAGATGATGGAAGCCTTCGGCGCTCCACTCATCGGAGGATGGGGGCTCACCGAGGCGCCGATCAACACCATGGTGCACGTCGACGACCCCGACGACAAGAAGGCCACGACCGACGGTCGCCCGTGTCCGGGGGTGAGCATTCGCGTCGTGATGGACGGCCACGAGTGTGGAGTCGGCGAAGAAGGTGAACTCCGCGTCAAAGGACGTCAAGTGTGCCAGGGATACCTCGACCCGAGCCTCGACGCCGATGCATTCGACGAGGACGGATGGTTCCGCACCGGTGACCTCGGAGTCGTCGACGCCGAAGGCTTCGTCAGCATCACTGGACGCCTGAAGGACATCATCATCCGCAAGGGAGAGAACATCTCGGCCAAGGAGATCGAGGATCTTCTCTTCGCTCATCCGGCCGTCGCCGATGTTGCCGTGATCGGCCTACCCGACACGCGCAGTGGCGAGATCGCCTGCGCCGTGGTGGTCGCCAAGGACGGTGTCGCTCTCGACTTCGACGACATGGTCTCGTACCTGAAGGCGTCCCATCTGTCGGCCCACAAGATTCCCGAGCGCCTCGAGATCGTCGACGCTCTGCCCCGCAATCCGAGCGGCAAGGTTCTGAAAAAGGACCTCCGCGCCACGTACGGAGGAATTCAATGACCGAGTCAACCAGCCCGTCGTACTCACGCGCCCTGGGCCTTCGCGTCTTCGTCACCGGAGCCGGCTCGGGCATCGGTCGTGCCACGGCAATCCGTTTCGCCGCCGAAGGTGCTTCAGTCGCCTGTGCCGACCTGAAAGGAGCCGACGTCACGGCCGCCGACATCACGCAAGCCGGCGGTCGAGCGGTCGCCTTCGATCTCGACGTGACCGACGCCAGCGCGGTCGAATCGGTGATCGCTCGATCGGTGGAAGCTCTCGGGGGACTCGACGTCACGTGCAACATCGCTGGCATCGGGCATTTCGCCCACAGTCACGAGGAGACCCCGGAGTGGTTCGACCGCATCGTCTCGGTCAACCTCAACGGAACTTTCTACGTCACGCGCTACTCGCTCCCCCACCTGCTGCAGTCGAAAGCGGCGACCGGACGCGACGGTGTCGTCATCAACACGGCGTCGACCTCAGGACTCATGGGAGCACCCTGGAGCGCGGCCTACTGCGCGAGCAAGGGTGGAGTGGTCAATCTCACCCGTGCGCTCGCCTATGAATACCGCGGTAAGGGTGTGCGGGTGAACGCCATCGCCCCGGGTGGAACCAACACCAACATCGTCAACTCGTTCATGAACCTGCCCGAGGGAGCCGACTACAAGTTGATGTCGAAGATCATGACACCGATGGACCAAGCCGAACCCGACGAGATCGCCAACATGTTCCTGTTCATCGCGTCCGACGAGGGTCGTTACATGACCGGATCGATCGTCGTCCTCGACGGCGGCATCACGTGCTGAGAGGAAAGTCATGACCAGCTCCCGAAATCCCGACGGCATCTGCGCCGGACGCACCGTGATCGTGACTGGCGCCGGTCGTGGTCTCGGTCGCGCCCACGCGCTGGCCTTCGCCGCCGAAGGCGCCAACGTGGTCGTCAACGACGTGGGCGCCTCGCTCACCGGCGAAGGACACGACATCGGTCCGGCCGCCGAAGTGGTGGCCGAGATCGAAGCCATGGGTGGTCGCGGCGTGGTCAACGGTGACGACGTGAGCGATTGGGACGGCGCCGGCAACATGGTGCGTCAGGCGATCGACACGTTCGGCGGCCTCGACACGCTCGTCTGCAACGCCGGCATCGTGCGTGATCGCATGATCGTCAACATGTCGGTCGACGAGTGGGACGCCGTGATGCGCGTTCATCTGCGAGGCATGTTCTGTCCGGTCCGTCACGCGGTCGACCACTGGCGTGCCCGAGCCAAGGCCGGTGACACGCTCGACGCTCGCATCGTCACCACTTCCTCGGGAGCCGGGCTCTTCGGATCCGTGTCCCAGGGCAACTACTCCGCGGCCAAGGCCGGTATCGCCGCTTTCACGATCGTGTCGGCGGTCGAACTCGGTCGATACGGCGTGAAGATCAACGGCATCGCACCGTCGGCTCGCAGCCGCATGACCGAGGACGCCTTCGCCGACATGATGAAGAAGCCCGATTCGGGCTTCGACGCCATGGATCCGGCGAACGTGAGTCCACTCGTCGTGTGGCTCGGATCCACGTCGTGCGACGTGAGCGGACGCATGTTCGAGATCGCTGGTGGCCAACTCTCGATCGCCGACGGGTGGCAACACGGCGAGATCGCCGACAAGGGTGACCGCTATCGACCGAACGAGATCGGAGCCGTGGTGGCCGATCTCCTCACCCGTGCGCCGAGTCCGGCGCCCGTCTACGGAGCCGGATGATGCCGAGCAAAGTGAAGTCCGTCGATGGTCGCGTGATCGGCACTCGGGCCCAGGCGACACGTCGCCGTCTGCTCGACGCCACCGCGAAACTCCTCGAGGAGCAGGGAGTGCTCGATCTGCGCGTCGTCGACATCACTCGTGAAGTCGGCACCTCTGCCGCGACTTTCTACCAATACTTCAACGATGCCGACACGGCGATTCTCGCCCTCGCCGAAGAGGCCACCGAGGACGAGCGTCCACTCGTCGATCATCTGCACCCGGTCTGGACCCGGACCGACGCCGCGTCCCGCGCCGCCGCGTTCGTCGACGCCTACATGACCTACTGGGACTCGCACTCAGCGGTCTTGCGCATTCGCAACCTGAAGGCCGAAGAAGGCGACCGCAACTTCCGGGCCGTTCGCTCACAGGCCAACCTTTTGATCATCGAAGGTTTCCAGGCCATGATCCGCGACGGCGTGGTCAACGGTCGATTGCCGGCCACGCTCGATCCGTTCACAACCGCTGCGGCTCTGGTGGCCATGATCGAGCGCCTGCTCGGATTCCAGAACGAGATGTCGAAACGCGGTTCGTCGCGTCAGTCGATCCGTGACACCTTGGTCACGCTCTTGTCACGAACGATCGTCGGCGACTGACCTGACGTCAGAGCGACGGAATCAACGAAGCGAGTTGTTCGAACTCGCTCATCGTGACCTTGGTGGGGTCGGCCGAGAGGACCTGCACGCACACGTGGTCGGCGCCGCGCTTCAGATGGTCGCCGATCCGGGCCGCGATGTCGTCGAGCGATCCCCACGCCACGATGGCGTCGACGAGACGATCGGTCGGGCCACCACCGTTGCCGGAGATGTCGTCCTCGGTCCAGCCGAGACGCTTCAGGTTGTTCGTGTAGTTGGGAAGACCGAGGTAGGTCTTCATGAAACCGCGCGCCACCGCACGCGCCTCGCTCGCGTCGATCGAGAAGACCACGGCTTGTTCGGGTGCGAGCAGCGCATCGGGACCGAGTGCTTCACGGGCGATCGAGGTGTGCTCGACCGGAACGAAATACGGGTGAGCACCGAGAGTGCGCTCGGCCGCCAGCTTCAACATCTTCGGACCGAGTGCGGCCAACGCCCGCGCCGGCGGAGTGCTCGGTTGCGCCGCGAAGAAGAAGCCCTGATCCATGGCGTCGAGATACTTCTTCATGGTCGACAGGGGTTTGTCGTACGTTCCTCCGTGGAAGCCCTCGACTGCCGGCTGATGGCTCACACCGATACCGAGCAAGAAACGATCGGGGAAGGCTTCAGTCACCGTCTTCCAGCCGGCTTGCATGGTCATGGGTGAACGAGCGTGCAGGCTGGCGATACCGGTGGCCAGCACCAGCTTCTCGGTCGCCGACAACAGGAGCGACGACGAGGCGAACGGTTCACGACCCACCGCCTCAGGGACCCACACCGTTCGAAAGCCGAGTTCTTCGATGCGCGCCGCGTGCTTCTGCGCTTCGCGCATCGGCTGCATGTCGAGCTGGAACGTCCAGAGTCCGAGTTTGCCGAGGGATTCCTTGGTGAGCGCCATGCGGCGAAACTAGGTCACGGGTGACCGTCCGACGGCATCGGAACTACCGTGATCACGTGACCGACTCACCCTCATCGCCCTTCACCGAACTGGCCACCACCCTTCTCGACGGGTTCGTTCAGGGCGGTGCACCCACACGCTCCCCCGACAGACGCCTGGTCGCCTTCGTCGTGACACGTCTCGACCACACCAAGAATCGTTACGTGTCGCAGGTGTGGCTCGCACCGACCGACGGCTCGCGTGCGCCGGCACCGCTCACCTCCGGTGACCCGGGCGAGTCGATGCCGGCCTGGTCGCCGGACGGACGTCATCTCGCTTTCGTGTCCGGACGAGAAGGTGCACAAGGCGCGAAGAAGGGCGAGCGAACACTCCACGTGATTCCGGTGGCGACCCCGGGCGAAACACGCACCATCGCCGTGCGCAAGGACGGTCTCGATTCCCCCTCTTGGTCACCCGATGGTCGCTGGATCGCTTTCACCTCCCGGGTGCCCGACGGGCGCTACGCCGCCGAGGACGAGTCGTGGCAGTCACCGCGACGTATCGACACTTTCTTCACCCGACTGAACGGTGAGGACTTCGTGTTCGATCGTCCGAACCACGTCTGGATCGTGGCCGCCGACGGCACCGGCACACCACGTGACCTGACACCGGGACCGCGACAGCACCACGAGTTCGCTTGGCTGGCCGACTCGACAGGTCTGATCGTCTCGGCGGCCCGCCACGACGACTTCGACCGTGACCTGTCGGTCGACCTGTTCCTCGTTCCACGACACGGAGAGATCTCGGCTCTCACCGAGCGCTCCGGGATATACGGAAGTCCGTCGGTGTCTCCCGACGGCACGCGAGTCGCCTTCCTCGGTCACGACGACGCGACCACCTATCCACAGAACGTTCGAGTGGGAGTGCTCGATCTCGTCACTCGCGAGAAGAGTTGGGTCTCGCTACCGCTCGACCGAACCTTCGAGACCACCGTCGGCAACAACGCGCCGGTCTGGGAATCCGACTCGACGATTCTCGCGACCGCCGAAGACGCCGGGGAGTGTCACCTCTATCGGCTCGACGCATCGGGTGCATCGGCGCCGGTTGCCGTCACGTCCGGAGCTCGATGCGTGAAGACCTTCGATGCCTCCGCCGGCGTGATCGCCGCCGCGGTGACCCATGTGACGCGACCGGCCGAGATCCACGTGTGGAGCGGTGGCCACGAGTCGGTGATCACCGACGTGTCGCACGACTACGTGCAACGCGTGAACCCGGTCGGCTGGGAGCGTTTCGCGGTCCCCGTGCACAACGAAACACCGGGCATCGATCCTCACATCGACGCTTGGATCATGCGGCCACGCGACTTCGATCCGAGTCGTTCGTACCCCGTCGTCCTCAACGTGCACGGCGGACCTCACACCCAATACGGCGAGACGTACTTCGACGAGTTCCAGTCGCAGGCGGCCGCGGGCTTCGTGGTCGTCGCGTGCAATCCCCGTGGTTCGTCGGGACGCGAGGAGGCGTGGGGTCAGGCGATCCTCGGCCCGAAACATCACGTACGACCGGGCACCGGCTGGGGTGGCGCCGATCTCGAGGACGTGTTGAACGTTCTCGACACAGCACTCGATCGTTACCCGTTCTGCGATCGAACCCGCGTGGGCATGCAGGGTGGAAGTTACGGCGGGTACATGGCGACGTTGCTCGCCGCTCGCCACGAAGGACGATTGCGCACGGTGTGCACCGAGCGATCGGTCAACAACCTTCTCACGGAGGAATGGTCGAGCGACATCGGCACGATGTTCCGTGTCGAACACGGACCCGATCCGGTCGAGGATCCCGCCGAATATCTGAGGATGTCTCCGAGCACCCTCGCGCGCGAGATCGACGTTCCGGTTCTGATCGTGCACAGCGAGAACGATCTGCGCTGCCCGATCAATCAGGCCGAGGAACTCTTCGTGACCCTGCGCCTGCTCGGCAAGCGAGTCGTCTTCTACCGATTCCCGGCCGAGACGCACGAATTGTCGCGAACCGGTTCACCCGTGCACCGGCGTCAGAGGTTCGAGATCCTCCTCGAGTGGTTCACCACCGAACTGACCTGACGAGATCAGTTCTCGGCGAGCCAGTGATCGATGAGTTTGCGGGCGATCGAGATGCCGGGCGGAATCGGCGGCAGGTCGTCCTTGCGATACCAGTTCGCCTCGGCGATCTCGGCCGGATCGCACACGATTGCACCGCTCACCCAGTCGGCGCGAAAACCGAGCATCAGACTGTGCGGGAACGGCCAGGGCTGACTACCGAGATAGCGGACACGGTCGACGTCGACACCCACCTCTTCCCGCACTTCGCGAATCACCGCTCCCTCGAGGGTCTCACCGGGTTCCACGAAACCGGCCAGACACGAGAACATCGGCATCCGGAACTGCACACCGCGAGCGAGGAGCGCCTCTTGGTCGCGGCCGGGTTCACCGCGTGTCACGAGCGTGATCATGGCCGGTGCGAGTCGCGGGAACGCCATGTGCCGACAGGCCGGACAGCGCATCGCTCGTTCGTTGTGCGCCAATTCGGTCGGTGTCCCGCAACGTCCACAGAATCGGTGGGTGCGGGCCCAGTCGACGATCTGCACCGCTCGTCCGGCCACCAACCATTCGTCCTCCGACGTACGTCCGAAGAAGCTGAAGAGATCGAGCGCGGCACCGTCGGAGGGATCGGATTCGGGAACGTCGACACCCCAATAGGCCCGTCCGTCGAGCACGCCGAGGAAGTGCCGACTCCAGTCCGAGGACGCCGGTTCGTCGTGGATCCACACGCGGGATTCGACCACGTGCACGTACACGTGCTCGGCGGCATCGGCCGGCGGAGCGAGGGACGGCTGGAAACGGCTGATGCGGCTGATCGACTCGGTCACTCTGGAAGTGTGACCGTAGGATGCCCCTCATGTCGAACTCCAGCTCTCGCCAGGTCGTGATCGTCGAAGCCGTCCGCACTCCGGTCGGCCGCAAGAACGGTGGATTGTCCACCCTCCACCCCGCCGATCTCCTCGGCCTCGTGCAGAAAGAGGTCGCGCGACGAACCGGCATCGATCCGTCGGTCATCGAGCAGGTCGTGGGTGGGAACGTGAGTCAGGTCGGTGCCCAGAGTTTCAACATCACGCGCACGGCCTGGCTGTCGGCGGGTCTCCCTCTCACGACCGCCTGCACCACGGTCGACACGCAGTGCGGTTCGAGCCAGCAAGCGACCGGCCTGGCCGCGTCGTTGGTGGCATCGGGAGTCGTCGACGTCGCCATGGCGTGTGGTGTCGAGTCGATGAGCACCGTGCCGATCGGCAGCAACTCGAACGCTTGGGTCAAGGATCCCAAGACCAAGGAGTTCAAGAGCCTCGGCAAGGCCGTGAGCAAGAGCTACTTCGCTCACTACGAGTTCACGTCGCAGTTCGAAGGGGCCGAGCGCATCGCCGACAAGTGGGGCATCACGCGCGCCGACACCGATGCCCTGGGTCTGTCGTCCCAGCAGCGCGCCGCCCGCGCGTGGGCCGAGGGTCGCTTCGACGGTCAGTTCATCGAAGTCGATGCCCCCGATCTCGACGACGAGGGCAAGCCGACCGGCACGACCCATCGCGTGTCACGCGACGAGGGCATCCGTGAAACCACACTCGAGAAGCTCGCGACTTTGCAGCCAGTGGCACGCGAGAACGGCGTGCACACGGCGGGCAACTCGTCGCAGATCTCCGACGGCGCCGCCGCGCTTCTCATGATGACCGCCGAGAAGGCGGCCGAACTCGGACTGAAGCCGCGGGCCCGCGTCGTCGACAGCTGCCTCGTCGGTGTCGATCCCGTGCTCATGCTCACTGGTCCGATCGATGCGACGCAGCGATTGCTCGCTCGCAACGGTCTCACCATCGACCAGATCGACACGTTCGAGATCAACGAGGCTTTCGCCTCGGTCGTGCTCGCCTGGGCCAAGGAAGTCGGCGCCGACCTCGAGCGGACCAACCCCAACGGTGGCGCCATCGCCCTCGGCCATCCGCTCGGTGGCACCGGAGCAGTTCTCACCACCAAGGCTCTCTACGAACTCGAGCGCACCGGTGGTCGCTACGGCATCATCTCGATGTGCTGCGGTGGCGGTCTCGGAACCGGCACTCTCATCGAACGCCTCTGAACGACCCGGCGCGCCCACATTCGGCGGTGCGCATCCAAGTCGTCCCGTTCGCCTTCGGAGTCGTCGCCGCTCTGGCCTTCGTCGTCTCCGGATGCGCCGAAACGCTCGAACTGCCGGCGGGTGCCAACGGCGAAGTCGTGGGTCACGTCGACGGTGACACTCTCGACATCGCCTTCGCCGTCGACGGTCAGCGAGTGGTCGAGCGCGTCCGACTGATCGGCGTCGACACTCCCGAGACGAAGAAGCCCGACACGCCGATCGAATGCTTCGGTCCCGAGGCCTCGGCTCGATTGTCCGCATTGCTTCCCATCGGTTCGTACGTCGACGCCGTCCGCGACACCGAAGCCCGCGACGACTACGGACGCCTTCTGGCCTACGTTCACCGCGCGTCGGACGGAGTGCTCGTCAACGAAGTCCTCGTTCGGGAGGGCTACGCCCGCACCTTGTTCATCGCGCCCAATCTCACTCTCGAATCGACACTGCTCGCCGCCGAGCGATCGGCGCGGTCGGATGGTCGTGGCCTCTGGTCGGCCTGCGCCGGAACGGACGGGTAGCGTGACCTCGTGACCTCGCTCGCCGAACGTCTCGGCTACGACGCCGGCTCCCGACTCGTGATCGTGTCGTGCGACGATCTCGGGTCGTGTCATGCCGCCAACATCGGTGTGTATCGCGCACTTCGAGAAGGACTCGCAACGTGTGCATCGCTCATGGTGCCGGCCCCGTGGGCCCGTCATGCCGCCATGATGTACGAAGGTGACGACATCGGTGTGCACCTCACGTTGAACGCCGAACATCCTCTATACCGTTGGGGACCCATCACCCATTCGCCCTCGTTGCTGTCGGGCGACGGTGGGTTTCCCCGCGAGATCGACGATCTGTGGGAACACGCCGATCCGACCGAGGTTCATCGTGAGTGTCGAGCACAGATCGAACGGGCGATCCTGTGGGGATTCGACGTGTCGCATCTGACCCCTCATCTCACCGCCATCACCCTGCGCCCCGAATTCTTCGACGTGTACCTCGACCTCGCCGTCGAATTCGCGTTGCCGATCCGACTGCCGTCCACCATCACCGAAGACCAGGCGGGTTTCCCGTTCCGGCGCCTGGCCGCCGACGAAGGCGTGGTGTTCCCCGATCACTTCGATCACGACTGGTCGTCCGGAAGTCGCGCTCGCGTGATGCGCGCCTTCTCCGATCTGCGACCCGGGGTCACCGAGATCCACGTGCAACCAGCGATCGACACCGAAGAAGTTCGGTCCCTGGCCGGCGAGTCGGCGAACGGCTGGATCGACGACCTCGAACTGATGACGAACGATCACGATCTGCGCGAACTCGTGGAACGTTCGGGCGCCGTCCTGATCGGCTACCGGGCACTACGCGACGCCATGCGACGCGGCTGAGAGTCGGTTGCGCGCTCGCTGGCTCGATCGACTCAGACGAGAGCGGCGAGCGCAGCGATCCGACGCGTCGCCTCACCCGACGACAGCTCGTCGAACAACGGGCCAGTCGGCCCGGACGACTTCAATTTGCCGAGCATGAAAGCCACCGAGGGATCGAGTGATGCATCGGCGAAGGCGATCGTCACGACCACCTCGGCCTCATCGGGTCCGTCGACTCGCTCGTCCTTCTTGCCGATCGCCAGGCGGTACTGAACCGAGCTCATGAGTTGCTCACGGCGGACGGGTCGGTGAGTCGGCTCGGGAAAGGTGTCGTGTCGGGAACACCGCGCACCGAAGCGATGCCGGCGAACAGGTCGACTTCGACGTCGTCGTCACTGGGACCTCCGACCGTCGAACGAGCGAGGATCCAGTCCTCCCACGGGTACACCTCGGCGAACTCGTCGTCGTCGAGTCCGAACCACCACGCTTCGTTGGGATCGACCTGAGTGGCATGGGCACGCAGGGAACCCGACCGCGCCCACATGAAATCGCCCACGTGAACACGGGTCGTGATGCGTTCGTCGTGACTCGGACGTGCCAGCCACTTCTCGTCGTACGGCGACGACCCGGACTTGGCGATCATCGCCTGGTGCACGAGGATCATGCGGGTCTTCGACCACACGGTGTAATACAACTTCGACGGCTGAAAGGCCGGCCCGGCCCACGGGTACCACGTCGGATCACCGGCCCGCTCGAACGCGATCACCGAGATGTCGTGCACCTTGACGTGATCGGGGTGCGGATATCCGCGCTGGTCGTCGTTGTAGGTGATGAGAACCTGGGGGCGAACACGACTAATCACCGTGAAGAGGCGACCCACCG
>Ga0129333_10005977_pt1 | contig 11483 bp, 19 predicted proteins | sample CPB6_08_DNA_FD_94474 | JGI IMG/M metagenome (GOLD analysis project Ga0129333, IMG submission 94474) | Freshwater to marine salinity gradient microbial communities from Chesapeake Bay, USA - CPBay_Sum_0.6_0.8_DNA | ecosystem: Environmental > Aquatic > Marine > Coastal | place: USA: Chesapeake...
TACAGCAGGTACAAGGTTAACGGAATTAAACGACGTTACTTCTCAAACGCCAACTGCAAACTATGTGTATCCAAGAAAAGAAGATGTAAGTTATACGAAATTTTCACCCTACTTTCCTCCTTATTTCCCTCCTTACTTTCCTCCTTATTTCCCTCCTTACTTCCCTCCTTACTTCCCTCCTTACTTCCCACCGTATTTCCCTCCATTCTTCCCACCGTATTTCCCACCTGCTTTTAAATAAAGGATATTTAAATGGCTAATACTATTAAAATAAAAAGAAGTGGAACAGCAGCTCAAACTCCAACATCTTTAGATTATGGTGAGCTAGCAATTAACTACGCTGACGGAAAACTTTATTATAAAAATAGTTCAGATTCAATCGTCAGCAGCAAATTTGTAACAAATATTGTTGGAACAACAAACGAAGTATCTGTTTCTGAATCTTCAGGCACTTTTACAATTAGTTTACCAGACTCCATTTCAGTGACAACTGTTAATACAAGTCGGAGATACAAACGTTAGCGGAAAATTATCTGTACTAGCATCTTCTGGTGACGAAGGTGGAGAAATATTTCTTGCGCAACCACAGTCAAACAACACTCTTAGTGGTGGAATAACAATAGATGCGTACCGAAATAAAATTCGTTTTTTTGAACAGGGCGGAAATGCCCGTGGTGCATATATTGACCTGACAGAATGCGCAAATGGTGTTGGCACAAACCTTCTTTCTGGTGGTGGCGCATCTACTCTTGACGGTCTTACTGACGTAACAGCACCAACTCCATCTTCAGGAGATTTTCTCAAATATAACGGAAGTGCGTGGGTTAACGACCCAATTAATCTGAGTACCGATACTGTCGGAGACTATGTTGCTTCTCTAGTTGCTGGCTCAGGAATAACTCTTTCAAATAATTCTGGAGAAGGAGCAACTCCAACAATTGCTCTTACAAATACTTCTTTTACAATTAACGGAACTTCAATTTCACTTGGCGGAACTGCAACAGTAACTGCTGCAGGAAGCACTTTGACTGGTTCATCTCTGGCATCAGGAATAACAAGTTCAAGCCTAACTTCATTTGGATCTAGTCCAACTATATCTACGCCAACTCTGACTTTATCTACATCTTCTTCAACCACAGATGCAAGGATTTCTTGGGACGCAACAAACAAAAAAATACAAGTAGGTAATGGATCAGTAGTTTTAGACTTTGCATCTGACACTCTTGTTACTAATGCACAGACTGCAAGTTACACATTGGTTTTAGCTGATAAAGATAAATTAGTAGAGATGAACGTAGCAACCGCAAACAACTTAACGGTTCCCCCTAATTCGTCTGTTGCATTTCCAATTGGAACTCAAATCAACGTTCTTCAAACTGGAGCTGGAACAACAACCTTAGTTGCAGGTAGTGGAGTAACTGTAAATGCTACGCCAGGTTTAATATTAAGAGCTAGATGGTCTTCTGTTACTTTGATAAAAAGAGGTACAGATACATGGGTTGCTATTGGCGATTTAATGGCTTAGCTATTTTTGTATGCACCAAAAAGTTGTAGTGCACCAACGGTAACCATTCTTTATTTCTTTTACTTCGTGAGGAAACTCATCTTTTGCAGGAAAACAAATAAACATTCCTGGTTTTGGCTTTATTGTTAATTGTTGATTTGGAAAACAAATTTCTCCGCCTTCATAGTCATCATTGTAATATAATACTGAACTTATATCTCTAGTAGGATTTCCAAGGCCAGTTTTGTAGCCAACAAAATCTTTTGAGGCCACGCCATGATCTAAATGCAAAGCCATAAAATCTCCTTTTTTAAATTCAATAACGCTGGACATATCTTCGTCAAAGACTTTAACATTAAAGCTGGATTCTATTTTTTCTTTGGCCTTTGCATAGTTTCTATTAAAAGCTTCATGTAGTAATCTAGTCCCACCATTTCCTGTATATATTCCGAAAGGAGAATATCCGCTTTCGTCAAAAGAAACAGGAGTATTTTTTAAATGATTTACTATAACTTCTAAATCATTTTTTTCAATAAGATTTTCAAAAATATAAACTTTATCCATTTTTATAAGCTTTCAATTGTATAGAAAGATGGGGTTGTGTATCTGTCTCCACTAATTACCTTGCGAACGCCGTGTAGATAAAATATGTCTCCAGGGTGTGCAACAGCTAATCCTGGCTTTGGTTTTATTTCTAAATCAAAATTTGGATAATACAATTCTCCACCTTCAAAATCATCATTATAATAAAAAAGTGAATTTATATCATAAAGTGGAAAGGGATTGGGTGATCCGTCTGGCAATTGCTTGTCAGCATGAGGCTGCTGTTCCATTCCTACTTTCCATTTAATTATTACAGGTGGTCTTTCATAAACCTTTACCTTATAAAAATCATTAATAGCGTTGCGCATTTTTGTTATATATTTATATATTATATTGTAAACTTCTAGGTTTAATTCAATAAGAATTTCGCTACTACACTGTCTATCCGACCAATAAGAAGCATCATATACGCAAGTTCCATCTTGATTATAAACATTCTCTCCAGCATCCATCCACTTGTTTATTTTTGGTAAAAAGTTTTGAATTATTTTTAAATCATTTTTTTCTATAAAATTATTAATGATTAATATATTTTCTTTAGAGCATCCAAAATGACCAGGGCTGATTAAAGATACTTCTTCTTGTTCCATTTATATCCTCAATATTAACTTTGCACGTATTGTGTTTCTTGTGCTTTCGTGCTATAGTATAGCATACCTATAAAAGTTTAGGACACTGGAGTAATATGAAAAAATATAATGTAGAGGATCCAAAATTAGGAATTATCTTATATAGAGACACTGAAATAGACAGAATGGATATTCCAGCTAGATTAGAAAAAACTATAGGAAATAGTCAGCACGAGTACTTTAAGTGGAACGAAGCAATGGTTGGATTCAATGAATCAATGCCAGACTACCGTAACTGTTTTGATTTAAAAGTCGGACCTAAGCACTGGGATCATCTTCCTGAAGATCTAGTAGAGATAAAAAATGTCTATGATGATTTTAACTCTATTCTTCAATCATGCCTACAAGATTATGAATTAAGATATAATTTTAAAATGAATTATATGGAAGCTATTAATTTTGTAAAATATGGTGAAGGCGATCATTTTCAGGTTCATACAGATTCTGGTTTTTCTTATTTTTGTACACTTTCATCTGTTGCATACTTTAATGATGAATATGATGGTGGAGAACTTTGGTTTCCTTATCTTGATTTAAGTTTTAAACCACAAAAAGGAGATATTCTTTTCTTTCCTTCAACTTATATTTTTGCTCATGCAGCACAACCTGTTTCTAATGGAATAAAATACAGCGCAGTTACTATGTTTAACTATGAAGAAACTATTTCCAATAGCCTAGGGAAAACAAGAAAAGAGCACTCAAATGAGCCAAGCCTCAGAAAAATCAACAGTTGAAAGTTTAGACTTTAGTATTTACGATTTAGATCTAAAATCATTAGATGGCAATTGTAATATTTTAAATCAAAATAAAGGAAAAGTTACCATGCTAGTAAATGTTACTGGCGAATGTGCAAACTCTCCTCAGTATACAGTTATACAAGATCTATATAATGAGTATAAAAATCTGGGCTTTGAAGTAGTTGCTACACCTAGTGTAGATTTTTGCCAGGATGCGTATGGAGAATTTTCAGACTCAAACGCTAGTGCAGAAAAAATGAAAGAACATATGGAAAAAAAATATGAAGTAGATCTTCCTTTTTCTGAGATGGTAAATATTTTAAATGAAAATTGTGAATTAGCTTATTACAAACACAATGGAGAGCAGCATTTTTTGTATAAAAAATTACAAGAAAACAAAGATCCAATTCATGGTAATTTTGAAAAATTTATTTTTTCTAGAGATGGTTACAGGTATGTAAGATTTTGTAACTCAGATCTACTTGACATGGCTCTTAAGGCTGGAGAAAGAGATATTACTCCAGAACAAGCTTTAATAAATATAAAAAATACAATAGAATATTTCTTAAAAGAAGATGACCAAAATAACAATAACTAAAACCCATCAAAATGCTCCAGCTATAAAGCAATCAAGATTAAGAAGAGACTGGATGGATGACACCTATAAAAAACATGCTTACAATTGTTTACCATTAAGTTCAGCAAATATAAATGGATGGGAGCTTATTCTTCCACAGGATGTAGTTGTTGAGTGGAGTGGGCAAAATGAACCTCCAAAAGTTTTGGAAGGAGAGTTTTATATGGGTAGACCTCTTGTAGTTCCATCCATAATAGGAATTATCTCTTTTACAACTGGATGGGCAATAAACACAGAAGAAGGATACGACACATGGGTTAGTGGTTCTCCAAACTATTTTATAAATGGAGCGGTTCCTTTAACTGCAACTATACCAAGTTCTTGGTGGCCAGATGAGTTTAATATGAATTGGAAAATAACAAAAATAAAAGAACCAGTAATCTTTAAAGCAGGAGAGCCTTTTATGTTTTTTAATATATTTCCAAATCAACTGCTTCCAGAATGTGATTTTATTGTAGAAAATTTATGGGATAAACCAGATCTAATGGATGCTCGTCAGGCATACGGGGACGCTAAGATGAAAAAGAATACTGAAGAGCCGTGGACGTGGATGAAAGGCATTAAAACAGGACTAGATCAAGATGGAAATAGGATAGGCCCTGCTAATCAAGGTTTACAAAAATTGGCCGAGCCAGATCTGGTTATAAAAACTTAATATTGATTACTATATACTTGTTAAGCCATGGGCAAAATATTTTAATTATGGAGAAAAAATGAAATTTACCATCAGCAATGCCATAAAGCTGCAGATTCTCAATAGGCACCTTCCTGAAGCAGAATTAAATCTCTTTGAGCAAATACTTGCATGTGGTTTTGATCCAGAGACGTTTGACCCATTGGTTTTTGAGCCTGATTTAAATAACGAAGAGCAGGTCAAGCTACGGTTTTTTTGCTGAGAGATATAATAATATACAATCAAATATTTCTAGTATAGAAGGATAATTAAAACGTGAAATTTTCACTGTCAAATGAAGAAATGAAAATAGCAATAGAAGGAACTGTAAAAGATTTAGAAAAAAATCTAATCCTTCGATTAAGCGCTGCTGGCATAGACTTTGAGCAATTTAATCCAGATACTTTTGCTTATGACTCAGATTCAGCAGTTCATGATGGAATAAAAACAATTATTGCAAGAATAGATACTTTAAAAGCTAAACTAGAAAAATTCTAATACAATTGACTTATGTCACCAATTATTACGTCTCTAAGAGACAATTTTTTGATAAGCTTTTCATGTCAAGAAGATGTTCCTCGCCTATGTATAAAAAACAAACTAGTCAACAAACAACAAACACTAGTTTTTATAGGTCCAATAAAAGTAAAATTTAAATATAAATATTTGTATCCTATTGCTCAAACTGAGGGTAGGGTATATTTTTTTGTACCAAAAAACATGATTGGTATATGGACAATGGTATACTGCGATGGTAAAAAAGAAATAGAATGTTTTGATATGGAGATAGAATAGTGTATCAATTGAATTTTATAGATTATACATTTTTAAATAATCCAAATAATACTATGCACACAATAAGTGGAACTTTTGTGTTTAAAAATACAAATAATATAGACTTTAAAAAAATTGTAATAGAAAACATAAATAGATCAATTGATAAAGCACCTTTGGCAAAAGCAATTGTAAAAGAAAGTGCGATTAAAAATGATTATCCTTATCTTGTTTTATGTAAAAATTTTAATATAGAAGAACATGTATTTGAACATCATATGTCAGACGAAAAAGATATAGATCTACTTATTAAGAATATACTAAATAAAGATTTGCCTCTAGATAAACCAACTTGGAATATTCATATTATTTATCATGGCGACAAAGAAAATCATGTAACCTTTTTTAGGTGTGCACATCACGCTTTTGCTGACGGAACAACGTATGCTAAGAATGCTCTTGACATAGCTTTTGATAATTTTATCCTGAATGAAAAGATAAAGTATAAAAAAATAAACAAATTTAATTGTTATGTAAATCATTTTATTAAATTGTTAGATAGCAAATTGCAGTATTTAAGAGGTTTTGTTTTTAACGCCAAGTATATAAGCAAAAAAGATGCAGTAATTAGAAAAGATTTATTTCCTGGTTTATGGAGACCAAAGGGAGTATACAATAGAGATTTTCATAATTTTCAATATGATTTATCTGATTCTGAAAAGATAATGAAAAACTTTGGCTTAACAACATTAGTATTTTCTTTTGTGGCTAATTCTATAGTTTATAGAAAAATTCTTAGTAATAAAAATATTAACAATAAAACTATATTGACACTGTATCCAATTCCTGATAAAACTAAAAAAAATTTAAAGAATACAAATCAAATAATTTCTTCAATGGTAAATCTGCATATTAATGAAAATAATGTAATTAAATTAATAGATTTAATTAAAAATGAAATTGAAATTAATAAAAACATTATTAAAAATACACCATTTACATTTTATGGAAGATCCGCTAGATTGGACCCTAGAATAAGTAAGAATCAAAAAGGATGGGATTTAGTTAATAAATCAAACTGGAAAAATAAAAAAAGAATTCCTAGTAAAATAGAAAATTCAGGATATGCAGCAACGTCAACATCTTTTTTTGGCGATGGTGGATTTTCTAAAATATCAATTGGCGGAAATATCGTACAGTCTTCACATTCAATGACTATGCCACTAGCAGTTCCTGGATCAATAGGAATATCTTCTAGTTTTAGGAAACTTGGAAACACCCTACACATAGGCTTAAGTTATCTTGAAGAACTCATGCCTAATAAAAAAGAATTAGAAAAAATGTACATAGAAGCATTTGAAGAAATTTTGAAAGCTATAAATGGATCTAACAGATAAAAGTCTAATTGAAAATCAACATGCTTTTCTTGATGATCAAAGGAATAAAAATTCTGTATTTAGAATAGACCAAAATCATTGGATGTTATTAGGTTATGATGAGGTTAAAACTCATTTAAAAAATCCAATCTTTCTTAGACAGATAGAAGATAGCAGTGAGGGTGTAGTTCACTCTATTCTTGATATGGATTTTGAAGAACATTGGAAATATAGAAAAGTTCTAAATCCATTTTTTTCTAGTTCTTCTATAAAAAAAATAGAAGAAACTATTTCAAACAGAATAGAAAGTATTTTTTCTAATTTAAGAAATGAAAAACAATTAGACTTAGTTAATAATATAGGTTTTAAGATTCCATTTTTTACCATATGTGACATTCTTGGCGTTGAGTTAGATCAATCTTTTGACTATTCATTCATTAAGCAATGGACTATGGAAACAATGGCCATATCAAATATAGTCGTATCAAAAGATTCATATAAAACATATTTAGAAGGTTCTTATAAATTAGGCAATTATTTAATCGCCTTGCTATACGGTAGCAAGCATAAAAAAAATAAGGACGGTTTATTTTATTATTTAAAATCTATTTATTTAGATGGAGAGAAGATAAAAGACGACCAGATAATATCAATATGTCTTTTATTATTTATTGCCGGTTTTGAAACTAATCTAAATTCATTAACAAGTATAATTTATGAAATGATATTAAATAATGAATTAAAAAATGATTTTATGTCAAGACAAAGATCTACAAAAAATATAGAAGAGTTATTAAGATATTCTTCTAGTATTAATTTTGTAACTAGGAGAGCAGCACAAGATACAGAAATAAACGGTAATAAAATAAACGAGGGAGAAAAAATACTACTTCATATAGGGGCAGCAAATAGAGATCCAAAAGTTTTTAAAAACCCACATAGCATCATCTTAGATAGACACAATGCCGAAAAACATCTATCTTTTGGGTCTGGTCCACATTATTGTATAGGGGCTGGTTTGTCTAGAATGCAAATAGAATCCACCCTGTATAAGTTTTTTTCTACCTTTGATAATGTTAAGATTGAAGGTATTCCAGTAAAAAATGAAAATCACGCAATAAATGGCTATTCAAGCTTACAAGTATCTTTCAGCTAAGTATTATTACTATTAATAGCGTAGGAGGAATTGTAATGTCTGCTGTAAAAATTTTTAAAGAAAGAATAATATATGAGTTATCTCTTTCTCTTGGCCTAGATATAGAAAATATGTCATCTGATGATATAATTCTTCCAGATGAAGATGATCCAGTCTATAACGCATATTTAGTTTTAAAAACTAACCTAAAAATATTAGAAGGAATGTAAAAATATGTCAATTGAAAAGTATAATCAAGAGCATATGAACAACTTTATTCTTGAACAAGAAGAACTTGAAATTATAGAAGAAGATATTTCTGCGCAAAGACACATACTCTCAAACGGTTCTACATTTAAATGCCATATAAATGAGATCAACCTAATAAAAGATGATATAATTAACTCTAGTTTTAACGAAGAGGACGATGATGAAATATAATCAAGAATCTCATAAGGCGTATATGCTAGAAAGACTTTATGAGATAATGGACCTTCTTGGGATAGATAGATCTGAAGCAGAAACAATTACGTTTAGACAGGTAAGACAAAAGTTAAATGAAGTCTATCCTCCAATAACCCAAGAATCTGTTGATAATACTCAGCATAGTATTATTAGAGATAGAAAAAAAATATTTAATACTGCTCGTTATGTTATCTATACATTATCTGCAATAAAAGGACGAGAAAATGTCAGCTGAAGAAATTGGATATAGCCCTATATCAACTATAATTAAGGGTAATAAGTTATCAAATACAATATATCAGCAGGTAGTTTCTTATTCTGATATAACTGACAGATCTAAAGCAATTCTAGATTATGAAAAAGATACTTTGTCCTTGGATAGATCAAATCAATCAATAGGGTTACCACCAAGTGTGCTACACGCCTATGAGCTACTAAGTTTAGCTAGTCAATTTGACGAAAAACAAAACTCGTATGCTTTAGCTGGTATGCAGTATATGGCTGGACAGGTAGAGATGGTGATATCTTTGTATAAGCCAAAAAATGTTCTATGGATGAATCTTCCAGCTCACGGTTTACCCAGAGAATATATTAATCAATTTAATTTTGAAAATTTTTATGTTGTAAATGATGAACAGCTTTTTAGAGATGAGCATGTAATAGAAAACTCAGAAACTCCATTTACTGTTCTTGAAGAAGCAGACATTCTTTCTGGCGTCTTTCCATCTACCATTGATCTCATAATCATGGATACGGTAAGCTTTAGTTCTTTATTTGACCTAAGTGCATTAGAAAAAATATACGAAAACTTAGCAGTTGGAGGTGTCATCCTTCTGTATAATAACAATGACTACATTACGTATTACGCAAACAATGATGAGTTTGAGGAAGAAAAACCATATCACCCCATTTATGACGTTAACCAGCAGATTAAAACTCTAAATAATGCGTTAGTTTATCATATCTCTACTACAGCAGGCATAACGGTAATTATTAAAAATTAAACATGCAGTTTGAAATAAAAGAAGAAAACATTGAAACCCATAATATGGGTATAGTTTTATTTAAAAATGTTTTTGATATGACTAAGTATGATCATATCATAAATTTTTTAAGAAACTTGCGTTTAGAAGCATTGGAAAAAGATTTCGTCTTCATTAAAGATGATCAGGGAAATCCCCTTTATGCAATCAATAGAAGTGGTCATCGTTATAGTCTAGAGGATGTGTCCATAGCCTGCAATCATATCATGGACTTTTTGCAGGACGATACAAGTAGTGAGCAATATAATTTTTTTTCTATGTGTGAAGATATCTTATATGCGTGTATGTTGAGATACGTAGAGTTTTTTCCTATGATGATCCCATGCCTGTGGTGGAGAACACAAGGGCATATAGTTGCGTATGGAAAAGGGGCAGAGTTTGGAAAGCATTGTGATAATGATGTCAACTATCAACCTGGAGCAGAGCCCGACCAGCAGTTAGCAATTAGAAATGTTCTAGGTGCACTGATATACCTAAATGATTCAGTGCAGGAAATAAAAAATAAAAATGATTTTATAGGTGGAGAGATTACATTTCCCTACGCAAATTATACTTATTATCCAAAAGCAGGCGACGTACTTATGTTTCCGTCTAATTATCTCGGTACACATAGGGTTGGCAAATGTATAGACGGTGAAAGATACGCATATGTTGGATATTTTGCACAAGGATCCAATGATGTAGAAAAAGGAATCAATGTTAGACAGCCATCTTCTGTTATAGATAGTGGACAAGTGTGGATGCCAGAAATCATGAATGATTATTTGCGAAACGTTCAAGCCAAGTATAGTGATGACGAAAAATTATACATTCTAACAGAAGCAGTAAATAGACGCATGACTAGCAATAAAACAAATGCGGAGATTCATAAAGATGATCTTTAATAAAGTTGAACCAAAACATTTAGGTGGTGGAGTCGTCTTGTTTGAAAGCTGCCTAGATTTAGACTGGGATTTCCTTCTTGCTAGGTGTAGTGATTTGATAAATGAAGATTGGGGCGAAATGTATCGCCCTGGAGTAGATCCAGAAACTAACGAAGAAATTTATGTAAATAAAAGTGGATATTTCTTTAAAAAAGAATCAATAGATCTCATGCCTAAAAGAGCATCATCAATACATTACAAAGATTATGATGATGTTCGTAAAATTTTTGATTTTATAGAAGATTCAAAAGATAAGTGTTTGTTTCAGTATTTTGAAATGTTTCCTCTAGCATATAAGTGTGTTTGGTGGAAGGTAAAAGGGCACGTCTTAGAGTATGGTCCTAATGTTAAGCTTGGATCTCATTCAGACACTAGTGCAGATTATATATATGGAATACTTGAGCCTAAAGATCAGCTAGCGCTTAGAAGTATTATTACAAGTTTGGTCTACTTAAACGATAGCGTAGATGGCAAAGACGAAATGCAAAGCAATACATTTGTTGGGGGTGAGCACTACTTTAATTATTTGGATATAGAATATAAGCCAAAAAAAGGCGATGTATTATTTTTTCCATCTAATTATATGGCTGCTCATGAAGTTAAGACGGTAAAAAGTGGATTTAGGTATAGCTATTTAGGCTGGTACAATCAAGGAACGCCAAACCCATTAGTCAATGAATATGTTGCTGATCCAATAAAAGAACCAGAACTAGCAAGAAAAGCAACTAATGTTTACATGACATCAATTAGAGAAGATTTTAAAAAATATTTAATTGACTGTGGTTATGATGAAAGTTCTGATCAATTTTATATAACAAACTCTAACTACTGAGGAAAAATGAAGTCTACACACTTAGGAATGGGCGTTGTTCTTTTTGAGCAAGCTTTAGATATAGATCAAGAATTTCTTTTTGAATATATAGATTGGCTTAAAGCCAATAAAGAAAATGAATTTATATACGAAGAAGAAAATGGAGTACTGTA
>Ga0129333_10005978_pt1 | contig 11482 bp, 9 predicted proteins | sample CPB6_08_DNA_FD_94474 | JGI IMG/M metagenome (GOLD analysis project Ga0129333, IMG submission 94474) | Freshwater to marine salinity gradient microbial communities from Chesapeake Bay, USA - CPBay_Sum_0.6_0.8_DNA | ecosystem: Environmental > Aquatic > Marine > Coastal | place: USA: Chesapeake Bay...
CATCGCGCGCCCGCGCCGTCCGAGCTTCCACTCGGCGTTGCCCATCGCGGCGAGTCGTGGAGCGGTGACGCCTTGTTCCTGGCAAAGCGCGGACCAGGTCTCAAGTGCCGTGGCGGAATCTCCGGCTAGGTAAGCCTTGCGTGCCGCCTCCTCGCGCTCGCTCGTTCCGGAAGCGGCGGCCACGGCCGAGAGCAGGATGAGGATCAGTCGCATAGGTGTGCCTCCAGCTGGGCGATGCAGCGTTCCACGTCCGCATGCAGGGAGAGGGTGTCGGGTGCGGGCTGTCCACCGAAGCGTGTGCCGTCGGCTCGGCGGAAAACGGCGCGCACCGCCTCCGGTTTGTGCAATTCCGGCGCGACACGGAGGACGTCATCGGCGGTCAATGCCACGTCGCTTGCTGCGACGCGCACGGCGGATCCTGCGCGTAGTGCCTCGACCGCGGCGGCGGCATGAAGATCGCCGGCGCCGGCGCGCTCGGCCCGGCGCAGGCGACGCCTTGCCGCGCGCAGCGCCGAGAGCGCCTTGCGTCGACGGACAAGCTCGGGATGTCGGGCAAGCCAGTCACGGCGTGCCGCCCATCCGAGTCCGGTGGCCAAGGCGAGCAAGGCACCCAGCTGGGTCCAGACCAGTGTCCCGGGGCGGGCGAGCAGCGGCATCTCCGCGCTCGCCTGCCCCATGTCCACCTGGGGATCTGCCAGCTCGGTCACGCGCGCAGCTGCGCTCGCGGCGGTGGCGGCGGGTGCAGCCGGGTCGATGGCCACAAGCTCGACCTGGGTCGGAGCCTGTCCCGTGACCTTGACCTCGAGCGACGGAAACTCGATGCGCTCGAACTTCGCCGTGTCGGGATTGAAGAAGCTGACGCGCACCGCGGGTGTGCGCAACGTGCCGGGCAAGCGCGGAATGAGGGTATAGGCGAAGGTGCGTTGTCCGGAGGAGCGTCCGCTGCGCGGCGCAACGGCTATCTGCACATCCCAGGCATCGCCATGCGGCACCTCGGGCGCGAGTAGGCGGTCGAGGTTACCCTTGCCCTTGAGGGTGAGTGACAGGACGGTCGGCTCGCCAATGCCAGGCTCGGGATTGGAGAGAGTAATGGCGCCGGCCTCCAGTGTGCCGACGGCGCCGGTCCAGTCAGCGGGCTGACCTTGCTCGGGGACGTGTCGCACGCGCAGCTTGCGGGTGAACTGGAATGGTCTCTGGCGCGAGGCTCCGGGGTCGTTGCGCGCCCCCTCAACCAAGGCCACCCCGCCGACGCGCAGTTCCAGTTGTCCGGCCTGCGTCGGTGTGACATCGAGTTCGGAGGCGAAGGGGGCGTCGGCATCGGCGGCGCGTGGGACCTGGCCCTGGTTGCGGCAGCTCAGGCCCTCGCCGCTGGCCTCGACACCGTAGAACCCCATCACCCGCTCATCGGTGCCGTTGCGCAGGATGATGCGCGCTGGCACGGTTTCACCGACGTAGAAGACGCGCTCGGGCATCTCCAGTGAGAAACGGGCGAAGCCTGTCGTGGCACCCGGGGGTGCCGGCTTCACGGTCAGTCGCGTCGCCGGGATGCTCACCTTGCGGACGGCGAGCGTGGCGGTGAAGCCCGGGATGGTGTAGTCGCCCGGTGTCTGGGGTGCGACGCCGTTCACGACCAGGGTGGTGACGTTCCCGGACTCGATCCGCTGCGTGGAAAAGCGCAGAGGGATGTCCTCGATGGCCGGCAACTCGCGGCTGATGCGCAGCGCGGGTCCCGGGAAGTCATCCGTCGAGGTGATGGCGATTTCCATCTGGAAAGGCTGCCCCGGCGTCAGCTCGCGGGGCACGATGCGCACGGTCGCGGTATCTGCGGCCGCGAGGATGAGCGGCAGGAGCAGCAGGAGAATCGCGAGCGGGTTGCGCATCTCAGTAGTCCTTGCCCTTGCGTTCGCCCGGCTTGCCACCGGAGCCCGGTGCGCCCTTGTTGCCTGTGGTCGACATCTTACGACCGAGCTCGTCCCTGATGCCCTCGAGTGTGTTGCGCGCCTCCTGCTCGCTCATCTTACCCTCGGCGCCGTCCTCGGATTGCTTGTTGCCAGAACCGCCCTGCGGCTGCTTCTGGCCCAAGCCGAAGTCGTCGTCCTCGCCCTCGCCCGCCGCGCTCTCGGGCAGCTTGTCCGGCGGGATGCGCTTGATCAGTTCCTTGATCGCCGCCCGCAGTTCCTCGAGCTTGCGACGTTGGTCGGCCTGCGCCTCCTGGAGGGCCTCGGTCTCCTTGCGCAAGGAGCGCAGGAGCTCCTCGATGCGGTCGGCGTTGGTCTTCGCGTCGGTGTCCGCGTTGTCCAGCTCGTGCGCCCCGCGGAAGTCGCCGACTGAGCGGGTCCAGGCCGCGATGACGCCGGCTCGGTGGGTGAGATGCTTGTCCGCGGCCGGAATCGACTCCTTCTTCATCGTCCGGAAGGTATTGATGGCGGAACCGAGTGTGCTGACGGCCCCGGTGTAGTCGGGCTCGCGCTTGGCCGCCTTCTCGCGGTCGAGGAAGGCGATCATGTCGCCGATGTCGTCGATATCGGCGTCCGCGGCCTCGACGTAGGACCGGGCGATGGAGAGGTCGGTGATATCGCCGCGGGTCTTGCCGCCGAGCGCCTCTCGTCCGCGGCCGAAGCGCACGTGCCCGAGATTATGAAGCGTGCCAGGCCGCAGTGCGTCGCGGTCGCGCTCGAGCGAGGCTCGAAGCGCATCCTCGGCGCCAGTGATGTCCTTCTGCGCTAGCCGTTGCGTGCCGAGGTTATGGAGTTCGCGGGCATCGAGCTCGGCGAACTCAGGTTGCGCGCCGTTGTCCGCGGCGTGGGCGACGGCGACTCCGGCGAGGATGGCGAGGAGGGTTCTCATCGGTTTCGGCGGGTGGAAAGCAGGGATTCGATGACGAGCAGGAGCAGGGCGGCGGCGGCGAAGAGGTCCTCGCGCGGGATGCCGCGCCGGTCGTCATTCGCGGCGTCCGTGCCTGCCTGGATGGCCAGGCGGAGGGCTTCCATGCCCTCGCCGGCCTGTCCGAGCCGCACGTAGCGTCCGCCCGTGGCGGCGGCCACCTTGGTCAGGGTCGACTCGTCGAGGCGGCTGGTCACGGCGTTGCCTTCCTCGTCACGGAGCGCGTCGGGCGTGCCCGTCGGCCCGACCACGGTGATCTGACCTCCGGACTGGGTGCCGACGCCGACGGTGTGGACCACTAGGCCCTTGCGCGCGAGCTTGCCCGCGGCGTCGACGCCGCCCGCCTCGAGGTCCTCGCCGTCGGTGAGCAGGATGACCAGCTTGCGGTTCCGGTTGGCGACGAAGGCGCCCTCGGCCTCCTCGAGCGCCCGTGCGAGGTCGGTGCCGGGCACAGGGATGGCGCGGGTGTCGGTCTCGTTCAGTGTGCGGAAGAAGGCGTCGTAGTCGCGTGTCAGGGGGCATTGCAGGAAGGCCTGCCCGGAGAAGGCAACGAGCCCGACGCTGCCCGTGCCCTTGCGGCGGACGAACGCGGCAATCGAGCTCTTCGCCCGCTCGAGCCGCGAGGGACGCATGTCCTTGACCAGCATCGAGCGCGAGGTGTCGAGGACGAAGACCACGTCCTCGCTCTGCGCGGTCGACGTGGTCACCTCGACGCCCCAGCGCGGCCCGGCGAGCGCGACGCCGAGCAGTAGGGCGGACGCGCAGAGGAGCAGCTCCTTGGCCAGACGTCGTCCAGGTGAGTCGTTGCGACCGGAGCGGGCGAGCATCCGCTCGGAGACGAAGCGTCCGAGCGCGCCCGCCCTGCGGTGGGCGCCGAAACGCAGCAGCCCGAAGATAGCGAGCGCGGCGGGGGCGATGAGCCAGAGCACCCAGGGACGCGCGAGATGGGGGTCGGAGAAGTCCATGGCTCAGGGGGCGCGCTGGCGACGGAGCGCCCAGAGCATCTCGGCGAGGAGCAGGAGCGCGGCGGCCGACAGCCAGGCCAGCCGATGGTCATCGTAGCTCACGGATTCGCGGATACGCACCTCGGTCCGCTCCAGCCGGTCGATCTCGGCGTAGACGCGGCGCAGCTGCTCTCGGTCGAGGGCGCGGAAGAACTTGCCGCCACCGACCTTCGCCATGGTCTTGAGCATCTCGTAGTTGGCGGGGTTGATGGTCTGCATCGGGATCGGCCGGCCGAGCGGGTCGCGGAGGATCTCGCCGGTCTGGACGTTGAACTGCGGCAGCATCGTCGGCTCGTCCTTGCCCAGCCCGATGGTGTGGACGCGGATACCGAAGGCGGCGGCCAACTCGGCCGAGGGCACCGGCATGACGGATTTGCTCTGGTTGTCGTCCCCGTCGGTGAGGAGGATGATGACCTTGGATGACTTCTTGGGGAGCGACTTCATCCGGTCGACGGCCATCGCCATGGCGTCGCCGATGGCGGTGCCGACCTCGCGGATGATGCCGATGTGCATCCGGTTGATCCCCTTGTCGATCCACTCCTTGTTCACCGTCAGCGGGCTGAGCAGGTAGGGCTTGCCGGAGAAGACCACCGCGCCGATTCGGTCGTCCGGTCGGTTCTTCACGAAGTCGTGGATGACCTGCCGGCTCGCCGCCCAGCGCGTGACCTCCTTCTCGGGCGCATCCATGTCCATGGCGAGCATCGACCAGGAGAGGTCCGCCACGATGAAGATGTCGACGCCCTCGGAGTCTCGCTCGACCTCGCGGTTGGCGGTGCGCGGTCCGGCGAGCACGACGATGAGGCAGGCCGCGGTGAGCAGGCGGAGGAAGGGCCGCAGCCGGCCGGCCGCCTCGCGTACCGGTCGCCCGATACCCGCGAGCAGGCTGGCGTCGGGATAGGTGAGCGCGCCCGAGCGGCCCGCGCGACCTCGGAGCCACGACCAGAGCGGGAGCAGGGCAAGCAGGAGCAGCGCGGCGGGATGCTCGAACTCGAAGCCAAGCGGCAGGTGGTTCATGCCGAGACCTCCTTCCAGAGCGCTTGCCTTGCCAGCTCGAGGTTGGCGAAGGCCAGCTCGGCCAGGGCCAGTGTCTCGGCGCCGTCATCGGTGGAGCCGCCGAACTTGGCGCGGTCGGCGGCGCGCAGCGCGCGCAGGATTGGGTCGGTCGCGGTGGCGAGCAGCGGCGAGCGCACCGCGGCGGTGGCGAGCTCCTCCGTGGTCAGTCCGGTCGCGGCCGCGGGTGTCAGCGCGGCCAGGTAGGTGCGGAGCGCCTCCGCGGCGAACGCGGCGCGTCGGTGGGTCGCGGCCGAGCGTGCGGCCGCGAGCTGGGCCCGGAAGGTCTCGGCGGGGTCGGCACGCTCGGCGCCTCGGCGTCGCAGCAAACGGATGATTCCCCAGGCGAGGATGGCGAGAACGGCGAGCGACGCCGCGAGCGCGAGGCCGTGCGACTCGAGCCAGGACGGGGCGACCTCGGGCCTGGGCCCGAGCAGGACGAAGGTCTCGGCGTCGGGTTGGCTCATCGGCGGCGTCGGCGGTGCTCGAAGAATCGCGAGAGCGCAGGTCCCGGTGCGCTTTCCTGGTCCAGGCGCACGGTGTCGACTCCCGCGCGCAGCAGGGCGGACTCGGTTTCCGCCAGGCGGGCGGCGCCGCGCTCCGCGAAGGCCGCGCGGACGGCGGGCGAGCCCGTGTCGACCTCGAGGATCTCGCCGGTCTCTGCATCCTCGAGCGCGAGGCGGCCGGCGTCGGGCAGGGTGCGGGTGCGCGCGTCAACGAGGTGGACGCAGGCCACATCGTGGCGCGCGTTGAGCTCGCCCAGCGCGGCGACCATCGCCTCGGTGCCCTCGGCGCCCGGGAGGAAGTCGGAGAGGACGAAGACCGCGGCGCGGCGCCGCACCGCGCGCGCCAACCGACGCAGCGGGCGCGAGAAGGCGGTCCGACGCGATTGCGCGGGGTGGAGGAGGATGTCGCGCACCACCCGCAGGACGTGCCGCCGGCCCTTGCGCGCGGGCACCCAGTGCTCCGCGTTGTCGCTGAAGAGCAGCAGGCCCACCTTGTCGCCGGCCTTGAGGGCGGAGACGGCAAGCGTGGCCGCGACCTCGGCGGCGCGCTCGCGCGTGGACTGGTCGCCGGAGCCGAAATCGGACGACCCGGAGATGTCGACCGCGAGCACGAGGGTCAGCTCGCGTTCCTCGCGGTGCAGGCGGACGAACGGCCGCCCGGTGCGCGCGGTGACATTCCAGTCGATGGTGCGCACGTCGTCCCCGGGCACGTACTCACGCAGTTCCTCGAAGTCGGTTCCGCGGCCCTTGAAGCTTGAGAGGTAGGATCCGACCATCGCGTCGTTGACCAGGCGCGCGGCCACGAGCTCCACGCGCCGGGCGCGGCGGAGGGCCTCCTGGGGGCTGGTCGACGTGACAGGCTCCACGCGCGTGGGTCAGGGCGCGGCGATCAGGGGACGCGGACGGTGTCGAGCACGCGCCGCACCACCGTGTCGGCGTCGACGCCCTCGGCGTCGGCCTCGTAGGTGAGGATGAGGCGGTGGCGGAGCACGTCAGGCGCGAGGTCCTTGACATCCTGGGGCACGACGTGGTCGCGGCCCTGCAGGAAGGCCCAGGCCTTGGCGGCGAGGGTGAGGTTGATGGTCGCGCGCGGCGAGGCCCCGAACTGCACGAGGCCACGGAGGTCGGGACCGCCGGGTTCCTGGCCGCGCGTGGCGAGCACGAGGGAGACGATGTAGTCGCGGATGGGATCGGCAACGCGCACGGCGTCGACCTGACGGCGCGCCTCGAGGATGTCCTCGGTCCCGATCACGGCCTCGACGTCGAGCTTCGGCGCGGTCGTGGCCATCGCGTCGAGAATCTTGCGCTCTTCCTCGCGGGTCGGGTAGCCGATGTTCAGCTTGAGCATGAACCGGTCGACCTGCGCCTCGGGCAACGGGTAGGTGCCTTCCTGGTCGATCGGGTTCTGCGTCGCGAGCACGAGGAAGGGCGAGGGCAGGCGATGGGTCTCGCCGCCGAGGGTCACTTGTCGCTCCTGCATCGCCTCGAGCAGGGCGGACTGCACCTTGGCGGGCGCGCGGTTGATCTCGTCGGCGAGGACAAGGTGCGCGAAGATGGGCCCCTTCTTGGCGTGGTACTTGCCGTCCTTCGGGTCGTAGATGAGCGTGCCGACGATATCGGCCGGCAGCAGGTCAGGGGTGAACTGCACGCGGGAGAAGTCGGCGCGGATCGCCTGGGCGAGCGTGCGGACCGAGAGGGTCTTGGCCAGGCCGGGCACGCCCTCGAGCAGCACGTGGCCGTTGGCGAGCAGGCCGACGAGGAGTCGGTCGACGAGGTATTGCTGTCCGACGACGACCCGCGCGACTTGCTCGCGGAGGCGGGGGACCCAGGTGGTGGAGGGGTGGCTCATGGGATGGAAGGGGTGCGCCCGGGAAGGGCGACTTGCAGTGGAAGCGTCCCCGCTCAGGGGATTTGTCCGTCGCGGCTTCAGCAGGACTTGCGCGACTTCTCGAGCGCGGCGCGGATGAAGGCGGCGAAGAGGGGGTGGGGACGGTAGGGCGCGGACTTGAACTCCGGATGGTACTGCACGCCGACCATCCACGGGTGGTCGGCGACCTCGACGATCTCGACGAGGCCGGTCAGCGGGTTGGTGCCCCCGACGCGCAACCCGGCCTTCTCGAGGCGCTCGCGGTAGTCGGCATTGTACTCGAAGCGGTGGCGGTGGCGCTCGCTGACGCGGGCGGCCCCGTAGGCCGCGGCGGCGCGCGATCCGGGCGTGAGGTCGCAGTCATAGGCCCCGAGGCGCATCGTGCCGCCCTTCGTCGCGACCGACTTCTGCGCCTCCATCAGGTGGATGACGGGATCCTTGGTCGCAGGGTCGAACTCGGTGGAGTGGGCGGTCTTCAGGCCGAGCACGTTGCGCGCGAACTCGATGGTGATGATCTGCATGCCCAGGCAGAGGCCGTAACAGGGGATCTTGCGCTCGCGGGCGAACCGCGCGGCGAGGATCTTGCCCTCGATGCCGCGGTTGCCGAAGCCGCCCGGGATGAGGATGCCATCGAGGCCCTCGAGCGCGGCGGTGCCGCCTTTCTCGATGTCCTCGGCATCCAGTCGGACGATGTCGACCTTCGCCTCGTTGGCGATGCCGCCATGCACGATGGATTCGTAGACCGACTTGTAGGCATCCTGCAGCTCGATGTACTTGCCGACGACGCCGATGCGCACCGTGGCCTTGGGCTCGAGCAGGCGGCGCACGGTCTCGCGCCAGGGCGCGATGTCGAGGGGCTTGCACTGCAGGCCGAGGCGGCGGACGAGGTAATCGTCGATGCGCTGCTCGGCCAGCATCAGGGGCAGCTCGTAGATGGAGTGCTCGACGTCGCGGCACTCGATGACGGCCTCGGGCGCGACATTGCAGTAGAGCGAGAGCTTCTGGCGGTTGTCCTCGCCGATCGGCCGGTCGGTGCGGCAGACGAGGATGTCGGGCTGGATGCCGATCTCGCGCAGCTTCGCGACCGATTGCTGGGAGGGCTTGGTCTTCAGCTCGCCCGCGGCCTTGATGTAGGGGACGAGTGTGCAGTGCAGGAAGCAGACGTTCTCGCGGCCGGCATCGTGCTGGAACTGGCGCAGGGCCTCGAGGAAGGGCAGGCCCTCGATGTCGCCGGTGGTGCCGCCGATCTCGGTGATGAGGATGTCGACACCCTCGCCGCCCTCGCGGATGCGGCGCTTGATCTCGTCGGTGACGTGCGGGATGACCTGCACGGTCTTGCCAAGGTAGTCGCCGCGCCGCTCCTTCTGGATGACGGTCTCGTAGACCTGGCCGGAGGTCAGGCTGTTGAGCCGGGAGAGTCGCCCGGAGGTGAAGCGCTCGTAGTGCCCGAGGTCCAGGTCGGTCTCCGCGCCATCGTCGAGCACATAGACCTCGCCGTGCTGGTAGGGGCTCATCGTGCCCGGGTCGACGTTGAGGTAGGGGTCGAACTTCTGGATGCGCACCTTCAGGCCGCGGCACTCGAGCAACGCGCCGATCGCGCCCGCGGTCAGCCCCTTGCCGAGGGAGGAGATGACGCCGCCGGTGACAAAGATGTACTTCATGTGAAGGGTGGGGTCGGAGGGATTTCGGAAAAAGAAAAAGACCGGCGGGGTCCGCGGGGCGGGTCGCCAGTCTGGACTTTCGCATTGCAAGGAGCGCGAGCCGGTTGGCAAGGGTTTGCTGAGGGGTTTTGCGGGGTGGGCGGCATCACGTCCGCTTCCCGGCCTCCCTTGCCCCGCTAATACCTCCCTCCCCCCTCCGAGAGGGGTGGGAAAGCCCCGGGGATTCCCTTGTCTTGAGGCTGGTCCTCCATCGGTCCCGCCCCATGTCCACCCCCCCCAGCAACTGCGCCTGCTCGTCGATTGGCAAGAAGGCCGTCATGGCTCTGACCGGTCTCGTCCTGGTCGGCTTCATCGTCGGTCACCTCGCCGGCAATCTCCTCGTCTTCCGCGGACCCGAGGCCCTCAACGCCTACGCCAAGTGGCTGCACGAGCAGGCCGCCCTCGTCTGGGCCGCCCGTGGCGTCCTTCTCCTCTCCGTCGCCGCCCACATCTGGGCCGGCATCTCCCTGGCAATCGAGAATCGTGCCGCCCGCGCCGGCGGTCCTGAGGTCTCGGCCACCCGCCGCGCCTCCGTGGCCTCCCTGACCATGCCCTATACCGGCGTGGTCGTGCTCGGCTTCATCGTCTTCCACCTGCTCCACTTCACCATCCGCAGCGTCGCCCTCTCTCCCGAGGTCGTCGCCAAGGCCGAGGCCGGCGGGGTCTACCAGATGCTGGTCGCCGGTTTCCAGAGCGTCCCCGTCTCCGTCTTCTATATCGTCTCGCTCGCCCTGCTGAGCCTGCACCTCAGCCACGGCGTCAGCAGCATGTTCCAGACCCTCGGCTTGCGCAACGAGCGCTGGCGCGGCCGGCTCGACGTCGCCGCGCTCGCCTTCGGCTGGATCATGTTCCTCGGCTTCGCCTCCATCCCCGCCGCGGTCCTCGCCGGCTGCATCAAGTAACGCCCCATGAACCTCGACGCCAAGATTCCGGCCGGTCCGCTCGCCTCCAAGTGGGACAGCCACAAGGCCAAGCTGCGACTCGTCAATCCGGCCAACCGCCGCAAGTACCACATCATCGTCGTCGGCTCGGGTCTCGCCGGCTCCGCCGCCGCCGCCTCGCTCGGCGAGCAGGGTTACGATGTCTCCTGCTTCTGCTACCAGGACAGCCCGCGTCGCGCCCACTCCATCGCCGCGCAGGGCGGCATCAACGCCGCGAAGAATTACCAGAACGACGGCGACTCGGTCCGCCGACTCTTCCAGGACACCCTCAAGGGTGGCGACTACCGCGCCCGCGAGGCCAATGTCTACCGCCTCGCCCAACTCTCGACCTCGATCATCGACCAGTGCGTGGCCCAGGGCGTGCCGTTCGCGCGCGAGTACGGCGGCCAGCTCGCCAACCGCTCCTTCGGCGGCGCGCAGGTCTCTCGCACGTTCTACGCCCGCGGCCAGACCGGCCAGCAGCTGCTGCTCGGCGCCTACTCCGCGCTCTCCCGCCAGATCGGCGCCGGCACGGTCAAGATGTACCCGCGCCACGAGATGCTCGACCTCGTGCTCGTCGGCGGCCACGCCAAGGGCATCGTCACGCGCAACCTCGTCACCGGCGAGGTCCGCACCTGGGCCGCGGACTGCGTCGTGCTCTGTTCGGGCGGCTACGGCAACGTCTTCTACCTCTCGACCAACGCGCAGGGTTGCAACGTCACCGCCACCTACCGGTCCTACCGCCGCGGCGCGCTCTTCGCCAATCCCTGCTACACGCAGATCCACCCGACCTGCATCCCGGTGCACGGCGACGACCAGTCGAAGCTCACGCTGATGTCGGAGTCCCTCCGCAACGACGGGCGCGTCTGGGTGCCCAGGGATGCCGCCGACTGCGGCAAGGATCCCTCGCAGATTCCCGACAGCGCGCGCGACTACTTCCTCGAGCGCAAGTACCCGAGCTACGGCAACCTCGCCCCGCGCGACATCGCCTCGCGCGCGGCCAAGGAGGCCTGCGACGCCGGCCGCGGCGTCGGTCCCGCCGTCGGCGGCCAGCGCCTCGGGGTCTATCTCGATTTCTCCGCCTCGATCCAGCGCCTCGGCGAGTCCGTGGTGCGCGAGCGCTACGGCAACCTGTTCGACATGTACGAGAACATCACCGGCGAGAATGCCTACCGCCGGCCGATGCGCATCTATCCCGCCGTCCATTACACCATGGGCGGCCTCTGGGTGGACTACAACCTGCAGTCCAACATCCCCGGGCTCTTCGTCGGCGGCGAGGCCAACTTCTCCGACCACGGTGCCAACCGCCTCGGTGCCTCCGCGCTGATGCAGGGCCTGGCCGACGGCTACTTCGTCCTCCCCTACACCGTGGCCGACTACCTCGCGGGCGTGGGCCTCTCCGGCCGTCCCTCGGGCGAGGGCGCCGAGTTCCGCGACACGCTCGCCCAGGTCAAGGATCGCGTCGGCCGACTCCTGTCGGGCAAGGGTCGGGAGACCGCGCGTAGCTACCACAAGCGTCTCGGCAAGATCATGTGGGACGAGTGCGGCATGG
>Ga0129333_10005979_pt1 | contig 11482 bp, 11 predicted proteins | sample CPB6_08_DNA_FD_94474 | JGI IMG/M metagenome (GOLD analysis project Ga0129333, IMG submission 94474) | Freshwater to marine salinity gradient microbial communities from Chesapeake Bay, USA - CPBay_Sum_0.6_0.8_DNA | ecosystem: Environmental > Aquatic > Marine > Coastal | place: USA: Chesapeake...
AGGCTTGGGACTAGGGACCGGATCTTTAGATATCAACTTGGCGATGAACCTAAACCAAACTTCCATCGTGGGTAATATCACCACCCCTTCGGCCATCGCCTCCGCCGGGGTTGATATTTTCGATCGCAAAGAGCAGGGCCGAATCCTTTCTTCACGCCCTCAAACCAAATTGATTGCCGGGCTGGACTACAATCACGAAAAATGGAGCCTGAATTTGACCAATACCTACTTTGGTAGCGTGACATGGCAGCATGCTGGAGATCCGTCCAAAGACCAAACCTTTGCAGCAAAGTGGGTCACCGACTTGAGCTTCACATACCCCATGTCAGAGAAGTGCAGCCTTTCATTTGGCATCAACAATCTCTTGGATGTGTATCCCGATGTGATCGATCCAAAAGGAGACCCTGTCACAGACTTAGGGGGTCGCTTCATGTATCCTTGGGAGGTCAACCAATTTGGATTTAATGGTCGCATTTTCAGCGCCTCTTGCCGATTCAAATTGTAAGCAACCGAATACATTTTTTCCAAACAGCCCCAGCGATGGGGCTGTTTTTTTTTGCTTTCATCTTTCCCATAAATACGAGTGGAATTCCTTCGATCCTCCGCCCTCTGAGGAGAGGCCCGTGAAGGAGCCGAACCAAAAAAATATCAATCCGCCATTTGAACGACGTAGCCGCAGGAGGAATCCATAAAGGTTTCTAATTCCGGAAATTGCCCAAGGAGATAGCGGGTTTCGGACACAGGCATTTCTAAGACGACGGATTCTTCCGTGAATAAGACTTCGAATTCACTGATTTGACCATGCATCGCCTCGTTCCATCCCAAGATTGCCGGACCCTTGTGATGTCCGATGACCTCGCTCCCCTGGCGTAAAATAAAGGCCCCTCGCAGCACAATGTAATAACTTGTGGCGGGCTCTGCATTTGGTTCTAAAGCGTCCAGGCCTTCGAAGAAATCCATGTGCACAGACACGGCTAACTGTCGCAGTGCCTGCATCGGTAAGGATTCAAAAGGACGGACCCGCTTCAATTCGTCAGCCATTCGTTGAACGGCAGAATCTAAGGTCATCTTTTGGTGTATTTGGTGACCCTAAATTATAGCCCGCCATGGAATTTTCCGTTTAAGCTGGGCTTCCTAATGCTTAGACAAGAAAAGCCCCGGAGGTATCAATCTGCATAGGTCATCAAAACCATCAGTAAACCGTACGCAACGAAAAACCCCATGTAGCGCCAGTCGATGCGCTCTCCAAATCGGAGCCGAAATGCCGAAACGTTGATAATCACGGAAAAATTCGTCAAAATACTATGTAAAACGACCCCGCCCCACGCAATGCACAAGGCGGAAAAGCTCTGACCCAACAGACTCAAGACAGCTTGCTCCCCCATCTGGCGATAATGAACCCCCTGGGTGAGGCCCGTCCATTGTGAACGGATCTGCACCGCAAAAGCGCCCAAAAGAGTGAAAAAAACACCGTATTCCGTGAGGACAATCGTATTCCATACGCCAAGTTGTGACTGCACGACGCCAATACTCGGATAGTACATCCCCCAGATGAATCCAATCACGAAGGGAATCCAACGTTGAACCCGCGGCATGGCCAGCCAGGTCTGGCGGTCCTTCCACCAAAGAACTATTTGGGCCGTCAGCAAGAGGGCCAAGACCATTCCCCGAATTGGCCCAATTTCTTCTCCCAAGACAAAAAATCCCATGGCGGCTCCAAAAAAGAGGTGGACTGTTCCTCCAAAAAAGACCAACCGCGAAGGCAATTGGCTCAGACTGGTGGCAAATAGCAGCAAACCCCATCCGCCAAACATGCCCAATAAGACCGTGGCCAATTGTACAGGAGTCCAGGTCCCCCAGCCCGGTAAGGCGACGCCCTGAGCCCACGTCAGTGTACATACCAGCGTTACCGATATGGCCGAGCGAATCATTAACATCGCCAAAGGGGTTGAACGCATTCCTTTGGAACGCCACAACGTGTTGGCCCGCGCAAACAGCAGCAAGCTCATGAGCTCTGCGCCCGCCGACCAATGGGGTCCGCTGACACTCTGAAAAAGGGTTTCCAAGGGGGAATTCATCGCGGGCGCAAAGATGTATGCTTTTTTTGAGGTACATTCCGTGTACCAAAACAAATCCAAACGAGACCCCTTCATGCCTACTGGACCCCTAAAGCGAGCCATCGTTCGGCAATTTGGCCGCCCCATATTGAACAAGTCAGACGCCATGGATCTGGAGACGGCCATCTTCGAGTCCACAGGCGAACTCGTCAGCTACAATACCATTCGGCGCTTCTTCGGTTTGGCCCAAGGAGGGGAACCGCGTCCAAGCGTTCTAAACATTTATGCGCGCTACATTGGATTTCCGAGCTACATGGATTTCCATCAATCGAGCGAGCGGCATGCCTTTTACAATCTGTGGACCCAAACGCTGTCCAAAAAAGCATGGACCCAAACGGAACGCGATGAGCTAGTTTTGGCCGCGATCCAAGAAGACCGCCAAGCCCAATCCGTCCTCCTCTACATTCTTCACGAGACGTTTTCCGACGCCCCCTACGATGAATGGATTCCTTGGCTGCAAAGCCCCGCATGGAACGCCAACGAGGAAAGCAATGGGGTCAAAATGTTCTTCACCAATTCGCTCGGCCAACTCTTGCGTCGACGCGTACAATCCGTTCAAGAGGCAGAAGCCTTTATTGCCATCCCTGAAATTGTGGAGTGGGCCGTCCACTTTTTCACCGACTACAGCACCTTGCAAGGCGGGTACTTCATGTATGTGATACATGCCCTCCACGACCGAATTGGGGGGGATATTTATACCCACGGCATGCTGAGCATGCGGTTTTTCTTTCTAGGCGATTATTCCAGCGCCCTGCCTCATCTGGATGCCATCATCGCGGAAGGCTACGATGCAAACCGCTATCCCATTTTGAACTCGCGCTATTTAGCCAGCCAATACCTCGCCCACTGGATCCGCCAAGAGCCCCTCGATGGCCATATTCTGGAGACCTTTGCAGATGCCTTTGATAGTGCCCCACGGCACATGCACCACCTCCTCGGCATGGAAGCCTTCCCCATCATGGCCGTATTGGGCTACGGGGAGGATGTGCTCCAAATTGCTGGGCAGTTCAAAGCCTTTGAAGCCGAGCGCATCCATTGGTCAGCCTCCTTGGATCTCGACATGACACGGATTGCCCTGATGATTGCCTATGCAGACCAGGGAAATTTCCAGCGTTTTCTCGAAATGGAAACGCTGATCCAACCCGAAAACTGGTACGTCTCCTACCGCGACTACCAACAATCCTTGTATGCCTTTGCCGAAATTCGAATGGGCCGAAGCACGCCCAAATTTCATTCTGCGCTGAATCGATTCCCAGGGCTGAAAGCACTAAGTGGCCGGGCAAAGTAAGGCTGAATGCGCGGTGGGATTCGGTTCCGTGCGAGCTTCCTTGAGTGCCGTCCAGCTTAGGGGGTGCGGTCATCGGAGTTCGCGCATTCGTGTTTTGGTGCGATGCGCACATCCCGCGTTTTCCTAGAAAGAAAAAAGCCGGCTTTTGGCCGGCTTCTGGGTTGGTATGAGGCCCGGAGAATCCCCGAAGCGTTTCATTTGAATCAAAGAAAGTACATAGCGTGTACTCTTTGGGTACACGTCGGGTACATTTTGAGACGAGGTAAAGTTTCTTTTTGGAGGTGGGCGTGTTTGGGGGCGGCATGTGCGGGCGGCCTGGGCGCGCGGAGAAGATCTTGCTTTCATGGGGCGCAGACAAGGGATTAAACGTTTAATCCCCATCCGAGTCTCCCCCTCGGCTCCCCTATTCTGTCAGCCTAAACCGAATTCCCTTTTCCCCGGCTTCAAAATCCACCGCATTCCAGCTGATCAAGGTTGCGAGAGCCTGCTCGACCGTTTTGGATGGGAGTTTGGTTCGTTTGATGAGTTGGGAAACGGATAGTCCCGATGGCGCATTGGGCTCTTCCGAACTTTGCGCCGCCGCCTCATCCGAACAGAAAACGCCAGAATCTCCCTCCCGCAGCACCTTCAAAACCAATTGATCCACCTCAGTGAGTGATTTGGCCACTTCGACCGTCCGCCAGTACTCCATGAGCACCCCGTTCGCCCGGAAATTCGCCGCACCCTGCCTGAAATACGCCGACCACTCGCGCGGTCCATCCGAGACTTCTTCATGGGCTTCGTGGGGCGGGGTGTTTGATTTCGGGACGTGAATCGCCAACACCATCTTACCATCCACTTCGATCGCCTCGGCACGAAAATTCACCCGCGGACGGGTATGCAGGTCGGCCGCACCTTCCATCATGTAGAGCTCCTCCTCGCCGCGCACGCCGGCCACCACCCCATTGTCTTTGACCCCAATGAAAATGGTCCCACCATCGGTATTGGCGAAGGCCACCAGCGTTTTGGCAATTTTCCGTTGGCTGTCGACCCGAAATTTAAATTCCCGCGTCTGACTCTCCCCCTTCCGAATTTCCGGCATCGCATTCATAACCAACCGAATGTACAACCGTCCCTTTTGTACTTTTAAGCATGTCCTTCCTCTCCGAATTCAAATCCTTCGCTCTCAAGCGCAACGCCCTCGATCTCGCCATCGGCGTCGTCATCGGCGCGTCCTTCCAGTCCATCGTAGACGCCATCGTCAACGGCCTCCTCATGCCCCCCATTCGCGCCCTGAGTGGTACCCTTCCGGGTGAAGCCTGGATTTTTCAGGTAGGCCAAATGTCCTTCGGCATCGGCGCCGTCATCAACGCCATCATCCAATTTGTATTAGTTGCCCTCGCCGTTTTCTTCCTCGTCAAAGGCCTGAATGCCTTGCACTTGCGCGAAGAAGAGAAAAAGCCCGCCACCAAAGCGGATCCGAACACGAAGTTGTTGGAGGAGATTCGGGACTTGTTGAAGTCGAAGGGTTAAAGGGTGCAAGAGTAAAAGGGTGAAAGCGCTCTAGCCCTCTAGCCTCCTAGCTCTCTAGCTTCCTAGCCCTTAAACTTCTTTAATGAACAGCTCCTGCTTAAACCGAACCCTGGGGCCGTACACCCCTTCCGGAGCGCGCTTGCCGCAGGAGATCACCATGCAGATTTCGGCACCGCTGGGAAGGTCTAGTAATTCCTTCACACGCTTGCCGTCCATGCCTTCCATGGGACACGTATCAAAGCCATTGGCTGTCATCGCCAACATAAAATTCTCACAGGCCAGAGCCGTAGACTTGTGTGCCCAGGTCGACATGCCACGCAAGCTGAACGGTCCACGTGGAATGGGGCCTGACAAGCCTTTGAACCACACATATAATTGCTTAAACGGCCCAAAAATCCCAAACGGCCCCATGTTGTAGGCCAAGGGAATAATCTTGCTGTAGTACTGATAGGGACCTTTGAGGCGTTCCTTGCGGGCGTCGTCAAATTTGGCCAACATCAAGGCATTCGTTTCGCGCCATCGGTCCGGACGCGCGACAGCCACCACCAGCTCTTGCGCGGTTTTCGCAGCCGGTTGGCTCAAACAGTATTCGATCAATTTAGCTTTCTTATCAGCGGAACGCACCCAGAAAAATTCCCAGGTCTGAAGGTTGGAGGAATTCGGGGCGAGCAAGGCCAAACGCAAGCATTCGCGCATGACTTCTTCGGGAATCGGCGTGGCATCGTACACACGAACGGCGCGACGGCCCTCCACCACGTTTTTGAATGCTTCGGCATCCATCAAGGGAGCGGATTCGGAATAGCCGTGCTTAGGGGCTTCGTTGAAAATTTCGACGTCTGACATGGAATGGTTTAAAGACGGAACACGTCGAAAGCTTACTGGTTCACTAAGTAGTTGAAATAGTCTATTAATTCTTTCGCTGGAATATTCTTGGCCAAAATTTTATTCGAACTATCAAGTATGTATACCTGCGGTGTTGACGGAATATCATACTTCACGCGGAAATCATCTTGAGTTACTTCGTGATGATAATAAAAAAAGGATTGGTTGTAATTCCTCGATTTTACAAATTCCGTAAGAAATTCATTCGTCGTTTCTACTGTCATCAAAATCGGACTAAGCCCGTAGTCTTTAAATTTCTCAATTGCTTCCATGTAGAATGGCATAGCTTCCTTACAGTGACCGCAGTCAGAATCAAAGAAAACTAGAAGCTTGTAAATTCCAAAAACTTGATGCAAGCTCGTCGCTTTGCCAGTGTTGAGGTTTTTTAGGACAAAGTTTCGCGCCTTTCCGCCAACAGGGTTCAATCGAATTTTATCCGCCTTCTCTTGTAACTTTTCGTACACTGAATCTTCTACCCAAGCAAAATCTGATCTCGGAAATCCTTTGACCATGCTAGCAAACACATTTTCGTGACCGACAATTTTTGAGGTTTCATATTTGTTTGTCAGAACGGAGAAATAAAAAGGTCGGACATCTTCATCTTGAACAAAGCTCATTTGGGTTTCGATGCACGAATATATTGAGTCGAAATGTTGTGCAATCATGCGGTCATAGAAATTCATCAAATACTGCCTAACGAATGGCGAATTCTTGAGGAACTCATAATCGCTACCACTGAGATTCCAATACTGGGAGGCAACTTGCCGATGAGTCTTCCCATCAAAGGAGAATATTTGCGGGAAAACAATACGCAGAAGCTTAGCAGCTTCCGGATACTTTACACTCCAGTTTGCCCCTAATTCGACGCCATTTTGTATATGATTTTGAATAAATCGGTAAAACTGAGCATTTAACGAATCTTTGTAAGTTATGGCCCCATCTGCATAGTTAAGCTCAACAGATTGGTTGAAAACGACAAAATCAAACAAGCTGATGGTGTCGCGAACTAACGTGTAAAGCCCATTCGAAAGCAGTGAGATGTTACCGAAAAGAGTATCTCGCACATAGAGCTTTTCTTCAACTCGTGCCGCAATGATGTCTCCGTCATGAGTCAAACCATTAAAGTGAACCGCGTTTTGAGCTTGACCATCTACATTGACTATTAATGCCCATATTAGAGCGTAAAACTTAGCTCCTTGAAGTACTTTCCCCATTTTCTAGTTTATTTTCTGCTTGATTTGACTCCATAATGAATCCTCTTGTCCGCATCAAATCAGGAATATAATGTGTAACCATTTGATACCCTCTTTGCGTTGGTATTTGTATATACTGAATCCCGAAATCAAGAATTACCGATAATTTTCGCTTATCTCGGATTAAATAACCAAAATCATCCCAAGAAATATAACGAGTGGTAATCAACATCATTGGCTCGACGCGGAGGACCCACATAAATATTTGACTGAATTCAACCCAATTAGGATTGTAAATCAAACTGCGCGTATATTTAAAGCGAGAGTCTATTTTCGCATTTTTGTAGTCAGCCTCATCCATAGAGTTCAACAACCGCTTCAAGTACCTTAGACGCTTAACAGTTTTCATGAGACAATTATACATCAAAGCTTCGGCTTGCCAAGTAGTCGTCGGGATAATCCTTGGCATGAGCTCCATTTCTTCATGTCAGAAAGATTATGTGGACATTGGGCTTGATTTTCGCCCAGACTTAAGTCTAACCATACCACTATTAAACGAAGATGTAAAGTTAGATCAATTCGGCCTGGACACCATAGCCTATGACGCGATTCAGGCAATTTCCATCCCTCTTTATCCTCCAAATGGAATTAACATACCGCTTAATATTTTCAATCGATTAATCCCAAATTCTGTTCATTTCACCACAAAAAGCTTGAATAACGTTGTCGGTTCAATCGAAAAGAAAAACGTTGTTTTCACGGACTCCTTGCTAACAAATATTCAAAATGCCAGTTTGGCTTTGGCCTTCAACCTAGCGGTGGCTGCCGGTAGCACTCCACCAGCAATTAGTCAAGATTTTTATAAAGTAGGGCAGATTTCAATTGGTAATGTAGGTGATTCGTATGCGTCGAATATCCCTCTGTCCGTAGAAATTAATTTGACCAATTTTCAAAATGCCACCTTAGAGTGCAGAATCAAACTTAGATCAATTTCAGACTCAACTTTGACTTCCTTGATGACAATTCCTCCAGGCGGCAGTCAAACTATAATCGCATCTCTGCCCAAAGATGGCCAACTGCCTATCGACCTTTCTTTAGTTTCATTCGTTTACACACCTTCAGGAAACCTGACTGCACTAAGCCCGCTTTTTGATGTGAACTTTAAAGTTCGTCAAGAATTTTCTCAATTTGATGCATTGCTGGATACAATTATTTGGAACAGCTCTTCGGTATCGATGATTTATTTGGATTCCCTAAGTCTTTTTGCACCAAGATCCCAACTTCAACTCAAAGCGAATACCAATTTCTTATTCAATATGACGAGTAACCTTGGGAATACCATTCGGCGAAAAATTGCAAACGACGGCAACACTCTCGCTGATATTATTGCCATTCCTGGAGTTTCAACACAATACCCAGTGGGTAATAAAACAATTTTTGGGGATCGGGATACTTTTGAATTTCAAAGTGTCTATTATTCATTGAATTCGGCCATACCATCTGCGTTGAACAGCCGGTTTATCAATACGACGGATGTCCATACCTTCTCGCCGAAATCTTCCAGTGTTGAATTCGGATTTAATTTACCCCTCAAGGCGAGAGGAATCTCATTATCCTCTCTGGCTATACCATTCCTTGATTCTGCGGAATTTTTTGACCCTATTGTAAGTGTAAATGTGGAGAGTGACTCACCATATGGATTAGGTTTTCAATTTGAAGGTGAGAATTTTCCAAGAGGACCTTTTGGATCTGATAGTTTAATGTCCCAGTTAGCTCCTTCGGGGGGCTCTTTCAAAACCGTTTTTACCTTTGATTCAAGCAATAGCCAACTTAGTACTTTAGTTTCGATACCCCTAGATTCATTGGTATTAAAACCCAAAGTCAAACTTATCAAAAATGGAATCATTCACTCTGTATCTGACAGCAGCTCTTTAAAGCTGCGGCCTGAATTAATTCTCCCGATACAAGGGAGAATTCGTGGGTTCACATTTACGGATACCATCAATTTAGAAATAGACACCACCCTGATTCATTATGCCCTTGTAGACACTTTGCTTCTAGACTTCGCTACTAGCAACCCTGCGACTTTAAGACTGCGACTTCGAATACAATTGCTCGACTCCAATGGGGCAACTTTGAACGATCAATCTATTTTTTTAGCAGAACCTGCACCCTATGACATTCCTCTTTCAAATGGCCTAACTTATTCAATAGCCAGATCAAAATTTTACATTCTCAAAGCTCACTTGAAAAAAAGCAAAAAGCTTGTTTACATAATAGAAGTAGGCGGAGACGATGACGGACGAATCCGTCTTCCTCAGCAAGGCTCAATTCGATTGGAAGCTAATTTGGTTTTACCATGAGACATAATTTTTACATTCTGGTTCTTTTTTTCTTTTCCATTGAAGGCTTCGGCCAAGGAGGGTACGCTTTTCCTGGGAATTATGACTTCAAAACATTTACCGATGACTCTAAAGCCTATAATTACAGTGGAATAGACATATTCCTCGGCAGGAATATCTCGAGCAATACCAAAAGGAACTTCGTTTTCCTAAAAAATGCAGTCAATAACTGGAGTTTTGTTAAGTTATCAGAAAAGTTAAACCTGTACACCCAAATTCAGAGAACGGATGAATTTTATCTCAAAGACCCAGGCTTAACCAACGGGATAGTTAACTCTCTTTCTGTTGGATTTGAATGGCACCCTGACACAATTTTGGATTTATCAAGAAGTCGAGTTGGAATTATTGGGTATCAAGATTTTGGAAGCTGGGCAGAATGGGAATCACAATCCGGATTCTCTTTATTCGGTATGCGCCTCCGCGATTATACAAATATTTACGCGTTAGATTTTGATACTGCCAGCTTATCAAATTCGTATACCTCTCAATTAAATACAGGCTCTGAATATGTGGCTTTTGCCCAAGGGAATCAAATTTATCTTTCAGGAAATGTTCCAAGTTTAGAATTGATACAATCTGATCCTTTGAAATTTGTATCGAGTGCAATCGCTCCCAAGAATTATTTGTTACTCTTTGATTACATAGAGCGTCACAAGATAAACGATCAACACGAATTCGAAACCAGTTTCATTGGAATTCCAATTTATAGTCAATTAACAGAATTGGTTCGTCAAACTATCCAATTAGATTGGTCCTTCTCAGGTTTAAAATTATCCAAACTTGACAGCATTCTCCCGAGATTGAACGTACAGAAGGACACCAATATTGCTGGTGTGACTAGCCAGCTCAATTCCAAAAGCAATATTTTCAATCCCGCTCAAGAAGTACATTTTGGTTGGACCTACACGCCACGGCCTTCATTAAGGTACACCGCAAAAATCTCCTTATTTTCAAATCACCTGTTTAACAACTCGAATTTATCTCTAGGGATGTACCAGAACCACGGGAAGAATCTTCAAGTGTTCACAAGATTGAATTTCTCAAGTCAATTTGGAAATTGGAACGAAGTGGGCCTATTATTTAAACCGTTTCCCGGGATGACAATCTTCTCAAATCTCTCTGGCACAGACATATTCCGTTATCGAGAAACTTTACAGGTGAAAAAGGATTTTAAAATTTTACATTTGAGCTTCGGCTTGTTTGCTAATCTTTGAATTTCAATCTTAACCAATGCGACTCAAAATTTACCTTTCACTTATAGTTCTGCTCCAAATTTTCTCAAGTGGAGCATATGGCCAATTGACCAAATTAGATACTATTGAGCGGAATATGGAGGCGCCAAGCTTGTTGGACCTCTTAAAAGGGGGGAAAAGGACTGCAACACCAAGTCTCAAAGAAGACATTGAAGAAAAAGACTATGTTTATAAAATCAAAAACCTAGAAGGTGAAAAGTTACTTGTAACACAGGAGTTAGCTAGGTATATCGACAAAAACGATTTCAGCGTAGACGTGCGCCTCGAGGAAGTATTCGTAAGAAAGAAAATTCAACGCAATGAGAATATTGACGGATTACCTGGGGTCCTTCAAAGGGTAAGTCGGGAAAAAAGTTTTGATCAACTTATTGATAGTCGCACCCAGGTGTTTGTAACGTTAAATAAGTTAAAAGTAGACGAAAATACGGCATTCTTTAAACGACTAGTAGCAAATAACCTGAGTCTTAATCCTTCTTCAGATTTTATTCAAATCGATTATATCTCTTTTCCAGTATTTAAGCTGGGCGAATCAGGTGAAGATCCTAGCTCAAGTGCTCAAAATTTAATCCCCACGAGTGAATATATTCAAGAAGACCCCTTCACGGAAGAAGAAGAAAATGAATCTACAGTTGAGACTCTTCAAAATCCCGATAATTCTTCTGAAGGGAATAACTTATACGGTCAACCTTGGTGGTGGATCATAATTGCCTTTCTAATACTTTCAGCAATAATTTTTGCTCTGTACATACGTCGTAAAAGGAGAAAAGCCCGAAATGCTGCCATAGCCGAGGAAGAAAACGGCACAATGGAAGAGCTTGAAAAGTCGCTATCTAAT
>Ga0129333_10005980_pt1 | contig 11482 bp, 10 predicted proteins | sample CPB6_08_DNA_FD_94474 | JGI IMG/M metagenome (GOLD analysis project Ga0129333, IMG submission 94474) | Freshwater to marine salinity gradient microbial communities from Chesapeake Bay, USA - CPBay_Sum_0.6_0.8_DNA | ecosystem: Environmental > Aquatic > Marine > Coastal | place: USA: Chesapeake...
CGGGCCATGGCCTCGGGGCGGTTCGCCTGTGGCACGAGAAATTCGATGCGCGAGAGGCCCGGCCCCGCGGTGGAAATCCAGCGAGCGGCATCCTCGCCCTCCAGCCGGTAGGGCTGGAAGACCTCGCCGTCGATGGTGCAGCAGGCAAGCGTCATGGATCAGCCTTCACGAAGAAGCGGAAGATCTTGTGGTAGTCCGGCACGCTCTCGCCCCGCGCGTCGATCTCGACCTCCCAGACGCCGGGGGCGAGGGCGGCGCTGGCGCTGTAGACGCCCTGACCGGCTGCGGTGAAGACGAGCGACTGATCCTGCTTGTCGGTGACCGTGCGCTCCAGCGCGCCTGTCACGGCGAGACCCTGGATCCGCGTGCCGGTTGAATCGGTGAAGGTGAGGCGGATGCTGTTCCGGTCGAAACCGAAATCCACCGACCAGCCGAGAGCTTCCTGCGCCCTGGCTCTTGCCAGGTCCTTGTCGAAGCTCTGGCTGGCGACATAGCCATTGGCGACGACGAGGCCCGACCACGTTGAATTCGCGAAATAGGCCATGGTGAGGTTGACGCCGATGATGACTCCGAAGAATGCGAGCAGCATGGCCAGGACGTGCCAGCCGGTGAGCTGCTTTTCGGTTGCGGCCATGGCCATGGTCTACTCCTTTTCGCCGGGTGCGTGGAAGATCGCGTCATAGCGGGCGCGCTCGGGCTCGCCCGCGGCGCCCAGTTCCTCCAGCTGGAAGTGGAAGTTGCGCCGGTCATCCTCGAGAACCTCGGGATCACCGGTCGTGACGTAGATCTTGACGGCGCGAAGCCTGTCGGGGGGCACGGTGATGTCGAAACTCCGGGCGCGCGTGTCGCTGTCGCCTACCATTTCCATGCTGGCGCCGGGCAGACCCTCGATGCCAAGCCGGAAGACGCGCTCTTCCTGCCGCTTGTTGAGGATCTTGACGGTGTAACCGTTGCGCACGGCGCCATCAGACAGGGTGACGAAGAGTGGATTGCGGTCGGGCACGACATTGACGTCGAGCTGGCTGCGGTGCACGAGGGTGAACAGCATGAACAGGCCCACCGCTGCCCAGAGCGAGAAATAGATGAGGGTGCGCGGCCGGAGCAGCCTGCGCCAGGTCCAGTGGCCGTGCTGTCCGGCGGCGTTCTCGGCATAGATCCGCGCAGTCGTGTAGTTGATGAGGCCGCGCGGCTTGCCGACCTTGTCCATCACGGCATTGCAGGCGTCGATGCACAGCGCGCAATTGATGCATTCGAGCTGATTGCCGTCGCGGATGTCGATGCCCATCGGGCAGACGGCGACGCAGGCATTGCAATCGACGCAATCCCCGAGTCTTTGTCCCTGCGCCTCGGCCTTCTTGCGGCCCGCCATGCGCGGCTCGCCACGCCAGGCATTGTAGGTGACGATGAGGGAGTCCTCGTCCAGCATGGCGCCCTGAATGCGTGGCCAGGGGCACATGTAGGTGCAGACCTGCTCGCGCATGAAGCCGGCGAAGGTGAAGGTGGTGGCGGTGAGGATGGCAATGGTGAAATAGGCGGTGGAGGTCGCGTCTCCGGTAACGAGTTCGCGCAGCAAGGTTGGCGCATCTGCGAAGTAGAAGACCCAGAAGCCACCGGTCGCCACGGCGATGAGAAGCCATATGGCCAGCTTGGCGCTACGCCTCGACAGCTTGGACAGGCTCCACGGTGCCGCATCGAGCTTGATGCGGGCGTTGCGGTCACCCTCGATCCGGCTCTCGACCCAGACGTAGAGATCGGTCCAGACCGTCTGGGGGCAGGCATAGCCGCACCATGCGCGGCCGAACAGGGAGGTCACGAGAAACAACCCGACCCCTGCCATGATCAGCAGGCCCGCCACGTAATAGAACTCCTGTGGCCAGATCTCGATGAAGAAGAAATAGAACCGACGGTTGGCGAGGTCGATGAGTATGGCCTGATCAGGCGCATCGCCCGGCCGTGTCCAGCGCAACCAAGGTGAGACATAGTAGATGCCGAGCAGGACGACGAGGAGGATCCATTTCAGGCGGCGGAAGGTGCCATGTACCGTCTTGGGGTGGATGGCGACCCGCGAGGCATAGAGCGAGCGGTTCTGCGCCTTGTTGACGGCCTCCGCCTCGTGGCGGTCGACGTCCTGGGTGTCGCCGCCGAGCTTGCTGATGAGTTCCACCATGATCCCCGCCGGACTGCGCCGTTACTGGGTCGTTGCCTCCGCAGCCTCGCCGCCGCCGAGTGAATGAACATAGACCGCAAGCTCCTTGATGGTCGCGTCATCAAGCCGGTGCGACCAGGCGGGCATGACGCCCAAGCGGGGCTTCACGATCTGTGCCTTCACCTGGTCGAGACTGCCGCCATAGAGCCAGATGCCGTCGGTCAGGTTCGGCGCGCCAAAGTCGCGACCGCCCTTGCCATCCTCGCCATGGCAGGATGCACAGTTCTCGGCAAACACGGCCTTGCCTGCCTTGGCCCTCGCCGCATCTGCTCCGCCACCGGACAGGCTGACGGTGTAGTTCGTGACGTCGTCAATCTGTTCGGGCGTCAGTATGCCATCCGCGCCGAAAGCGGGCATCTGGGAGTCTCTCGTATCGGCGTTTGCGGTATAGCGGATGCCGTTCCTGAGGGTGGTGTAGAGCGCGTCCGGGGTTCCGCCCCAGAGCCAGTCGTCGTCATTGAGATTGGGATAGCCCACTCCGCCTGCTGCACCGGAACCGTGGCACTGGACACAGTTCACCTTGAAGGCTGCGGCGCCGCCGGCCTGCGCGAAGGCGAGCAACTGCGGATCCTTGAGAATGTCGTCCACGCTCATCGCCGCTATCTTGTCGAGATTGGCCTGCTGGGCGGCGCGTGCCGCGGTGACCTGCTCTTCGAGAGCGGCGCGTGAGGACCAGCCGAGAATGCCGGGCGTGGCAGAGCTCAGCATGGGCCAGGCGGGATAGGCGATGGTGTAGGCGAGGCCCCAGATCACCGTTCCATAGAAGGTGTAGAGCCACCACCGAGGCAGCGGCGTGTTGAGCTCGCGGATGCCGTCCCATTCATGGCCGGTCGTGGGGGTTCCCGAGATTTCGTCTTTTTCGATCTTCGTAACCATGGGTCAATCCTCGGAATCATTCTTGAGGGGAGTCCGGGCCACATCCTCGTAGATGGTCTTTGAACCGGGACGGAAGGCGAAGACCACAACTCCGATGAAGAACAGGAACATCGCGAGAAGGCCCCAGCTGTCAGCGAGTTGGCGCATCATGTCGTAATTCATGGCTTCACCTCGACATGTCGGCTTTGAAGGTTGAAAAATCGACCATGGTGCCCAGCACCTGGAGATAGGCAATCAGCGCATCCATCTCGGTGATGCGGGGGTCTCCGTCGAAGTTCCGGGCCACGGCCTTCGGATAGCGCTGAAGCAGGCCCTCGGTTTCCTCGCCGGTTGCCTGGGCCACGAGATCAGCCTCGGCGTTGTCGAGATCCTCGGGCCGGTACATGGCTCCGTTCCCGTTGTTGATGGTCAGGTTGAGTGCTGCGAGATTGCGGCCAAAGCCCTTGGGGTCGACTTCCTTGGCAGACAGGAAAGCATAGCCGGGCATGATCGATTCCGGCACCACGTTGCGTGGGTTCGAGAGATGCTCACGGTGCCACTCATCCGAATACTTGCCGCCGACACGGGCGAGATCCGGTCCGGTCCGCTTCGAGCCCCACTGGAAGGGATGGTCGAATTCGGATTCGGCGGCGAGGCTGTAGTGGCCATAGCGCTCAACCTCGTCACGGAAGGGACGGATCATCTGGCTGTGACAGACGTAGCAGCCCTCACGGATGTAGACATTGCGTCCCGCCAGTTCGAGCGGCGCGTAGGGTCGCATGCCCTCGACTTTCTCGATCGTGTTCTGAAGGTAGAAGAGCGGAACGATCTGCACCAGACCTCCCACCGTGACCAGGAGGAAGCTGAGGATCAGCAGCAGCGTGGCATTTTTTTCGATGGTTTCGTGTTTCATAGCGGCAGTACCCTTCTGCTCACGCCGGAGCCGAGACCATGCCCACGGGCTGGGACACGGGCTGGGCACCTCGGATGGTGCGGTAGATGTTGTAGACCATGATCAGGGCACCCACGAGAAACAGGGCACCGCCAATGGCACGGATCACGTAGTAGGGATGCATGGCCTCAACCGTCTCGACAAAGGAGTAGGCGAGGAAGCCGTTGGCGTCGTATTCACGCCACATCAGGCCCTGCATGATGCCCGAGACCCACATTGCGGATGCGTAGATGACGATGCCAAGAGTGGCGAGCCACACGTGCCAGCTCACGAGGCGGAGGGAGTAGACCTCCTTGCGGCCCCAGAGACGAGGGATCAGATGATAGAGAGCGCCCATCGAGATCATCCCGACCCAGCCGAGCGCGCCGGAGTGGACATGTCCGATGGTCCAGTCGGTGTAGTGTGAGAGCGAGTTGACGGACTTGATGGACATCATCGGCCCCTCGAAGGTCGACATCCCGTAGAAGGCGACCGAAATCACCATCATGCGCAGGACTGGATCTGTGCGGAGCTTGTCCCAGGCGCCGGAGAGCGTCATCAGGCCGTTGATCATGCCGCCCCAGGAGGGCATCCACAGCATGATCGAGAACACCATGCCCAGGGTCTGCGCCCAGTCAGGGAGCGCTGTGTAGTGGAGGTGGTGCGGCCCCGCCCAGATATAGAGGAAAATCAGAGACCAGAAATGCACGATTGACAGCCGGTATGAGTAGACCGGGCGGTTGGCGCGTTTGGGAATGAAGAAATACATCATGCCCAGGAAGCCCGCGGTGAGGAAGAAGCCCACGGCGTTGTGGCCGTACCACCATTGGGTCAGGGCATCCTGCACGCCCGAGAACAGCGCGTAGCTCTTGGACCCGAACACTGACACCGGGATCGACAGGTTGTTCACGATGTGCAGCATCGCGATGGTCACGATGAAGGCGAGATAGAACCAGTTGGCCACGTAGATGTGGGGTTCCTTGCGCTGGAGCAGCGTGCCGAAGAAGACGAGGAAGTAAGCGACCCAGACAACCGTGATCCAGATGTCGATGTACCATTCCGGCTCGGCGTATTCGCGGCCCTCGGTCACCCCAAGCAGATAGCCCGTGGCAGCGAGGACGATGAACAGCTGGTAGCCCCAGAACACGAACCACGCCAGATTGCCCAGCGCCAGCCGTGTGCGGTTGGTGCGCTGGACGACGTAGAAGGAGGTCGTGAGCAGGGCGTTGCCGCCGAAGGCGAAGATCACCGCCGAGGTATGCAGCGGCCTGAGCCTGCCGAAATTGAACCATTCGAGATCGGGGTTCCAGGCGGGATAGGCAAGCTGTAGGGCGATGACGACGCCGACGAGCAGGCCGACGACACCCCAGAAGAGGGTGATGAGGGCGCCCCAGCGGACGATGTCGTCGTTGTAGCCCGAGGCGTCCGGTGCGGGCTGGCCGAAGCTGCGGGCCTTGAACATGAGGGCGAGGATCGCCGCTGCGGCAAAGATGAACATGTGGATGGCGAAAGGCGCGTCCTCCGCCTTGGCGCCCATGGTGATGGCCAGCAGGGCGAGAACGCCCCAGAGGCTCATCATGAGCATCGCGCCGCCCCCCGAGGGCGATGCCTGTTGAACGCGTGACTCAAGCCCCATGGGAGTCCCCTTTCTGACGATAATCCATGGTCAGCCATGGGGTTGTGGGACGATCCGGGCATTGACCTGGATCAATCGAGCGAGGAGCTTCGACCCGACTGGAGAAAATGCCGCAGGCACACGCTGTTAGGGGCGTCTCCGCCCGCGCCGAGCCACGGCAGGTCACGGCTTGATTCGCGGGCCGCGAGCGCCGATCATGCGGCGATGATCGGGCAATTGGGCATTCTGGCCGCCGGGTTGTGTTATCTCGGGGCCCTTTTCGCCGTGGCAAGCTATGGCGACCGCATGTCGCTGCGTCAGACCACGCGGACGGGGCGGCCACTGATCTATGCCCTGTCGCTGGGCGTCTATTGCACATCTTGGACCTATTTCGGGAGCGTCGGCATTGCCTCGCGGTCCGGGCTGGACTTCCTGCCGATCTATCTCGGGCCGATTCTGGTCTTTGCGGTTGGATGGAAGCTGTTGCAGTCGATTGCGACCCTGACCAAGCGGCACAACATCGCCTCGATCGCCGATTTCCTGTCGGCCCGTTACGGGAAGAGCGAGGCGCTGGGTGCGCTGGTGACGGTGATCGCGGTGATCGGCATCGTTCCCTACATTTCGATCCAGCTCAAGGCGGTGTCGAGTTCGCTGCAGGTTCTGGTGGCAGAGCCCGCCTGGTCGCGCGCCCTTCTTCCGCCGTCCTCGGGGATCGATGGGCTGTCACTGCTCGTGGTGATGACCATGGGCATCTTTGCCATCCTGTTCGGCACCCGGCACATCGACACGACCGAGCATCAGGACGGCATGATCCTGGCGATCGCCGTGGAGTCGATGGTGAAGCTCGTCGCGTTCCTGGCGGTGGGCGCCTTCGTCGTGTTCGCCGTGATGGGCGGGATCGGGCCGTTCGTGGAACGGGCGGGATCGGATGCGCGTATCGCCGCCCTGTTTTCGGGAGGGCTCGATGGCGGCCAGTGGCTGACCATGACGCTGCTCGCGGGTTTTGCGGTGATCCTGCTCCCCCGGCAGTTTCATGTTGCGGCGGTTGAAAATGCAAGCCGCAGCGAAATCCGGCGGGCGGCGTGGCTGTTTCCGCTCTATCTGCTTTCCATCAACCTGTTCGTGATCCCGATCGCGGTCGCAGGCCTCCTGATGCTGCCTGCCGGGACCGATGGCGACACCTTCGTGCTTGCGCTGCCGGTCGCGGCCGAAAGCCCGGTTTTTGCGTTGATCGCTTTTCTGGGCGGGCTCTCGGCCTCCACGGCCATGGTGATCGTGGAGTGCATCGCCCTGTCGATCATGGTGTGCAACAATCTGGTGGTGCCGCTGCTGCTCCGCCGTCAGGTCGAGCGGGCGAGCGTTCATCAGGGCATGGGCGAGAGGCTCATCCTGATCCGGCGGCTGGCGATCATCTTCGTTCTGGCGCTGGCCTATGCCTATTACCGGATGATCTCGAATTCGGCAGCGCTGGCACAGGTGGGCCTTCTGTCCTTCGCGGCTGTGGCCCAGTTCGCACCCGCCTTCTTCGGTGGCCTGATGTGGAAGCGTGCGACGGCGCGTGGCGCGATGTGCGGCATTCTCGCCGGATTTGCCGTCTGGGTCTATACGCTGCTGCTGCCCTCCTTCGCGGACGCGGGCTGGATCGGGCGCGGCTTCGTCGAGGAGGGGCCGTGGGGACTTGGGTTCCTGAAGGCGCGCATGCTGTTCGCCATGGAATTCGACACGCTGACCCATGGCGTGGTTTGGAGCCTCTTCGCCAATGTTGCGGCCTATGTCGCAGGGTCCCTGACGCGTGCGCCCAGCCCGATCGAGCGTATACAGGCCACAAGTTTCGTGGCGCGGGACATCCAGCCGGGGAGCGGGTCGGGTTTCCGGTTGTGGCGCACCGCGGTCACTGCGGAGCGGGTGGAGAGCACGGTTGCCCGCTATATCGGAGCGGACAGGGCGCGGGCTGCCTTTGCGGAGTTCCGTTCGCATCGGGACGAGGCGGTTGCGCGCAACGGCGAGGCCGACGTGCGGCTCATCCGCTTTGCCGAGCATCTGCTGGCCAGTGCCGTGGGCGTGGCCTCCGCGCGGCTTGCAATCGCCCTGATGCTGGAGCGGGGCTCGGCCCATCCGCGCGGCGCCATGAAGCTTCTCGATGACGCCTCCGCAGCCATTCAGCACAACCGCGATCTGCTGCAGTCGGCCATCGACAATGTTGATCAGGGGCTCGCGGTGTTCGAGCCCGGCATGACGCTGATCTGCTGGAACTCCAAGCTCGAGGCGTTTCTGGGTGCTGAGGCAGATGTCGCCCGGGTCGGTACACCGATCACCGAGATCATGGAAGCCTTCATGGCCCGGACCGCGAGCGGCCGGGGAGCAGTCGATGAGCGTGTGCGTCGCATTGCGGTTTCACGCGACGTGTTCCGCGAACGACTGCCGGATACCGGCCGGGTGCTGGAAGTGCGGGCCAGCCCCATGCCCGATGGCGGGGTGGTCGTGACCGTGATCGACGTCACCGACAGCGTGCTGGCGGCTGAGGAACTGCAACGGGTCAACGAGTCGCTCGAACGGCGGGTGCGCGAGCGAACCGCCGAGCTCACCGACCTCAATGCCGCACTGGTTGCCGCGAAGGCCGAGGCCGATGCCGCCAATGTGTCCAAGACCAGGTTCATAGCAGCCGCGAGCCACGATATCCTCCAGCCCCTCAACGCCGCCCGCCTGTTCACCTCCACGCTCGTCGAACGCCTGAAGCGGTCGAAGGATGGCGAACTGGTGCGCAATGTCGACTCCTCGCTCGAAGCGGTGGAGGAGATCCTCTCGGCGCTGCTGGACATGTCGCGGCTCGATGCCGGGGCGATGAAGGCGGAGCCGTCGGTGTTCCGGATCGATGACATCCTGCAGGCGCTGGCGCTGGAGTTTGCGCCTGCCGCCCGGCGCAAGGGACTGGGCTTCCGGGTGATGCCCTGTGGCCTGAGCGTCACGGCCGACCGCAGGCTGTTGCGCCGCGTGCTGCAGAACTTCGTATCCAATGCGATCAAGTACACGCGCGAGGGCCGGGTACTGATGGGCTGCCGCCGCCGCAACGGTCGGCTGGCAATCGAAGTCCATGACACGGGACCGGGCATTCCGGAGTCCAAGCGCGAATTGATCTTCGAGGAGTTCCAGCGGCTGTCGACCGGAGGCGATGGTCCGGCGGGGCTTGGACTAGGTCTGTCCATCGTGGAGCGCATTGCCAAGGTGATGGATGCGCCGGTGACGCTGCGATCGATGCCCGGGCGGGGATCGGCTTTCGCTATCGAAGTTCCGCTTGGCGCAGGCGTAAGCAGTGCGCTGCCTGCCAGGCCCCGGCGGGCGCGGCCACCGGCGATCGCTGCTGCCGTGCGGGTGCTGGTCATCGACAATGAGAAGCCAATTCTCGAGGGCATGGAACTGCTGCTTTCGGGGTGGGGCAACATCGTCCACACGGCGGCCGGACTCGAGGACGCCATTGCGGAACTCGAGACGGCGGAGGGGAAGATCGACCTCATCCTTGCCGACTATCACCTCAACCGCGAGGACGGGATCTCGGTGATCCGGACACTCAGGACGAGGGCGCGGCGGATGATCCCGGCCGTGCTGGTGACCGCCGACCGCAGCCCTGCGGTTGCCGATCTGGCGCTGGCCCATGACGTGCACGTTCTGCGCAAGCCCGTGAAGCCTGCGGCCCTGCGCGCCGCCATGGCGCATGTGGCAATCCGGGCTGAAGCGTGAGGTCGGGGCGGTCGGATGGCCTTCTGACTCGGGTTGCCGGGTGCTAATCGAGTGGCATGACCTCGTCCCGGCTCATCCCGCTCATCATCGCGTCGGCGCTGTTCATGGAGAACATGGACTCAACCGTGATCGCGACCTCGCTGCCGGCAATGGCGAGGGATCTTGGAACGGACCCCATTGTCCTGAAACTGGCCTTCACGACCTATCTCCTGAGCCTCACCGTGTTCATTCCGGTGAGTGGATGGTTTGCAGACCGTTTTGGCGCGCGCCATGTGTTCCGGCTGGCGATTGCGATCTTCACGCTGGGTTCGATTGCCTGCGGGCTCGCGAGTTCGCTGGGCGAGTTGGTGGCGGCGCGCGGCCTTCAGGGACTGGGCGGTGCCATGATGGTGCCAGTGGGGCGGATCATCCTGTTGCGCACGGTGCCGAAGTCGGAACTGGTCGATGCGCTGGCCTGGCTCACCATTCCGGCGCTGTTCGGCCCTCTGGTCGGGCCGCCGATCGGCGGGTTCATCACCGATACGATCGGCTGGCGCTGGGTGTTCTGGATGAACGTGCCATTCGGTGTTGCAGCCATCGTGCTCGCCACGCTGCTGATGCCGGACACCCGGGTGGAGCGCGTGCCGCCGCTGGATCTCCGCGGCTTCGTCCTGTCGGGCCTTGGCCTCTCGGCCTTCATATTCGGTCTGACGGTGATGGGGCGGGGGCTGCTTCCCGGGTGGACGCCGAGCCTGTTGATGGCGGCAGGCGCGGTGTTCGTCGGCCTCTATGTGCGTCACGCCCGGACCTCAGCTGATCCCATCCTCGATCTTCGCCTGCTCCGCATCGAGACGTTTCGGGCAGGGATCGTCGGCGGCAGCCTGTTCCGCATCGGCGTGGGCGCCGTGCCATTTCTTCTGCCGCTGATGTTCCAGCTTGCCTATGGCATGAGCGCTCTGGAGTCCGGGCTCATCACCTTTGTTGCGGCAGCCGGGGCCATCTCGATGAAGATCGGTGCGGCGCGCATCATCCGGCGCTTCGGGTTCCGGAAGCTGCTGCTGGTCAACGGCGTACTTGCGAGCCTGTCGATGGCGGTGATGGGTTTGCTCTCCGCATCGACGCCCTATCTTCTTGCCGTTGCGTTGTTGTTTGCGGGTGGCTTCCTGCGGTCGCTGCAGTTCACGGCGCTCAACGCCATGGCCTATTCGGACATTGACCATGCACAGACGAGCCACGCCACGAGCCTCTATACGGTCGTGCAGCAGCTCTCGCTTTCCATGGGTGTGGTGCTGGCCGCCTTCGTGGTCGAGACGGCGCGGTGGTTCCGCGCGGAGGATACGCTGACGCCGGTTGATTTCACCATTGCCTTTGCGGTTGTCGCGGCAGTCTCGCTGGCTGCGGTCGTGCAATATGTGTCGCTGTCGCCCCGGGCGGGCGAAAGCGTCAGCGGCAACCGGGGGTGACACGCCCGGTCGCCGGCTTGGATCAGGCGATGCCCTTGTCGGAGAGCATCTGCTTCAGTTCGCCAGACTGGAACATTTCCATCAAGATGTCCGCGCCGCCTACGAATTCGCCCTGGACATAGAGCTGCGGGATGGTCGGCCAGTTGGTGTAGTCCTTGATGCCCTGGCGAAGCTCGTTCGACTCGAGCACGTTGATGCCCTTGAACGGCACGCCGAGGTGCTGGAGGATCTGTACCGAGCGGCCGGAGAAGCCGCACATCGGCATGTCGGGGGTGCCTTTCATGAACAGCACCACGCCGTTGCTCTTCACTTCATTGTCGATCCACTGGTTGATGTCGGTCATGTTCAGTCCTCCGGGGTGCTTGTCTGTAATGCGAGGGCATGGAGTTCGCCGCCCATGCGGCCCTTGAGGGCGGCATAGACCATCTGGTGCTGCTGGACGCGGGATTTTCCCTTGAATGCAGCCGAGACGACATTGGCGGCATAATGATCTCCGTCGCCCGCAAGGTCGCGGATCGTGACGACGGCATCGGGGAGCGCCTCCCTGATAAAGCGTTCGATGTCGGCGGCGGACATGGCCATGGCGGTGTTCCCCTTAAAGCTCGCCCGCCATGTAGGCCGGGAACCAGCCTTCATGCGCGGCGCGCAGATCAGCAACCGATATAGAGGGACCACCGGCGATGTTCAACGTTGCCGCC
>Ga0129333_10005981_pt1 | contig 11481 bp, 13 predicted proteins | sample CPB6_08_DNA_FD_94474 | JGI IMG/M metagenome (GOLD analysis project Ga0129333, IMG submission 94474) | Freshwater to marine salinity gradient microbial communities from Chesapeake Bay, USA - CPBay_Sum_0.6_0.8_DNA | ecosystem: Environmental > Aquatic > Marine > Coastal | place: USA: Chesapeake...
AGTCAACTTAACTGCAAACTTACAGTATCTTGTAGTTCCCTCTTCTACTCTAGTATTGAGATTGCCAGATAATGCTGTTACTGGAGATACAATCAGAATCGTTGATGTCGGCGGCGCCCTCAACTTTAATGTCAACTTAGTTATCAGAGCTCAAACAGGTGTAACTATACAAGGTAGTGCTTCTGGATCTACTTTGGGAGGATTGAGTAGTTCTTATGGAAGCGGTGAATTAGTTGTTAATACACCAAACGCAGCATTTGGATTAATTTATGCAGGAGATACTGATGCCAATGGCAATGGTATTGCTGGTGATTTCCAAGGATGGTGGTTAATGGAGATTTAATATATGGCATACATAGACGCAGCAAATTATAATTTAGTGAAATCCATGAAAGGATTTCCCATAGGTTCTATTATTCCTTTTAGTGGAAGTTCTGAAAATATACCTAAAGGGTGGATTGTTTGTAATGGCGCTAATATAGCGATATCAACCTACCCTTTATTATATGAATGTATTGGTAATGTTTATGGTGGAACTGCTGATTCAACTTTTAAACTTCCTAATTTAACAGCTAACGCTAATGCGATTGTTGATCAATTTCAAGGACATCATGCATTATTACAAAGCACATATTACCAAGCAAGTTTAGGGTCAACGGATGCACATAAACCAGAAATATCAGTAAAATCAGATGATCCTTATTGGAAATTTATTGGTGATGCTGATAATGGCAATTCTGGGTCTAAAACAAGTCAAAATGATTTTACTACTATAGATGTCTTTGGAGAGTTTACATCTAAACCAAATTTGGTTGCGAAATATGGTGATTTTGCATTAACAACAGGAACAGTTGATTATGCACTTACAGTTGTTGAAAGAAAAACTAGTGATGCTCATTTCCCCAATCATACTCATGCTGCCGAAGTGAATGATGGCGGCGCCCCTTCATATTCTAGAAATACAAATAAAATAGCTACACAAAATAGCGATCAATTTTCTACCGATAATTATTATGTTGGGTGTTGGAAAGATGGAAATGCTGCTAATGTTTGTAGATCTACTAATGACCCACCTATTGATGGCACTCAGATGGCAAATGTCGGTGCTTCAGAAACAGTAACTACTAATTATAGAAAGGGAGGTGGACAAATTCTTACTGATAATCCAGTTGCACCTCAGTATAAACAAACTACTATGGGTAGTGGTGATGGAGAAAGTTTGGATGAAATGTATTCTCATATAAGTGGGAAAAAATACTTTTTCAGTAGTTTGAATAGCGATGCTTCAAAATTTAGTCAACTAACTGGTCATACTCATCAAGCAGTTGAATATAAATTTGAAAGTAAAATTAATTTAATTAATCCTGGTATCGTAAGTGATGTTTCTTTTAATGACGTTGCCATAGACGTTACTCCTGGAAAAGAGTTTTGCACAATAAATATTAATGCTGCTACACCAAATTTAACAGCACAGTTTATCATAAGAGCTTTTTAAAAAAATGTCCTCATTATACGAAAAGTATTATTCCTTCGAGAAGGGAAAATATGGCGGACCATGTGGTGCTATATTTCCTTTCTTTAGAGAATTGGCTGGATTATCTGCTATCGGCACAGATTATACGGAATATGTTCCAGCTGGTTTTTTAAAATGTAGAGGACAAATTTTATCAGCAGATCAATATCCAAACTTAGCTAGAATACTAGGTGTTGGTGCTCAATGCATTTATAAAAAAGAAGGAACTACTTTACAAGAGCCAGAAGAAGATGGAACTGGGGGAACATTTCAGTTGCCAGATTTTGGATCAAAATATATGTCTGCTTCTACTGCTCCAGGAACTTACTCAAACACAACTACATTCAACGCAGCAACTAGTAGCACAATAAACAGAGCTGGTATAGAAGTTGTATTGGAATCTCAGAGTAATAGTGTAGATTTTCAGTACACTGGAGATTTTAAACTTCCAGGAAGAAGTCTCACTCTTACTGGAAACGTGCAGCCAAAATCTCCACCAGTTTCTACACCAGAAACAACTGTTAGTGCGGGACAGTTTTTGGCACATGGTCATAATTCTACTTTTAAAATTGCTAGAATGATAAATTGTAGAAATGATGGCATGAATGGCGCGAAATTTAAAGAAAAATATTATTGTGGTAAAAAGGGTGCTGATGCTGGTTGTCCCGCTGATGCTGAATATGGATTAGAACATAAATTCATAACATTAACAGATGAGGGATCTGAAACAGGCACTAAACATAAGCATTATGGTGTTTTTCCTATAAAAACAGGAGAATCAAAAACAGCAAGTGTTGAAAACATGTTATTGAATGCTGGTCCGTTAACTACTACTGTAAATGTGAATACGTTTAATACAGTAAAAATGGATAATATTGCTCCAAAATTTATATTATGTGAATTTCTAATAAAATTTTAAAAAGTAGAAAATGGCAATTTCAATATCTAGTTTAACTCCACTAAATCCTACTACTCCAGCAGGAACAAGCATAACTTTTGCTGTTAATGCTACTGATAGCACTGCAGGCGCTACGTTATCATATCAATGGCAAATATCTACTGATCAAGGAGCTACTTATTCTTCCTCTGGTTTGATTGCTAGTACATCATCGTCTTATCAAACCAGCAATCTGAGCGTTAATCAAAGTGGTTTATATGTTAGAGTAGTAATTACTAGCAGCACTGGGGAAGTTGTTAATAGTAATGAAGTATCTGCGATAGGCGATAGAATAATTGTCGTTACTGCAGCTCCATTAATTATTGCTTTGACGCAATATGATGGATCTTACACTCTTGCGGTAGATGCTGATCAAAATTTAGAAACATTTTTTACTTTAGCTAATACAGATGTAACGACAACATCAAGTGTTGCTAATTTAACTGTCGAGTGGGAATATAGTACTAATGGCGGAACAAGTTGGAGTGCTTTAACCAATGGGGCTGTAACAGGCACTACTAGTTATGTTATTACAACCACTACTGAAAATTACAACGGAGGTCAAATTGCTACTATATACGGTAAAAAATCAATATTAAAAATTGATGGAGCATCTTTTGGAATAAATGGATACCGATATAGAGCTAAAGCTTCATTTACTGCAGCTAGCAATACCCCTTTAATCCTTGATGCTGCTACAGTTGTAATTAATCCTTTGATATCGATTTATCAACAACCAGGAGATAATTCTTTAGACACTCAAATCAGCACTAACTGTTATAAAAGTAGTATAGCAAATTCTGGTAGAGCTAGATTTTCTGTTGGTGCTTTGACTACTGCTGGTGGTAGTTTAGAATATGCATGGGAATTTAGTTATAAAAACTATTCAAATCAATATAGTCCATGGCAAAATATATCTCAAGGTATAATATATAACTATTTTAGAATTTTGCCTGGGTATAGTGAAAATTCAGATGTTTTGTATATTGATAAATTAATTTATTTTGAAAGTATTAGATTTAGATGTATAATTACTGGATTTAATGAAGAACCAGAAGTTACATCAGATTATCACGAAATATACATGACTGATGTAAGTAACATTATTCCTTCAGGTCTTAGCAATGTTTCTATAGAAGAAGACAAATATGGGAATATTGTAAATAGAAATTTGTATCCAGAGGCAGTGCAAGCATATGTTTATGACACTACTTTAAATACATCTAGAAATAATGGATTGAATGGTAAAATTACTTTGGTGTATCAAAGACAAGAACCATCAAGTAGCACATGGGTTGATATTACAGATTCTACGCAAACATTTACTCCCAGTATAGAAGGACAATACACTGTATCACCTGGAGAAGTGTCAACTGCTACATCCCTACAATCTTTTTATACGACTCCTCCTTTGAGACGAGATATTGATCATAATGCAAAGTATAGAGTAAAAGTTACTTCTACTGCAGTATTCACACTATCAGGTGGTTTAAAAACATTAACGCCCATTTATTCTGCGAGTGAGTCTGTGTTGAGTGTATATAGAACTTTATATATTACTAACAATGTTGCTAATTATACATTATATCCAAATCAAGATGCATCTTTTAATGTTACTGCACAAACATCGAGCACAGCAACAATTTCTTATCAGTGGCAGCGTAACACGACAAACTCTTCTACTGGATGGGTTGATATAACTGCCGCAAATGCTGGAACATTATATACTGGATACAATACAAGTTTGTTATTTTTAAATGATGTGCCTAGCACAATCACCAACAAATTCTACAGATGTATAATAACAGTTAGTGATGCTTTAACAACATTCACTACTGATGTTGGAAAATTAGTCTTCGATAATGATTTATTTTCAAGTATAAGTTCTTTAAACGATTTATATCTGAATGAATTTCAATCAGCTTCGTGGACAATTACGGCGCAATCTTTAAGTTTAAATCCAATTTCTTATCAGTGGCAAAAAAGCACAAACTACGCCACAAATCCAGTAACTGCTACTTTTTCTGACATACCTGGCGCTACATCAGCAACATACCAGATTTCATCAATCGATAGTCCTGGCGATAATGGACATTATCGCTGTAAATTGACAAGTTTTGGTGGCACAGTTGCTTACACTAATGTGGCATTCCTTTCAATTAATGTTGTTGAAATACAAATTAAAAAAGATTTGCCATCAACTCTAACATTTTTAGAAAATCAAGAAAATGGATTGACTTTGGAAGTGGATGCTATTTCCACTATAGGAAATCCACCAACGTATCAGTGGCAGTATCAACTTCCATCAACAACAACTTGGGCAAATTTTACAACTGGTTATCAAAATCAATTAGCAACTGGCAAAACTTTTGTGCCAAGTGCATTTGATAATCCAACTTATAATAATGGGAAAATAAGATGTGCAATAACAGCAGATTCTATACCTGGAATTAAATATACTGCAGAATCTACTATTGTTGTGAATAGAAGATTTAGTTATTTTGCAGATAATAATGAAAAAATTGCTGAAATAGGGAAATCATTAACTATTGATTTGCTACCAACAGTTACTGGTGGTTCTCCAACATATCAATGGTATTCTAGTAGTGATAATGTTACTTATTCTCCCATAAGTGGACAAACTGGTTCTTCTCTATCTTTTAGCTCAGCATCTAGCAGTCAAAATAATGTGTATTATAAATGTTTAATTAATTTGGCAAATTGCAATCAACATTATTATAGTAGAAATAACATAATCTATACAGCAACAGCTACTTCTTCCACATATACGGTTCCTGTAAAAATAAAGACAGTATCTTCTCCAATTGTTCCCGTTAGATATTCAAAAATGACTGCTATATCTGGTGCTGCAATAGGAACTGTAATTTGTGTTCCTAAACCAGGAAATTATGTTAATAATTCAGCAGCAACAACAGATGATGTAACTCAATGGGGAATTGCTGTTAGCGGAGATCCGTTTGATAGCACAAAAATTAGTTCGGTAGTCACTTCTGGGACAGTTTTTGACTCTAATAAACCATCTTGGGTTAGTAACGCCAATTATTCTGCACCTAAATGGATTATGTCTAGTGATAGATTTCCAGGATATTTAGAATTGAGAGGACAATGGTTAAACAAATCTGAATTTCGTGCATTGTATAGAGTAATTGGTGATGCTTATGGCAGCACAACAAATTATTTTAGATTGCCAAATACATATGGCAAAAAACTTATGGGAACTGGAAACGTAGATAATCAGTCTGGATCTACATCCATACTTCCTCTTTATAACGCAGATTTAACTTCTGGTGGTGATAAAAATAAACCAGGGAGCATTGGAGGAGTTTATAATTATATTGAGTCTAAACAATTGCCGCCAGGTTCTCCAGGACTCACATCTAAACCAGATGGAACAGCAGGAATTGGTGTAGATGAAGAAACATTTACATTAGGCACATATCAAACAAACGGATTTACTGAAGTTGAAGGAATATCAAATACTAAATTTAGTGGATCATATTCAATAAAAATCGGACCTGTATCAGCTGTTCCTTTTACTGATTCACCAATTCACTCTCATTCTGGATTATCTGCTGGTTATGTTAGTGGATATCCAGGAGATTCTAATGGATGTAGTCAAAGTGGATTGTCACCAGATGCTGGCACTATTAATCCTAGTTTTTATGCTATTACTGGAGAATATGATACGGAAATTTTATCTGGTCCAGAAGGAATTCCAACTTCTGATAGGGGAAGATCACATTCACATGGATTGTCAGAATCGTCGGTGGAAGCAGGTAATAATCCTAGTTTGAATCATGCTGCTGGGACTAAAGGAGATACCTCAGCTCCAAATGAATGGGCTAAAACATTTAAGTTGGAATATGACTCGACTTCGGTAGATTTTTCTGGATTTAATCTGTTTATAGAACCAGCTCCAGCTACTTTGTCGAATACGTCCAAAGCTATTTTTAATAGTGCTCTTAAATTTACTTTGAGAAATAACAAACCTTTAGCTATAAATGCTCCTTATTTCAGATTACGATATATGATAAAAGCTTACTAAATACAAATAAGCAAAATTAAAATCATGACAGAATAATGACTGTACAAAAGTTAGTTTCTTTAACTATACAACCAACGTATCAACCTAGTTCGATACCAATACGAATCATTTCTTTTCAAAATAATTCTATTACTCTTACCAAAGAAGAGGCAGATTCTCTTTTAAGTGAAGTTCCATCTGCATGGCACTCTGAAAAAGATAATCTAGTTAAATTCGTGAAGTTTGATGATGGTAGTTATTTTTGTGAAAGATATAAAGATTACTTTGATTATAAGACTAGAGAAACTAATAAGAAATTTTATAAGTATGATGCGCCTTCTCAAGAAGAAGCAAATCAGTTATATCAATTTCTTCTAGAAAAATATACTCTCATTAAGATTGGTAGATCTGAAAATTTATACAATCAGATTTTAGATAAAATATCAAATTTATCTTATATAAAATATCAACTGTTGCAATCTAGAAATCAGTTATTGAAAGAATCTGATTATGTTATGATACCCGACTATCCAATTTCTGAAGAAGAGAGAAGTCAGTGGATAGAATATAGACAACAATTAAGAGACATGACTCAACAAGAGGCATGGATTAATAACGATTTGATGGCAATTCAAATGCCAGTTAGCCCAGAACCATTGAATCAGTTATTTGATATAAATTCACTATTCTCTCATTTGGATCCAATTCCCGAAAATATTATTGAGCAATTTGTTGGGGATGATGTCAAGCAATCATATGCAGATATAGTTAGAAATCTCGCATCGATTAGTGTTAAATATGAGGTTTTGAGATCATTTAGTAAATTAAATCTTCCAATATTCTCAAATATTTCTATAGAAGATGTCAAATCTGATGTAAACAAATATCAGGAAACAATTTCGGAATTGGAAGATCTCGCAAATACACATAAAGATTACACTTCTCTTCCAGAAGATTGGTGGAATACAGCAACATCCAATTTGAATGAAGTGATTAACAATATCAACGAAAAATTACAACAATATGATATGAATTTTACCGTTGGTGATATATTAGAAACTATTGTCAATGAGTATAAATTAACAGAAGAAGAATTAGCGGCTCAAACACTATTACAAGATTTGCAAGAAGGTGAAGCATAATGGAATACGGAAAAGATATTTTTATAGAATCTGACATTTTAAAACAACTTGCCAAATACAGTGGAAAAGTAGCAGTGCATCTCAAAGCAGTTGGTGTATTAGAACTTGATGATTCTTCCAAAGAAGATGAGGTTTGGGAATTTTATTTTGGAAAAATTCCTCAGAATTTATTGTCAGTATTAATGCAATTTAAAGAAGCATATTGCTTTTTGGAAACTAGTGAAGCAGCACAACATGCTTTCGAGGAATGGTTTCCACTGAAAAGTTATCTATTGCCAGAAGAAAGTCATTTTTATGTTAGAATGGAAATGATATCACCTGATGAAACTTTAGAAGCAGTTAACGATTAATATGCAAAATGATTATGATGAAAAAGATGTGACGGATATTATAAACATCTTTTCTACCCATGGCGTAAGTATAGAATTTAGATATAAAAAACAATTACTAGATGCAATATTAAAAGTTGCTAAAAGAATAGAAAAAATAGCTTTAACATCTAGATTTAAAAAAACTAGAGTAGTTAAACTATTAGAATATGATGTCACTGATATGAAAGTTATCAGCACTGGTATTGGATATCCAATTAGATTTTTTGATTACTGTCCAGAGAAGAATGCTGTTACGAAACAAATTAATGTTTTGATAGAGATGTTTTCTTTTTATAGAGCACCAGCGATTGATTTCATGGCTAATTTTGGTATGATGTATAGTGGAGATGCTGAAACGAATTGGGAAGGAAATTATTACTGGGTTAATCAAGAGATTATGGGAGATATTATCCCAAGTGATAGAAGAAAATTTTTAGAGTTGCTTGAAATAACAGAGAATCATACAAATTTTATTTGTGATAACTATCAAACTACAGTGTTGGGATATGTGGGATTTGATACTAAAACTAACTTAGTTAAATGTGCTTTTGGTGTACCCACGCAGAGTTTTTTAATTAGAAATCCTTCTAAGTATTATTCGGATTACACTCATATAAATGATGTTATAGAATTAATATCTGATATTCCTGATGAAGAAGGAATCAGTTTACAACTTTCCTGTCGTGATGCAGATTATTTTGCTATAGAGGAAGATATTTACGATGTAGTTAGTTTTCAATCCAGATTGAAACAGATATATGATAAAAATATTATTGATAATGAGACCTATGAAAGGATTTTAAATTTTTCTTTTCCAGATACCACTCATTATATTTTTAAATACAGATGGTCGAATTCAAATAATTTTCAATTAAAAATATATACGGAGAAAGTATTTTGATGCAACATATATTTTATGATTTTGTTTATTCTGATGATGAATTGGATATCTATAAAAAATTATGTGAAGATAACTGGATTAGGACGGATGGTAATACTGGAAATAGACATGTGAAAATTTTAGACCATTATCCAAATCCACACAAACTACTAGATTCATACCTTTCATTCATTCCAGACATATCGGCTAGTTGTTTATATAATGGTATCTTTGAGTGTAATAAAGGATTTTCTTGTGATGCTAAATTAGCAATGTATGAAGGTAGCGATTATTATGGATGGCATTCTGACGATTGGATTCATCATGAAAAAATGATAAAGTGGAGAAGAGTTATATCTTCGATTACATATTTGAATGATGATTATGAAGGGGGCGAAACAGAATTTGATGGTAAAATTATTAAACCTGAAACAGGAAAAACACTAGTATTTCCTTCATCCTGGTGCTTTCCTCATCGAGGTAATCCAGTAACAAAAGGCACAAAATACATACTAGTAATGCATTTTTGGTCCTAGGGGCTTGACACGCTCCTTTTTTTGCTATATAGTGTCGAGACAAGCAACAGACCGATGACCACGCCCAACTGGCAGCACCACTCTAAAAAGGAGCAGAAACGCACTCTGAAACCACAGGCGATGCGTCAGGCAAAAGCTCGTAAGCAGGCGCTCAAGCGCCAACTGGAGGTAATCAAATGACTCATTATGATAAACTGATTGATTCTATCATTGATGAAATCTATTGGGTTTGGACCGAAATTTCTGATTTTGAAAATGAAGATGACCAAAAACATTTAAGAGAGACAGCACATCGTATTCTGCAGCATGTAGAAGAATTTCAATCCGTACGCACTAAACTTGGACGATGGCGAGCATCCGATTGATTCGTAGATTCCCTATGTTAAACATTTGTAGAGTCATTGGGAATCTTCTGTTTATCGTTGGATATGCAGTAGTATTGTTTAACAGTGTAGAACTTGGAGTCTATGTTAGACTGGTGGGCAATTTGTTGTCGTGGCCTTACTTTTATAAGGTTAAAATGTGGGATATGATTACTGTCCGCTCTTTCTTCGCTATCATTGAGGTAGCAAAACTTATTCAACTTGCAATAACTTAATTATGGCATTATCTAAACAAGTAGAAGAATCACTCGATGCAGCGCAATCAGAATTGCGTAACGCTCTTGCATTTGCTGCTCGCAATGAGCGACCAGTAGTTAATCAAGGAATTGCTGAGTTGATGTGTGGCATCGAAAAACTCAAGTCAATGGACAAATTTTTTGATAGTATGGAGGAATTTAAGAGTGAATTTGATAAAAATAAATAAAACACATTTTTACGAAGCACCAGTAAAAACAACTCCTGAGAATGTTAAAGAAGCAAACGAGGGGTTGTTTAACTGCACAATGACACTTCCAGCCGCTGCTGCTCACTGTGGTATGACACAAAAAGAAATGAAACTTACATTCTTTGAGTATCTTAAATACCACCCACGCACCTATGTAAGCGAATCACAACACAACGGTGATTGATTACGGTAACGAGCGTCTCAACCAAATATATAGAGACACATGGCCTAATCTGGGGTGGGCAAGAATGGATAAAATCAAAGCAGGAGACTATGTAAAGTTTCTTGGGTGTACAATAGAGCAAGTGAGATGGGGGTCTAACGATGATCCAACAGGTATTCTAATTGTAGGTGACAAATATTATGTTGAGCATGTGCATATACACTCTCAGCATACTAAACTAGAATTACGCGGCATCAAAGGTAAATTTAACTCAGTATGTTTTGAGGTGACACATGACACACGAAGAAATGCTAGAAGAATCGTATAAGCGAGAAAAAGAAAACGAGCGACCATTTTATCGTTTTTTTGCTGTTGAATACTTTGCTACTGGAGAGGGTATGTCTTTCTGGTTGAAAGTGTGTCGTAACTATCAGCGGTTTGATGATAGAGACAGAGACCTTGAGAGGTTTGTTAAGTTTATTGGTGAAGGTGCCGACCATTACATTTATGGTCTAACACAGCCTACACAAGAAGAGTTTATGACTCAGTATGCTAATCTGATTCCACCGTACATCGTGAAGATGATTGAGCGTAGAGACCAACCAGGATTTGATTGGGAAACACATTTCTACTTTAACTATTCGTAATGTCTAAAACAGATAGATTAATACATCCACAATATCCAATTCTTAGTTGGTTGCGAATTATAGGTAATACTTTTTTTATTTTTGGGTATGCTGTAATTCTTTTTAATAGCGTGCAGTATGGAATTTACTTTCGATTGTTAGGTAATTTGTTATCATTTCCGTATTTTTATAAAGTCAAAATGTGGGATATGATGACAATTCGTAGTTTCTTTGCTATTATAGAATTGGCAAAACTTATTGAATTATTTTTACTATGACCGACAAAACACTATTCAACCCAGACGAGTTTCTGCTTGACAATATCAAATCCTACCACTATGAGGTGATGGATGAGGGGCATCATGTGTGGATGGCATTCTACCTTGAAAATGGTAACACAGGGCACTTGAATATTTTCCTCAATAATGGTAGAATCAATA
>Ga0129333_10005982_pt1 | contig 11477 bp, 10 predicted proteins | sample CPB6_08_DNA_FD_94474 | JGI IMG/M metagenome (GOLD analysis project Ga0129333, IMG submission 94474) | Freshwater to marine salinity gradient microbial communities from Chesapeake Bay, USA - CPBay_Sum_0.6_0.8_DNA | ecosystem: Environmental > Aquatic > Marine > Coastal | place: USA: Chesapeake...
AAACCATCCGAACGGGTTTGATTCTGCGGATGTGAATAGATCTCTCAACTTGTCCCCATGGTCGTTGTATTTGACAACAACCGATAAGACCGGAATTTTTCCTTTACCTTCATTTGGATCACAAGTAAACCAAACTTTTTATGAATGTTTTAACGTTGCTGGAAAACTTAAAATCGAGGTATTGAATAACAAAGCAATGTATAATGGTTCTATAAGGTCATTTTGGAAATCACCAAATTATGGGTATTTTGACAATTCTAAATTATTAATAAATCAACCAGACCAATACAATAAAAAAATAAATGTTGAATCTGAATCACAAGAAAATTTTTCCATTAGGGGACTTGGAAACTACGATAAAATAAGTGAAATGTTTTCGGCTTTCGATAAAAACACATTAGATCTTTTGGAACAAGAGTTTTTAAATTTCAGTAAATCTATCTATGATTATGAAACCATAGTAAGTGAAACTGGAAATGATGAAACTTTTGCGGAAACAAGTTATAAGAATTTTCAGGGATTAATGAGACTTATGATGAAGATATCGAAACCAGATGCCACTCAACAAAACACAATTGTTTCTAAAATTCAAAACGACCAGATTGAAAATTTTAAAATTTACCTTAATGGATTTATGAATTATGAGGTTGTTCTGAAATATGGAAATCCATCACAATTTGATAAACGACTTTTTTATACTTTTTCTAACAAATTTATTCAAGATCCAATTTTTTACAAAGGATACAAAGAGGGGTCTCCAAATGCTTTACCCGGATCAACCCCCCCAATAACGTTAGCACAATCAAAGACGGCATATCCAGATGTTTGGAAATCATTAGAAACATATGTTGGATTTTCCGAAATTCCTGAACTTGTTTATAAAAGCACTGGATCATATATAACTGATTTTTTTATTGATTTAGACGTGGAGTTTACAGAAAAAAATGTAGAAACCTTTGCACCAATAATAAAAATTTATGCAACTCAAAAATTAAAAAAACCAACAATTACAAGATCGGAATTCTTTAGTTTGATGAACAATTACTTAAATCAGAATGAAACGTTCATCGATGTTATTTTGGATACTGAACTTCCTTCATTGAGGAAGGCCTTACCAAACACACAATTGTTGGGGTCCCAAAATACATTCAAATCAGATTTATTTGGAGAAGTTACAAGGTATGAACTTTATGATTCTTTTAAGGCGATTAATGATAGATACATATCTGGACGAGACTATAAAAATAAAACTTTGTTTGAAGATGTAATTTTAGTAGACAGAGCAAGTAGAGATGTTGGACAAAAAATATTTGCAGACATATTCAAAGTTAAAGACTTGATTCAAGATGCAAACTATGATCTTCACATGCTTGATATTATTAATACCATTTTGGTTGAAAATAATTTTACATACTTTACACTTCCTGCATATGCAAATTTTTATAATGTAAGAGATGTATCAAGAAATGCTAACCCAAGACCGGAGGGTACTCTTGAGTTTGCAAACTCTTTATTTGGAACTCATATGACAGTTGATTATAGAGATACAACCGCTAAGTTGCTATGTGTATTTAGTTATAAATCCAGTGAACATTTGGCTATCAACGATAATATAGATTACAGATATAGGGATGATGCATTTGACATGAGAAGAGTAACTGATAATCCCTTGATTGACAAGTTAGAAGGAAAAAATAATTGGGATAAGTCAAATAAAGTTGTTGGGTTTAATATAGATATTGGGCCACAAAATCAACAAATATTTACCCAGTTCGACGTATCGCAAGAAGTAGGTGAACCAACACAGGAAAGTCTTGAAATATTGAATCAAATGGCTAATTTAAACAGAAATAGGAGTCAATCCTCACAGAGTGTTTCATTGTTCAATCTTTATCGAAATAGATCTTATAAGTGTTCAGTAGATATGTTAGGAAATGCGTTAATCCAACCATTAATGTATTTTAATTTAAGAAATGTTCCGATGTTTTCTGGGCCTTATATGATTACTAATATTAAACACAGAATAAGTGATAACGGATTTACTACAACCTTTGATGGTGTGAGACAACCATTTTACAGTATTCCAAAAATAGATACATTTTTACAAAGTTTGTCGACTAAAATATTACAATCTGTAAAAGAACAGATAGAAAAAAATGAAGTCGCGGTACTTAAAGCCCCAAATAATGTTTTCAATCAACAAAAAGAAATTGTAAACAGTATAACTAATGGAATCGGTACACTAACCAAAAATCAGGAGTGTAAAGACAAATTAAATTCAATATACATAAATAAGTTTGTTCCAACAACACCAACAAATAGAGATTTTAAACCAAAAGATTTGGGAGATATACTTGTACAAACTGTTTTTACCCAATATCCTTCATATAATGATTTAACCAAAACAAATCAACAAAGAGAGTTAGTGATGTTTTTATTTTCAATAATTTATATTAGCAGTTTCAAAAATAAAAAGTTCATTGCACCTGATTTCAATTTTGCGGCAATCAAACTTCAAGATTCTTTTTCACAAAATGGAGAAACAAACTTTAATAAAAAATATTTTTGTACAACACAAGGACAAACACTTAATGTTCCACTTGCATCTTTTGATAGTGTTGGATTTTTTACATCCTTTTTAGTTGATTTAACAAAAAATTTAGCACCATCTTTACTCAGTTCCAACCCCACACAGGATAAAGTGACACGAGTACAAGTTTTTACTAAAACTTACATTTTAAACTTCCCCAAAAACCAACCCTCAAATGTCTATGATGAAATGAGTGAACAGGATAAAAAAACAATTGAAAATAAATTTACTGAGGCACTTAATTATTTTTATGGATTAGTGTGATATTTATAAATAAAAAAATATGAACACGAAATTAATATTAGACAGTTATTTAGGAAAGGATTCCAAAATTACTGAAAAAGATTTAGGGAATGGATCTAAACAAGTTTGTGACATGGAAACAGGAGACTGTTATACAATCAGAATGAAAGACGGTTTGATTGAAAGAGTTGATAATACTATAAATCAAAATAGAAAAATTAACGTCGAAACTAAAACCGGCATAAAACAATTAATAAATGGTTAAATAATGAGTGCAGGAAAAAAAATTTTAGAAGAAATAACAAGATATAAAAAAATCAACAAATATATTACCGAACAAGCGTCACCAATCCCCCTTCCAGGTGATGATGCCGCAGCACCACCGACAGACTTGGGTGGATTAGTTCCTGAACCACCAGCAGAAGGTCAAACTCCCCCAGTTGTACCACCAACACCAGTAGGACCAGTAACAGGTGAAACCGAATCAGAAAAAGTTGATGTAGAAAATGACGACGAGGTAGAAGAACTTGGTAAAAATGAAGAAATTAACTTAGAAATTACTGATCTTATCGATTCACAGAAAGAGTCGTCCGAAAAACAAGAAGAATATTTTAATAATCTTTTTAATCAACTACAGAATTTAGAAACAAAATTGGCAGATATGGATCAATTGGTTGACAAATTAAATAACTTGGAAGCCAAGATTGAAAAAATGAGACCCAAGACACCTGAAGAAAAACTAGAATTAAGAACTATTGATTCCGGACCATTCAATCAAAAACTAACGGACTTCTTTCAAGATAAAGAAGAAGATTTTCAAAAAAGTGGAAAAGATCAATACGTTTTAACTACAGACGAAGTAGAAGAATTTTCCCCAAAAGAAATTAGAGATACCTTTGATGAGTTTGGAGACGAAGAAGATTTTAGAAAATTTTATTAGTAAATAAAAGAAGATCACAAAAAAAGTGGTCTTTTTTTTTATCTCCCTGTTGACACAACAATTTTTTTATCTTATTATTAACACATAAACTTTTAATTATTTAATTTATGGCGACAAATGTTTTAGACGCAGTACTGTCACAGTACGAAAATTCAAAAAAAGGGACATCATCCACATCTGGGATGTCACAAGAGGAAAGAATGAAGAAGTACTTTGCCGCGGTTCTTAAAGAATCGGAAAAACAAGGACAAAGGAAAATTCGAATTCTTCCAACAACCGACGGGACTTCTCCTTTTAAAGAAGTTTGGTTTCACGAAATCCAAGTAGATGGTAAATGGCAAAAATTTTACGATCCAGGAAAAAATGACAATGAAAGATCTCCACTTACTGAAGTGTATGATGCATTAATGTCAACTGGAAAAGAATCAGATAAAGAATTGGCAAAACAATATAAACCAAGAAAATTTTATATTGTTAAAGTAGTTGACCGTGATAATCCAGAGGACGGAGTTAAATTCTGGAGATTTAAACACAACTATAAACAAGAAGGAATTCTTGATAAAATTATCCCTATTTGGAAAGCAAAAGGAGATATCACCGACCCGACCAATGGTAGAGATCTAATCTTGGAATTGACCAAGGCTAAAACTCCGAAAGGTTCGTTTTATACTGTAATTCAGACAGTTATGTACGATGACCCTAGTCAGATTAGTACCGATTCTGAAATTACAGATTCATGGGTAAATGATGAGTTGACTTGGCAGGATGTATATTCTAAAAAACCTCTTGAGTATCTTGAGGCTATTGCTAAAGGTGAAACTCCACGGTGGGATTCAGAAAAAGGATCATATGTATATGGAAATCTTACTGAATCACAAGTCTCAATCGGTGGATCAACTCCATCTGAATCAAAAGTACAAGATCCTCAACAATTTGATGATGAGGATGATGAACTTCCATTTTAGGATTAATTACAATCAACCCCCCACCAAAAGTGGGGGTTTATATTAAAATTTAAAAATTAAATTATGAACGAATTCGTAGCAAAAAAACTTAAAGAGGCATTAGTTAAAAAATATGAGGCAGAAATTGCCGATGCGGAAGCAAGACTTCACGTTTATTTCACATCACCAGTCGGAATAGGCGAACATCCACAACACACAGAAGAGATGGATAATCTTGTGGAACAATTAACAAATGCAAACGACAAATTACAAACGATTACTAATTTACAAATTGTTAACTGATTATGGCAATCAAAAAAAATGATTTTTCATCGTTAAAGAAAAAATTTTCAACCTCGGCAAAATATAAACCTCAAAGGTTTTTCGATTTAGGTGGTGAATTCTTAGATGCTGTGGGATTACCCGGTCCCGCAATCGGACACTTGAATATGTTCTTAGGTCATTCAGACACGGGGAAAACAACAGCGTTAGTCAAAACAGCGGTAGACTCGCAAAAGAAAGGAATTCTTCCTGTTTTTATTATTACTGAACAAAAATGGTCTTTTGATCATGCTAAACTTATGGGTTTTGAATGTGATGAAGTTGTTGATGAAGAAACAGGTGAAATAGAATGGGATGGATTTTTTATATTTAACAATGATTTCGAATATATCGAACAGATAACTGACTATATAAATGATCTTTTAGATGCACAAGAAAAAGGAGAACTTGATTACTCATTGTGTTTTCTATGGGATTCAGTAGGGTCAGTTCCTTGTAAAATGACATATGAGGGAAAGGGTGGAAAACAACACAATGCTTCAGTATTGGCTGACAAAATTGGTATGGGAATTAATCAAAGGATTTCTGGTTCTCGAAAATCAGATTCTAAATTTGAAAATACCTTAATTATTGTTAACCAACCTTGGGTAGAACTACCTGACAATCCATTTGGTCAACCAAAGATAAAAGCAAAAGGTGGTGAGGCAATTTGGTTAAATTCTTCTTTGGTATTCCTTTTCGGTAATCAGAAGGGTGCGGGAACAACAAAGATTACTGCAACAAAAGACAAGAGAACTGTAAAGTTTGCATCTCGGACCAAAGTTTCTGTTATGAAAAACCATATTAATGGTCTTGGTTTTGAGGATGGTAGAATCATTGTAACACCACATGGTTTTTTACCTGGAAAAGATACCACCGAAGAAAAGGCCTCAATTGAAAAATACAAAAGAGATTATGCCGATTATTGGAAAGATATTATTGGTGTCGATGGTGATTTTGATTTGAAAACAGAAAAAGAAGAAACGGAGTAGAAACCTTATAAACTTAAAAAGTGTCTAAAACATTATTAGTAGACGGTAATAATTTATTGAAAATAGGGTTCCATGGAGTCAAAGATTTTTTTAATAAAAATCAGCATGTCGGTGGAATTTGGCACTTTCTGAATACACTTAGAAAGTTTATTGAAGAAGAAAAAGTAACCAAAGTTGTTGTATTTTGGGATAGTTCTACCTCATCCACCAAAAGGAGGATATTGTATCCCAAGTACAAACTTAATAGGAAACAACCAAATGAGGAAGTCCAGGAGGAGTCCTTTCAATTCCAGAAAAATAGAATCAAACAGTATCTTGAGGAAATGTTCGTGAGACAACTCGAAGTTGATCAATGTGAGGCAGACGACTTGATTGCTTTTTATTGTCAAATTTCTGAAGATGAAGAAAAAATAATTTTTTCAAGTGATAGGGATTTAACACAGTTAATTAATGAAAATGTTTCAATTTATTCACCTTCAGTCAAAAAAAAATACAGAAATGGGGATAATATTAAACTACATGAAATTGAAATCCCCCATTTCAATGTAAAAACATATAAAATTTTAACCGGAGATGTTTCTGACAATATTGATGGAATTTATATGTTGGGTGAAAAAACTTTATTAAAATTATTTCCTGAGTTTCTTGAATATCCCGTAAAAATTTCCGATATTTTACAAAAGGGTGAAAATTTACTCAAAGAACAAAAAGAAAACAAAACAATTCAAAATTTACTTACAGGTAAAACAAAAGAAGGAATATTTGGAGATGAGTTTTTTAGTATCAATACGATGTTAATTGATTTAGAAAATCCCTTGATTACCGAAGAAGGAAAACAAATTGTTAAAGATTACTATTCAGAGACTTTAGACCCAAGTGGAAGAGGACATAGAAATTTAATTAGGATGATGATGGAAGATGGTTTATTCAAATTTTTACCAAAAGGAGACGAGGCATGGGTAATTTTTTTAAAACCTTTTTTGAAATTAACAAGAAAAGAAAAAACTAGATATAGAAATAAAAAATAAAATACAATTAAAATGAAAGAAAACCAAGAACTAACAAAAATTGAATTTTTACTTAAGTGTAATGAAAATATCGTAGTACAGAGATATTTTAACGTTAGAAATTTTAACAAAAATGCTCATAAATCTCAAGAGTTCTATGATTACATAAGAAAGTTTTGTTACTCATTATCTTATGATTTAAAAATGAGATCCGTTATTTACATGTTAGAAAATCAATATGAAATAATTGAAAATCCAGAAGTTTTAAACACATCTATAACTGATGGTGATGAAGAGTTTAATCTGATAATCAAAAATGGTGATACGACATTATGTCACAGAATTTTTGATGCAAAACCCTATCCGCCAAAAGTTCGTTATACCGTTGATTTAAGACCAAAATTAAAAACTATTTTATCAGAATTAACTGACATTTTTTCCGCTAAAAATTTTAATTTCGATTACCCTCAATTTATTAAAAACTAGTAGTATTTATCTTTACAAAGATTAAAAAAAACCATGGCGACAGATAAAAATTTTGAATACTTAGGACAACAATTCCAACTACAACTTCTTAATCAAATTATTTTAGATAAAGACTTTTCTAATACGATTATTGATGTTATTGAAACCAAATATTTTGAAAACAAATATTTTAAACTTATTATCCAAATGATAAGGGAATATTACTCAAAATATGACCACACACCTTCTTTTGAAACTTTAGAACAAATTACTAAATCCGAACTTCAACAAGAAATGGCATCCAAAATAGTTTTGGATACAATTAAAAAAATTAAAGATGTGACCATCGATGGTGTTAGTTTTGTACAAGACAAAGCACTTAAATTCTGTAAACAAGAAGAGTTGAAAAAGGTCATGACTCAAGCCCAAAAAATAATTGATGGGGGTGAGTTTGAAAACTATGACACTTTAGAAGAAATGGTCCGAGAGGCATTATTAGTTGGAAACAAAGACACTTCTGTTTTAGATGTGTTTTCCAACTTGGATCAAGTTCTCGAGGAAGATTACAGAAACCCTATACCCATGGGAATACCGGGAATCGATCGTTTACTAAAAGGAGGACTTGCTAAAGGTGAAATTGGAGTTATTTTAGCACCAACTGGTGTTGGAAAATCTACAATACTTACCAAAATTAGTAATCACGCCTTTGGATTAGGATTCAACGTTGTTCAAATATTTTTCGAAGATAACCCAAAAGTAATTCAAAGAAAACATTTCACACTTTGGACTAAAATTCATCCTGATGAATTATCAGAAAAAAAAGATGAAGTCATGCAAAAGGTTAAAGAGGTTGAACAAAATATGACAAACAAGTTAATTTTGAAAAAGTTACCATCCGATACATTGACTATGTTACAAATCAAAAATCAACTTAGAAAGATGGTTGCGGACGGTACTAAAATTGACATGGTTGTTTTGGACTACATTGATTGTATTGTACCAGATAAGAACCTTGGAGATGAGTGGAAAAGTGAAGGATCTGTTATGAGATCATTTGAAGCGATGTGTCATGAAATGAATTTGGTTGGATGGACTGCGACTCAAGGAAATCGATCCTCAATATCCTCAGAAGTAGTTACCACAGACCAAATGGGTGGATCGATTAAAAAGGCACAAGTCGGACACGTAATCATTTCAATCGCAAAAACACTTGAGCAGAAGGAAATGAAGTTAGCCACCATCGCAATAACAAAATCCCGAATCGGGGATGATGGGGTAATTTTTGAAAATTGTAAATTTAACAATGCAACTTTAGAAATCGACACTGAAAGTTCTGTGACGTTCCTTGGTCATGAAGAACAAAAGGAAGAAAGACAACGTCAAAGAATCAAAGAGGTGTTGGCAAAAAGAGAGGCAAACAAACCAAATTAAAATAAACTTAAAGAAAATTAAAAAAAATGGATATTTCACAAAAAATATTAAGTGATATAACAGTATATATGAAATACGCAAAGTATTCACCTGAGTTAAATAGAAGAGAGACTTGGGATGAATTAGTCACAAGAAATAAACAAATGCACCAAAAAAAATACCCTCAAATCAAAGATGAAATAGAAGAGGTTTATAAAATGGTTTATGACAAAAAAATTCTACCATCAATGAGATCATTACAATTTGGTGGAAAACCAATCGAAATTTCACCAAATAGAATCTATAATTGTGCTTATCTTCCAATAGATCATCCAGACGCATTTTCAGAAACAATGTTTTTATTATTAGGAGGTACTGGAGTTGGATTTTCCGTCCAAAAACACCATGTTGAAAAACTTCCTGAAATTAAAAGACCAAACCCAAACCGAACAAGAAGATATTTGATTGGTGATAGTATCGAAGGTTGGGCAGATGCAATAAAAGTTCTTATTGAGTCTTATTTAGGTATTAAGTCATCAACCCCTGTTTTTGATTTTTCCGATATTAGACAAAAGGGGGCATTATTAGTTACTTCTGGAGGAAAAGCACCAGGTCCTCAACCTCTCAAAGATTGTATTCATAACATTACAAAAGTTTTCGAGGATAAAATGGATGGAGATAAACTTTCACCAATTGAAACACATGATATTGTTTGTCATATTGCAGATGCCGTTTTAGCGGGTGGTATCAGAAGAGCGGCATTAATATCGTTATTTTCTGCTGATGACGATGAAATGATTTCTTGTAAATCCGGTAGTTGGTGGGAATCTAACCCACAAAGAGGTAGAGCAAACAACTCGGCGGTTCTTCTTCGTCACAAAGTAACCCAAGAATATTTTATGGATCTTTGGAAACGAATAGAGTTATCAGGGGCTGGAGAACCTGGAATTTATTTGTCTAATGATAAAGACTGGGGAACTAATCCTTGTTGTGAAATTGGTTTACGTCCTTATCAATTTTGTAATTTATGTGAGGTAAATGCGTCTGATATCGAGTCACAAGAGGACTTTGAAAAAAGAGTTAAAGGTGCTGCATTCATTGGGACATTACAAGCCGGATATACTGATTTTCATTATCTTAGAGATATTTGGAAAAGAACGACAGAAAAAGATGCACTTATTGGCGTTGGTATGACAGGTATTGGTTCTGGTGTTGTATTAGGTTACGATATGAAATCTGCGGCTCAGGCAGTAAAAGAAGAAAACGAAAGAGTTGCAAAATTACTTGGAATCAACAAAGCGGCAAGAACAACAACGGTAAAACCATCGGGTACATCATCATTAGTGTTGGGAACATCTTCAGGTATTCACGCATGGCATAATGATTTCTATTTAAGAAGAATTCGTGTTGGTAAAAACGAGGCAATTTATTCTTACTTGGCAATCAACCATCCAGAATTAGTTGAAGACGAATATTTCCGACCACATGACACGGCAGTAATCACAATCCCACAAAAAGCACCAGAAGGATCAATTCTTCGATATGAATCAGTTTTTCAAATGTTGGATCGTGTGAAAAAAGTATCACAAGAGTGGGTTCGTTCAGGACACAGAAGTGGTCAAAATTCACACAACGTTTCAGCGACAGTTTCAATCAAAGAAGATGAATGGGACTTGGTAGGTGAATGGATGTGGAATAACAGAAAATTCTATAATGGACTTTCAGTATTACCATACAACGGAGGAACTTATACACAAGCACCTTTTGAGGATTGTACACAAGAAGATTTCGAAAGATTAGTTAAGACATTAACAAATGTTGACCTTACTAAAGTCATCGAACTTCAAGATAATACTAACTTAAGTGGTGAAGCCGCTTGTGCCGGTGGAGCATGTGAAATTGTGTAGTTATGACAGTAAGTGCATCAAACGATTGGATACAACAGTTATATGTTCAGGAGACAACTAAAAAAACTCCTGAACCTGACTTTTATAAAGATGAAAATGGAAAGTTTGTAATGACTGAAAGTTTTCACATCAAAAGAGGAAGTTGTTGTGGATCAAAATGTAAACATTGTCCTTATGAACCACAATATCAAAAAGGGTCAATTCAAGTTAGAGAATCACTGGATAATTTCCGGTGATTCTTTTTTTATGGAATATATAATCTCTTTATAAGAAAACTTATTGATGTATATTTATTCAATATGGCAGACAACATCTCATATGGTATAAATTTTCCTTTCATTGACTCCTACGTGGGGAGATATCTGGACACATCTTCTGATTCAGATGAAGAAATAAGAAGTAATTTAGTTCACTTATTGATGAGTAAAAAAGGTACCAGATATTATTTACCTGATTTTGGAACTCGCCTTTACGAATATATATTTGAACCTTTGGATGGACCTACTTTTTCAGAAATAGAACAAGAAATAAGAACGGCAACAGAAACCTATATGCCGGGAATATTAATCACAAACATATCTATTACAGATGCCGCTAAAGAAGAACCGTCTTACGGTGATACGTATATAAATGAGAATGGTCAAAGAGAATTTGTTGT
>Ga0129333_10005984_pt1 | contig 11476 bp, 10 predicted proteins | sample CPB6_08_DNA_FD_94474 | JGI IMG/M metagenome (GOLD analysis project Ga0129333, IMG submission 94474) | Freshwater to marine salinity gradient microbial communities from Chesapeake Bay, USA - CPBay_Sum_0.6_0.8_DNA | ecosystem: Environmental > Aquatic > Marine > Coastal | place: USA: Chesapeake...
AATCCGAAAACCCCGGGCCTGCAATTCGGCAGCGCTCTGCACTGGCGTCTTGCCGCCTTCGACCATATTGGCCAGCAAGGGAACGCGGGCCGCAAAGCGCTGACACGCCGCGTCCATCTGCTCAGGTGAGCGCAAGGCTTCGATGAAGAGCGCATCCACCCCACAGGCCAGATAACGCTCGGCTCGTTCAAACGCCGCCTCGATACCTTCCACCGCCAACGCATCGGTACGTGCCAGGATCAGGGTGTCGCCACGGGTACGCGCATCCAGTGCGGCCTTGAGTTTTCCCTCCATCTCCTGCACCGGAACGACGGACTTGCCGTCCAAATGGCCGCAGCGTTTGGGAAAAGTCTGGTCCTCCAGCTGAATCATGGCCGCCCCCGCACGCTCGAAACCCTTGACGGTTCGTTGCACATTCAGGGCATTGCCAAACCCGGTGTCTGCGTCCACGATGACCGGCAGGTCAATGCGCTCGGTAATGCGCGACAAGGTCTCGGCCACCTCGGTATAGGTGGTCAGGCCGACATCAGAGCGTCCCAGGGCGGTGTAGGCAATCGAAGCACCCGACAGGTACAAGGCCTCAAATCCAGCCTGCGCGGCAACCAGTGCACTGAGCGCGTCGTACACCCCTGGCGCCAATAACGCGCGGCTTTGGGTTAGCCGCTGCTTGAGATCAGTTTTTTCCATCATTGTTTTCCAATCATGCTGGCAGCGGTGCGGGCAGCAATGAACCCGCCTGCCACGGCGCTGAGCAAGCCGTTGCCAGACAAATAGCCCCAGACCGAGTTGCCGGAGACACCCCGCGCCGCGCCGCCCGCAGCGAGCAAATTGGCAAATGCCGTGCCATCGGTACGCAGAACGCGGCATTGCCCATCAATATCCAGGCCCCCTTGGGTATGGAACAGGGCGCCGGTGACCCGAATGGCGCAATAGGGGGCCTGCAGTTTGCGCGTGAAGACCCTGCCGAAGGGTCCGACAAACCCGGGATCCAGACTGTCCAGAGTCGCCTGCAATACCCGGTCGTCACAACCGATCAATGCGGCCAGGGCATGCTCATCGGAGCAGGATTTGACAGCGCCAGCCTGTTCGGCGGCACAAAAATCGGGAAAGCTGCGGGCGAAGTCAAGCAGTTCCTCATCAAACACATTCCAGACGGTTGCGCCCGGCTGCGCCAGGACCTGAACCGCTGCTTCGGAGTAACCGAGCGTCTCATCATGAAAGCGTCGACCTTCTAGGTTGACCTGAATGCCGCCTTCCATCAGCAGCGCCCAGGTGATCAGGGCTCCCTGCGGCACTGCCCAGGAACCATGGCCCTGGTAGCCCCCCAGGTCGGCCAGATGACAACCCAGAGCCCGACCCCAGGCTATCGCGCTGCCATCGTTTCCCACATGACCGGCAAAAATGGCCCCGTCCATCTCGGGCAGCAGCTCCCGAACCAGAACACGGTTGCCGCCATAGCCATTGCACGCCAGGATCAAAGCGTCGCAGGCAAGATGCTCCAAAGTGCCATCGGGCCTCAGATAACCCAGGCCCGTGATGTTTTCCTGCTGGTCCACCCACAGCACCCTGACCAGAGCCTCTGTGAGCAGGGGGATGTCGCAGCGGGCTGCCGCATTTTGCAGACGGGCCATCAAGCCAACACCGGTTTTTTCAGGGACGGCGTGCATACGCCACAGGCTGTGGCCGGGGTAGAGAAAATCATCCAGCAGCTGCCACTGCAAACCGTGCCGTTCTTCCAGGGCATCCAGCGCAGGCGCAATCGCTTCACTGTAAGCGGCCACCAGATGGGCCGGCGCTGTGCCATGGGTCTTAGCCTGGATATCGGCGGCAAATTGGGCCGGGCTGTCGGCCACGCCCCGCGCACGCTGCACCCGGGTGCCCGGGGCAGGAATGAAGCCGGAGGACAAGGCGGTGGACCCCATCGGGGCAAGATCACGCTCCAACAAGACACATTCGATGCCGGCATCGTGCAGCATGAGCGCAGCCGTCAGGCCGCAGGCTCCCGCACCCACAATGGCCACCGGCACGCTGGGCGCACCTTTGGGCGGTTGACCGCGCAGGACGACGGGCTCGTTCATTTCAGGTGGTGGGGCGGTGCAGGTATTGTCCGCGCGGTTTGCCGATCACACCCTGGGCATGGTCATAAATTTGTGTGCCGCGCAGCCAGGTTTGTTCGACCCGGGCGGATAGCTCGAGCCCTTCGAAGGGCGTATAGCCCTGGGTCGAAGGAGAGTCCTTGGCGTGGATGGTCCAGCTGCGCGCCGGATCAACCAGGGCCAGATCGGCATCAAACCCTTCAGCAATGTCGCCTTTGTGGTTGAGGCCATAGCGCTGAGCCGGATTCCAGGCTAGCACCCGGGCCATGTGGTTGAAGTCCATACCACGGCGCATGCCCTCGCTCACCAGCGCAGGCAACAGGTATTCGGTACCGCCAAAGCCGCTCTTGGCCATCCAGATGTTGCCAAAGTACCGCTTGGGTATCTTGGTTTCATGCCGGCAGCAGGCATGGTCGCTGACCACCCAGTCCAGCTCACCTTCGAGCAGCGCCTGCCATAGAAACTCAACATCCTCGCGCGGTCGTATGGGTGGATTGACCTTGGCCAGTTCAGCGGCACGCGAGTTGATGTCCAGCATCAGGTGACCAATGGTGACCTCACGTTTGAAATCGATATGCGGAAAGGTGTCAGCCATCATCATGGCAGCCTGCACCGCCTTGCGCGAGGACAGGTGCAGCAGATTGATATTGGGCAATGCGGTCTCGTTGGCCAGATAGCTGGCAATGAAAACCGCCAGACCTTCGGAGTGCTGCGGGCGCGAGGCGCTGTAAGCGGCCAATCCCATGCCGGGCTTGTTGAAGGATTTATCCTTCTCCACGATCTTGGTATAGGCGGTCATGATTTCAGCAGTTTCGCAGTGCAAGGACAGCGAAATCTGTCGAGCCCGCTGGGGGAAGCGCTCGCGAGCCGCCTGAACGCCACGCATGATGAATTCAAAGTGGGCGTAATCGTAGCGTTCGTCATCGCCAATCATCAGAAACTCGCGTTGACTGTTGGAGGCGCCGTGCAGACCGTGCGAACCATAGAACATGAAGATCTTGAAGCTGGAAACACCGTACTTGTCGATCAGTTCTGGAATCTCCGCGATATGGGTTCTGTCCATCGGCGCCAGGTGAAATCCATAGTCGACATGAAACCTGTCCTTGGAAATTTTCAGCACCTCGGGAAAGAATTTCTTGTACGGGCCTCCCTTGTTCAGGTAGTACTGACCGGTTCGAAAGTAGTTCAGGCTGGAGGTGACGCCCCCCATGGCGGCCGCCTTGCTCTCGCTGACTGCATCTTCATGCAGGGGTGAATAGATGCCGCTGTGCATATGGGCATCCACCACGCCAGGAAAAGCCAGTAAACCCCGACCTTCATGCACGGTCTGGGCTAATGCGGGGTCGATAGCAGGGGCTACCCGGGCAAACTTGCCGTCCCTGATGGCGATATCCGATTGATGCACTGTGTTGCCATTCGGACGCACCACACGAACATTGCGGATCAGCGTATCAAAGGGCTTGTGGGTGGTGGATGGACGGGTGGTGGGTTTACTCATCTGAAAAACTCCGTGTCTTGGTTCCTGTTCATGATTTCAATGTGTCGGTGAAAGGCTTGGGTTTGGAGGCTGCGTCTTGTTGGCAAGTTTGCGCCGTAACTGGTTCAGCAGGCCACCACTTCTGGCCATGTCCAGCAAAAAATCAGGGATCGGTTCACACATCAGTCGTTGACCATCTTCAGTTTGTACCCAGCTTGCATTCTGGTCAATGACCAGGGATTGACCATCCTGCAAGGTCTGCGCCTGCGGGCAGGTCAACAACAATAAGCCGACATTGAACGCATTGCGGAAATACAGGCCACTGTAGGACGGCGCAATCACTGCGGCCACACCAAGACGAACCAGCACGCTGGCCGCCTGCTCACGCGATGATCCAATCCCAAAATTGGGCCCGGCAACGATGACATCCCCCACCTTCACCTGCGCAGCAAATTCTGGCCGCACCGACTCCAGACAATGCTGCGCAATTCTGTCAATGCCGTGCTTCATGGCGTGACCGGGCGCAAGCACATCGGTGTCGATATCCGCGCCCAGTTTCCAGATGCGGTGGGCAAGGCTCATGGCAACACCCCGCGCGGGTCGGAGATGACCCCACGCAGGGCAGAAGCTGCCACGGTGTAGGGTGAGGCCAGGTAGACTTGGGCGGTGGGTGAACCCATGCGCCCCTTGAAGTTGCGCGCCGTGCTGGAAATCACGGTCACATCACCATCCAGGGTGTTGCCGTAACCGGCACAGGCGCCACAGGAACTGGGCAACAACTCAGCGCCTGCGTCCTGCAGGCTCTGAAGCACCCCTTCCTGGCGGGCAGCCTCCAGATCCTGCAGGCTTGCGGGGGCCACCATCAGGCGCACGCCGGGTGCCACCTTACGGCCACGCAGCACCTGGGCGGCTGCCCGCAGATCGTCCAGCTTGGCCCCGGTACAGGCGCCAATGTAGGCAACATCCACCTGGGTCCCGGCGTGCTGCACAACCGGGTGGGCATTCGCCGGGCTATGGGGGGCAGCCACATAAGGCGCTAGGGCACTGGCGTCAAAGTCATGGCGCTGCCGCTCGGCCGCCTCATCGGTCTGCCACTGCCCGATCTCACCCAGATCTTCAGCGCCCGCCGCCTGGAGCCAGGCCAGGGTGGTGTCATCGGGCGCGATCAGTCCAACCTGGGCTCCCATTTCAGCGCTCATGTTGGACAGCGTCATACGCTCGGCCATGGACAGGGCTCGCACGGCCTCACCGGCAAATTCCACCGCCTGGTACTGGCCCCCGTTCATGCCGAATTGCCCCAACATACTCAGCACCATGTCTTTGGCCGTCACACCGGGGCTGAGTCGGCCCCGCCAATGCATCTGCAAGGTCTGAGGCACACGCAACCAGATTTCACCCGTGACCATGACACCCAACATCTCGGTACTGCCAACGCCAAACATATAGGCACCGAAGGCACCCCCGGTGGGGGAATGCGAATCGCCCCCAACGCACATCATGCCGGGTCGGATATGGCCATGCTGGGGCACCACCACATGGCAAATACCCTGGCTGTCGTACACATGAGGCAAGGCTTCGCTACGCGCCCAGTCACGGGCAATCCGAACGATCTGGCGGGATTCCTCGTCACGCTCCGGAACATAGTGGTCAATCACCAGCACCACACGCGACTTGTCCCAGATGCTGGCGCCGAGTTCTTGCAGCATCGGCTGCAAGCGGCGCGGTCCGGAGGAATCATGGAACATGGCCAGATCCACACGAGCATTGACGATTTCGCCGACTGCCACATGGTCACGTCCGGCTGACCGCGCAATAAGTTTTTGCGCCAGGGTTTGTGCGGGTTGGATCATCGGCAACCTCAATCGGCCCTGGCACCGGAGTATTTGACCACCCGGCTCCAGCGGCTGATTTCCTCCTGCACAAATCGGGCGAACTCCTGCGGGTCGTTGCCTACCGGCGTGGCGCCTTCGAACTCGATGCGTTTTTTCACGGCCGGTGCTGCAATGGCCTGGCGGGCCGCAGAACTCAATTGTTCCTTCAGCTGAGGGCTCAATCCGGCAGGACCGAACAGGCCAAACCAGGCAGCCGACTGGTATCCCGGCAATACTTCGCCAATAGCCGGCACATCAGGGTAGGCGGCCAGCCTGGTCGGACTCGTGACACCCAGCACCTTGAGCTTGCCGGCGCGAATATGGGCCTGGGCATTGCCGACGTTGGCAAACATCAGTTCAACCTGACCTGCCAGAACATCCTGCAGGGCGGGGGCTGTTCCTTTGTAGGGGATGTTGACAATGTAAGTGCCCGACATCATCTTGAAGGCTTCACCCGCCAGATGCACTGATGAGCCCAGCGCGCCAATAGCAAAGTTGAGTTTGCCCGGCTTGCTTTTGGCCAGCGCAATGAGTTCCAAAAGGTTGTTGGCCGGCAAGGCGGGATGGGCCACCAACAATGCAGGTGAGGTCGAAACCATGGTCAGGGGCGTGAAATCCCGCAGCGGGTCAAAAGGCAGTTTGGGGTAAAGGCTGGCATTGATGGCATGACTGGTGAAACTCATCAACAAGGTGTTGCCATCGGGGGCCGCCTTGGCAACCGCCTCAGCAGCGATATTGCCGCCGGCGCCAGGTCGGTTTTCGACCACCACGGTCCGGCCGCCCAACAGACGACCCAGCTCCGTGGCCAGCACGCGCGCCATGGTGTCAGTGGTCCCGCCTGCTGGGGCACCCACCAGAACTCGCACCGGCGCACTTTGCGCCCAGCCGAATGTCGGACTTGCCAGGCCAGCCAGAATAATGCGTCGTCGTTTCATCCTCACAGCCCCAGGTAGGCCCGGCGCAATTCATCACTGCCCAGCAACTGGGCGGGCGAACCGGTAAACCGAATGGCCCCGTTTTCCATCACATAGGCCCGATCGGCAATTTCCAGAGACTGGCCAACGTTTTGTTCTACCAGCAGAATGGCCAGGCCCTGGGATCGCAGTTGCGCGATCAAGGCAAACATTTCTTCGACCAGCAAGGGCGACAGGCCCAGGGAAGGCTCATCCAGAATCAGCAGTTTGGGTTCAGCCATCAGCCCACGCCCGATGGCCAGCATTTGTTGCTCACCGCCACTCATGGTTCCCGCCAGTTGGCTCAGACGCTCCTTGAGTCGGGGAAAGATGGCATAGACCCGCTCGAGGTTGTCGGTGCGGCGTGTGCGTGCGCGGGTAAAAGATCCCAGCTCCAGATTCTCCAGCACCGACAAGTTTGGAAATATCTTGCGCCCCTCGGGCACCTGAATCAGGCCGGCGCGAACCACATCCCGATAGTGCGCTGCGCTCAAATCCTGTCCGGCAAATAGCACCGACCCCTGCCATACCGGCTCGATCCCGCTAAGCACATGGTTAAGCGTCGATTTGCCTGCGCCATTGCTGCCCAACAAGGCAACCAATTCCCCTTGGCCTACAGTCAGATCAACGCCCCGTAACACCTCAACCCGACCGTAGCCGGCATGCAGGGACCGAACATCCAGCAGCAGCCCGCCGTCCTGACCGGTGACGTTCTGGTTCATGCCGCGCCCCCCATGGCGCGCAGACGCGCAGCGGTACCGTGGCCCAGGTAAGCCTCAACCACCCGCTCGTCGCGAGTCACGTCCGATGGCGAGCCCTCGGCAATCAATTGGCCCTGGGACAATACCCAGACCCGCTCGGCCAGGTTCATGACCGCCTGCATCACATGCTCGATCATGAGGACGGTCACCCCGCTTTGGGCAATGCCGCGCACCACAGGAATCATTTCGGAAATTTCCTGGGGGTTGAGCCCGGCCAGCACCTCGTCAAGCAGCAGTAACTTGGGTCGGGTCGCCAGAGCACGCGCCAGCTCGAGTCGTTTGCGAGCTGCAACGGTCAGATCTGCCGCGGCTTTGTCAAGGAGCGGCGCCAGCCCCACCTGTTGCGCCACGACTTCGGCCTGTTCCAGTGCCAAGGCCCGCTGCGCAAGGTGCAGATGAGCGCCCACTGCAATGTTTTCACGCACGGTCTGCTGGGCAAACGGTTGAACAATCTGGAAAGTACGCGTCATGCCCCGGCGAGCATTGATTTCAGGTTTATGCCCGGTGATGTCCTGGCCATCAAAGAAGACACGCCCTGCGTCAGGCATGAGAAAACCCGACATCAAGGCAAACAGGGTGGTTTTGCCCGCCCCATTCGGGCCAATCAAGGCGGTCAGGCTGGCTGCAGGCACCCGCATACTGACCTGCTGGACAGCCTTGAGGCCGCCAAAGGATTTCGAGACCCCTTGGAGCTCGAGCAGGGTTTCAGCCATTACGTCCCCCAAGGCGCGCCCGCAAGGTTGCGCTCAGCCCCGCAATGCCACGCGGCATGAAGGTCACGATCAGCACCAGCACCAGGCCATAGATGATCATGTTGATCCCCGGTAGCTGACCAAAGAGGTTGCGGGTGATGTCCGACAGGCCATGCAGCAGAAATGCGCCAAGTACCGGGCCCCACAACGTACCCATGCCGCCCACAATGGCAGCCACCAATGCTTCCACCGAGGTGTGCGGACCAAAGGCCAGGCCCGGGTCGATATAGTGAAAGACCTGGACATAAAAAGCGCCTCCAGCCCCCATCAGCGCCGCAGACAGTGCAATGGCCCCCAGTTTGATGCCAAAGGGATTGACCCCCAGCGCACGGGCAGCGTCCTCATTGTCCCGGATTGCCTGCAAATAGGCACCAAAACGGGAGTGACGCAGCCAGCAGCTGATCAACAAGGCCAGTACAACAAAGACCAGAATCAGATAGACATAGCCGCGCGGCGAGCCGAATTGCATGTTTGCCAATGATTCCTTCAGTGGCAGCATCAGCCCCACCCCGGCGCCGGTAAAGTTGACTGATAGCGCCAGAATGCGAAAGACCTCGGCAAATGCCAGCGTCACCAGCGCAAAGTACGAGCCCTTGAGCCCGTAGCGAAAACTCAAAGCGCCCACAAAGATGCCCACCATGGCGGCCCCCAGCAGTGCCAACGGCAGCGCAGCCCAGGCGCCAAGACCCCATTGCATCTGGGCAATGCTCTGGATATAGGCGCCCGTCCCAAAAAAGAGGGCATGACCGAAGGAGAATTGCCCGCCGAAACCGCCCAATATATTCCAGGCTTGAGCGAGCAAGGTGGCATAGAGGGCCATCATCAGGAAGTTGAGCAGCACACCGGAATCACTGCTGGTCGTCAAGATCAGAATGGCCCCGACAAAAAGGACGATGACTGCAATATCCCGCCGCCAGCGTTTCATGAACGCGCCCCGAACAATCCCTGGGGTCTGAACAGCAGGACCAGGATGAAGATGCCAAAAATTCCGATCTGACCCAGAGATTCGCCAAGGTACAGACCGCCCAGAGACTCGACCACTCCGATCAGAAGCCCTCCCAGCAAAGCCCCGGTAAAGCTGCCCATGCCACCCAGAACCACAATGGTGAAAGCCACCAGTACAAAGCCATTGCCTACCTGTGGATTGACATAGTAGGCCGGCAGGAGGAAACAGGCCGCTGCCCCCAGGCAGGCAAGTCCGATGCCGAAGCTGATTGCGTAGACATGGTCAACATGAATGCCCATCAGCTTGGCACCCTGCTTTTCCCTGGCAACCGCTCGGATCGCCCGCCCCAGATCGGTGGCCTGGATCAACCAGACCAAAATTGCCGACACCACCAAAGCCCCGGCAAACGCCACCAGTTTGGGCACCGCAATCATGGCCGGCCCGATCGTTACAGTGGCCAGGGTGTAGGGGGTTTCTATCGAGCGGGTATCGGACTGAAAGGCCAGCAAAGCGGCGTTTTCCATGATGATGGACAGGCCAAGCGTGACCAGCAAGATATTTTCATCCTTGCCATGGCTGGCACGGTTGATCACCAGCCGCTGCAGACAGTAACCCAGCAGAAACATGCCCACCACCATCACAGGCAGCGCCAGATAGGGATCGATTCCCAAACGTTCCTTCAGCAGGTAAACCCCATAAAGGGCCAACATCAGTCCAGCACCGTGGGCAAAGTTGATGATGTGCAAAACCCCGTAGATCAGGGTCAGGCCCAGGGCGATCAGTGCATACACCGCACCGGTTGTGATCCCGTTGAGCAAGGAAGGTATCAGAATGGCTGAATCAAACATACATGAGGAAAAGACCCAGCCCAGCCTGGGATCGAACGGACTGGGCTGGCTAGAACGAACTGACTCAGGCCTTCATCGGGAAGAGTGGCTCGACTTCGCGGAACTCGCGCGGAACGATGACCTTGATGTCATTTTTCTGGACCTGGGTCATCAAGGGTTGCGCACCGGTGTTCTGTCCGTTGATAAATTTGGTCTGGCCATACGGCATGATGTGATCAGAGAAGGTACTGTTCTCCAGCGCCTGGATGATGGCCGCTCGGTCAGCCGACTTGGCACGCTCGATGGCATCGGCCAGCAGTCGGGTGGCGGTGTAGGCCATGAACACTTCATAGCTGAAAAACTGACCCTGGGCTTCCACCCGCTTGCGCATTGCCGCTGAGCGCTTGTCTTTCGGATTGAACCAGTGGTTGCAGTCAATGATGCCGTTGGCTGCATCGGGAAATTCCTTCACGAACTTGTAGCTGGACGCTGCGCCACCCAGGACCGAGTAGATGGCTTTGGGCTGAACCTTCTGTTGCTGCATGGTGCGTACCAGCAGCGCGTACTCGTTGTAGTAGTTGGCAGGAATCACGATATCGGGATTGACCGCCTTCATACGCAGCACGATATTGTTGAAGTCACGGGTTGGGTTGGCGTGCTTAATCACCTCCTTGACTTCGTATCCGTAGCCTGGCAACTCACGCGCCAGCAAATTGGCAGTGCCGGTACCAAACAGGGATTCCTCATGGATGATCATGACCGTTCTGGCGGGCTTGCCAGCCAAGGTATTGAGCACATGCAGGTTGGCTACGGCAGTTTCGGCGCATTTGCGATAGCCTGGTCCAAACCGGAAGGTGTTTTTCAGTCCACGCTCCACAATCTGGTCGGCCACACCAACATCCACCACATGAGGCAGGTTGTGCTTGGCAGCGGCTTGGGTTGTGGCCAGGCAGATGGCGGAAGCGAAAGCCCCTACCACGGCAGAAACACCGGCCTCATTCATTTTCTCGACTTCAGCCGCCCCGGCCTGCGGTTGCGACTGTGCGTCTCCGAGCAAAGCCTCAATTTTTGCGCCCCCCAGCGACTTGATACCACCGGCCTTGTTGATGTCCTCCACGGCCATCATGGCGCCCAGCCGGCACTGCTGACCAGAGTAGGCCAAGGCACCTGTCACCGGGTGCAACACCCCAACCTTGACGGTTTTGGGTTGGGCTCCGCCAATCAGCGGGAAGGCCATGGCCGAAGCGGCAGCGGCGGATTGAGTCATGAAAATGCGACGTGTACGCATGGTGTTCTCCTGTTTTGAAGTTGCTAGGGGTCAATGAAATCTGGCGGATAACTCATGGCTGACCCACACCTTGGCATCAATGTTGCCAACCCGGGACAGCTCCAATTCGTATTCATAGCGATCGGGGCGATACAGCCCATGCAGGCTCTGCACAGGTCGGTCATGTTCGTCATAGATCAGTCGTTGTACGGCCAACAGAGGCGAGCCGACCGAAAGGTCAAGGTGCCTGGCCACCTCGGCATCTGCCAGCTTGGCAGAAATGGTCTGGTGCGCCCGACCTACTCGAACACCCGATTCCTCCATAAGAAGAAGAATAGGTTTCTCGGCCAGTTCTTCACAGCCAAAATTTTTGGCAATCGAGTCAGGCACGTAGGTGGTGATGAGCGAAAGAGGGCCCTGGGCTGTGCTTCTCACTCGAACCGCCTTCTGGACCTGTGAACCAACAGCCAATTGAAGGTTTTGGGCCACCGGGCCGCTGGCTGCCACCGTATCAACAGACAGGACC
>Ga0129333_10005986_pt1 | contig 11475 bp, 7 predicted proteins | sample CPB6_08_DNA_FD_94474 | JGI IMG/M metagenome (GOLD analysis project Ga0129333, IMG submission 94474) | Freshwater to marine salinity gradient microbial communities from Chesapeake Bay, USA - CPBay_Sum_0.6_0.8_DNA | ecosystem: Environmental > Aquatic > Marine > Coastal | place: USA: Chesapeake Bay...
GGGCTGCAGCGCATGGTGGCCCGCAACGCGTTGGTGCGTCGGCTGTCGAGCGTGGAGGCCCTCGGGTCCGTGACCGTGATCTGCTCCGACAAGACCGGCACGCTGACCCGCAACGAGATGACCGTACGGGAAATCGCCACCGCCGCCGCCCGCTATCGGGTGACAGGCGCCGGCTACGAGCCACGGGGCGAGTTCCTGCCGCAGGACGCCGGCGCACGGCCGGCTGATGCGGCGCCCGACCTTGCGCGGCTGCTGGCCGTGGCGGCGCGCTGCACGAACGCGTCACTGCAGCCGGGGGCCACCGGTTGGACGGTGGTCGGTGATCCCACCGAGGGCGGCCTGCTGGCGGCGGCCCTCAAGGGGGGCGTCGACCCGGCGGCCGACGGCGCGACGAAGCTCTACGAGATCCCCTTCGACTCGGAACGCCGGCGCATGAGCGTCGTCGTGCGCCGCCGGGACGGCAGCCTCGTCGTGGAAACGAAGGGAGCCCCGGAGTCCGTGCTCGCCCACTGCCGGGCGGAGCTCCACAACGGGCGGGCGGTGCCCCTCGACGACGGCCGCCGCCGCGAGCTGCTCGCCGCAGGGGAGGAGATGGCGGCGCGGGCCCTGCGGGTGCTGTCGCTCGCGTTCCGGGAGATGCCCGCCGAAACAGGCAGCGGCGACCCGCCCGACGCCTGCGAGCGCGACCTCGTGCACGTGGGGCTCGTGGGCCTTATCGACCCGCCCCGGGAGGAGGCGCGGTCGGCCGTGCAGCGCTGTCGCTCGGCGGGGATTCGCATCGTGATGATCACCGGCGACCACCCGGCCACGGCGCTGGCGATCGCCCGGGAACTGGGGCTGGCGGACGACGGTGCGGACCGGGTCGTGACGGGAACCGACCTCGACGGCATCGACGACGCTCGGCTGGCGGCCGAGGTCCACGACGTCGCCGTCTACGCCCGGGTCGGCGCCGAGCACAAGCTCCGCATCGTCAGCGCCTGGCAGCGGCACGGCGACGTGGTGGCGATGACGGGCGATGGCGTCAACGACGCGCCCGCCGTGCGCGCGGCAGACATCGGCATCGCCATGGGCATCGCCGGCACCGACGTCACCAAGGACGCCTCGGATCTGGTGCTCAGCGACGACAACTTCGCCTCCATCGTCGGCGCGGTCGAGGAGGGCCGCGGGATCTACGACAACATCCAGAAATTCATCCACTACCTGCTGTCGTGCAACGCGGGCGAGGTGCTGCTGATGTTCGTGGCGGCCGTGGCGGGGTGGCCGGCGCCGCTGGGTGCGATCCAGATCCTCTGGCTGAATCTCGTCACCGACGGGCTGCCCGCGCTGGCCCTGGGCCTCGAGCCGCCGGAACGGGATCTGATGCAGCGGCCGCCCCGGCCGCCCCGCGAGCCCGTCATCACTCGCGGCCGTGGCCTCGTCATCCTCGGGCACGGCGGCCTGGTGGCGGCGGTCGTGCTGGCCGGCTTCTGGATCGGCTGGCGCGGCGACGACGCCCGCCTCGATCGGGCCCGGACGCTGTGCTTCTGCGTGGCCGCCCTCGCGCAGCTGTTCTTCGCCATCGGCTGCCGCAGCGACCGGCTCACCGCCGTGCAGGCCGGGTTCTTCGCCAACCCGGCGCTCCTGCTGGCCATCACGATCTCGACGCTGCTTCAGGTGGCGGTCGTCACGGTGCCGCTGGCGCGTCCGGTGTTCGACGTGGACGCGGGGCTGGGCCTGGAGTGGCTGACGGTGGTGGGGCTGGCGCTGGTGCCGGTGACCGTGATCGAAGCCCTCAAGCTGCTCCGGTCCGCGGCGGTCACTTCCAACGCCAGGCCGTGACCCCGTCGAGGTCGCGCACGTAGAGTTCGTCGCCGACCACCGCGAGGTGGGCCCAGCTCTCCTGCTCGGCCACCTTCGCCGCCCCGAGCAGTTCGTAGCGTTCGGGGGTGGCGCGGACGAGCCTGAGGTCTCCCGTCTCGTCGAGGCAGAGGATGCGATCTCCCTGTGCCACCATGCTCCAGTAGCGGCCAAAGGGCGTGGTGATCCAGGCCTCCTTGCCGGTGGCCAGGTCGAGGCAGGCGAAGCGCTGATTGCGGAGGTGGACGTAGGCATGCCCGCCGATCACGATCGGCGTCGACATGTAGCCCTGCACCTTGTTGCGCCATACCTGCTGCACCGGCTTGTCGGTCCGCGCGGGATCGACGGCGAAGAGGAAGGAACCGCCGCCGTAGCTGGTGGTGAACACGCGGCCGTCGCTGACCGTGGGCGTGACGATGTTCATGCCGCGGAAGGCCTCCACGGGCGTCTTCCAGAGCACCGCGCCCCGCTCGGGATCGATGCCGGCCAAGGCATCCCGGGTCTGCACGAGGATCTGCGGCACGCCGCCGAGCGTGGTGGGGAACGGCGACGAGAAGGCGCTGCCCGACATGCCGCCGCCGTCTTCGAGCACCCGCCAGACGATGCCGCCCGTGGCCTTGTCGAGCTTGACGAATCCCGAGCCGGCCTGCACGTAGACGTGGCCGCCGATCACGAGCGGGCTGGAGACGAAGCCGAAGGACGGCAGCGGACTCTCCAGGGCCTGCATGAAGTCGGTCCGCCAGAGCTCGCGGCCGGACGCCGCGTCGAGGCAGACGAGCACGTCCCGCATCCCGGCCACGTAGAGGCGGCCCTCGTCGACGCAGGGCGTGGAACGGATCCACGATCCGTTGGAGGCGGCGAAGAACGGCACCTTGAGCGAGCCTTCCCAGGAGGCCTGCCAGCGCTCCCGGCCCGTCTTCCGGTCGAGCGCCCGCACGTGTTCCGTCCGCGCGTCGCGGGTTTCGGTGACGAACACGGTGTCGCCGGCGACGACCGGGCCGGAGTAACTGGGACCGAGTTCGACCCGCCAGCCCTTCTCGAGGCGGTCGGCGGTGAGGCCGTCGGGCCAGGCGGATCCGGCCACGAATCCGTCCCGTCCCGCCCCACGCCATTGGGCCCAGCCATCGGCGGCGCCGGCGGCGAGCGGCACGATCAGCAGGGCCCCCGCGGCCATGATCACGGCCAACCCGCTGCCGTAGGGTCGAATTCGGTGCACGAGTCTTCTCCTGCGAAAGGCGACGACGGCACGAGGGCCGCACCGGCGGCAGCATACCAGTGCGTCAGGGGCCGGCAGGTCCCGCGAGCCACGGGCTGCGAAGCTGGGTCGACTGGAGGGACCAGGGGGCGACACGGATCGTGTCGGTGCCGGAACGGCATCGACGCGCTGCGGCGAAGATGAAATTCTTCCGACCGTGCCTGGAATCAAATGACCCATGCTCTACAGCGCAGCGGCGAACGTCGCCTTCGCCCACTACCCGAAGACGGCCGGCTGCTCGATCACCGAGTGGTTCCGCACGGCCTTTCCCGACGCGCGGCATGCCATCCCCGGAAGCCCGCACGTGCCGGTGAATGAATCGCTCCAGGAGCTCGGCCTCATCCCCAGACGCCGCCGGCAGCGTGGCTTGGTGCGGGCGCTGGGTCGCTTGGCCCGGCGGCTGCCCGCCGTCAGTCGCGTGGCGGGGCCACGCTGCGAGTTGCGGATCATCGGCGTGCTCCGTGATCCGTTCGCGATGGCGGTGTCGCTCTACGAGTACTGGCGGCGGCATCCCTTCGTCATGGAGCCGGAGCAGACGCTGATCCAGACGGCCCGGAGCGGATCGTTCCGCGACTTTCTCGTCTTGGCCGTGAGCCGGCGGCTGCTGCCGAACTACGAGCGATTCTTCGACGTCGGCGGCCCGGCCTGGGCCGGCACGCGGCTCGTCGACTTCCAATCGCTCAACGAGGGCCTGGCCCGGGTGTGCGACGAATTCGGCCTGCCGCAGCCGACGCTGCCCGCGCTCAACGTCGCCCCGGCGAAGGAGCGCGACGCGGGGATGTACCTGGCGGACGCCGGTCCGCTGACATTCGAGTTGCGGTCGTACTTCCGCTGGTACTACGACGCGGGACGACACGCCGTCGTCACGGGCGATCGATCGGCGGCGCGCCGCGCCGCCTGACGGGCGCCATCCCGTCGGTCAGGCGGCCCTGTTCGCCGCCATGACGGGATCGCCTTCCGGCATCACGGGTGGCAGCCAGAGCACGTCGCTCTCCGTGGCCCGGGCCCGGCTCACCGGCGGCAGGATGATGCCCGCGTCGCGTGTGTCGAAGGCGGCCACGATCAGCCCGTCGCCGCTGTACGACTCGGCCACCGAGTGCTCGGCGAGGATAACGGCGCCCTGCGACCGCAGCTCGGCCAGGCAATCCTCGTGGGTGGTCGCCGATCCGGTGATCGAGGCATGGTGCGTGGAGGCCACGAGAAACCTCACCAGGCCGGTGGGGATGGCGTCTCGCATGGAGCGGATGAAGCGGGTCTCCGCACCCTGGATGTCCATGTGCAGGATCTCGATCGGGGCCCGGTCGAGACGTGCCGCCAGCGCCGTCATGTCGAGGTCGTCGTCATGCTCTGCGACGGCGTCCTCCGCGGATGGGCCGCCGACCCGGGCCCGGATGAAGCGGGCCGTACGGCCGTTCATGGCCATCGTGCGGCGGCCCACCTCCAGGTGCTCGGCCTCCGGCTCGATGCACACCGCGCGGGATCCCGGCACCGCGGCCAGGTACCAGGCCGAGTAGTAGGCCCAGTAGGAACCGAGTTCGACGAACAGCGTGTCCGGCCGCACGTGGCCGAGCAGGTGGTGGAACAGCAACTCCTCCTGCGGCTCATGGTGTCCCCGCAGGCCGGCGATGACCCGCGACATCCAGCCGCCGCAATAACCGCCGGCGGGGACGAGGCTGCCCTCGTGCATCACCTGCGCGAGCGCCCCGGCACGGCTGACGACCCGGCCGGCGTCGGCGACCTTGGGGATGGCGTCGCAGTCGCGGCAGGTGAGTGCGAGCGCCACCCGGGAGCGGAGGACCGCCGCCGTGCGGCGATCGGCGGGATAGGGATCGATGCCGAGGATGTCGCTGAAGCGATCGCTGCAGGCGGCCGGCGAGAGCCGCTCCAGGACCGATCGTAGGGCGGCCTGATCGACCCGTCGCGCCGCCGCGGTGGCGATGGCGCTGGCCAGTTCTTCCGGCCGGCAGTCGATCGGCACGAACGTCACCAGTTCGGTCGGCAGTTCGGAAAAACTGCCCACGTCGTTCACCACCAGCTGCTTGCCCAGGGCCAGCAGGCGGGCCACCACTCCCGACGATTCGCCGTGCGTGACGTGTCGCAGCTGCACGGCCACGTCCGTGTCCCGCATCAGCGCGAGCATGGTGTCGTCGTCGGGAGCATCGACGACGTCGGTGCCTCTCCAGCGGCCGATGCCCGTGCGCCGACAATGGCGGGCGACGTCCCAGCCGGCGATCGTGAGCCGGGCCGGCTGCGTCCGGGCCAGGCAGGCGACGCCCTGCTCGACGGCATCCAGGCCCTTGCCGCTGGCGGCGAGGCCGAAGCTCGCCACGCGCAGCGGCCCGTGGCGGGGCGCGCGCTCGGCGGCTTGCGGCGCAGCCTTCACCGGCAGCATCGCCACGTCGATCGACCAGCTGTGGGCCAGCGGCTCGAGCACCGTGCGCACGAGATCGCGGCAGGCTTCCGAGTTGACGATCACGCCGTCGAGTTCACCGTGCTCCGCCAGGTAGCGGAGGGCAGCGGCCATGGCGGGAGTGCCCAGCAGCGCCCGCCGCATCCAGCCCGGAGGAGCAGCGGGCACGTGCCGCGACACCGACTGTTCCCAGTCGGTCCCCAGCCAGGCCCGGAAGAGCATCGTGAGGTTGGCCTCGTGCAGGTAGGCGAGCCGTCGCGCCGCCGACGTGCCGCGGGTGCGCATCAGCGTCTCCGCCGCCTTCACATGGTGGACCGAATTGCCGAGCACGAACACCACCGTGCCGTGCCCGTCCCGGTCGAGCACCGTGCGCAGCACTTCCGCCGGCAGCACGCGGTTGCCCGGCAACAGCCCGGGTGGCGGGGCGGTCGGCAGCCCGGAGTTGCAGTCGAAGAAATCGGTCCGCCAGCGGGACGACTGCAGGTGTTCGAGCGTGTAGGCGGCGATGCCGGTCCGCGCCGGGGGTAGCGCTCCCACGACCGCCACGCTGCGCGAGGCCGCGGGGGAACGCGGCCGGCGCTCGCCGGGCAGCAGATGCTCCATCACCGTGTCGGCGGCCCGGGTCCAGCCCAGCCCCTCCAGCAGCCGCCTGCCGAAGGCCAGTGAACCCGCGGCCAGGCTCGGATCCGCCGCCAGCCGGCCCATCGTCGCGGCGATCGCCTCCGGCGCCCGGGGATCGCAGGTCAGTTCGGGGAGCACCACCTCGGCGATCGACGATCCGTTGGAGCCCACCACGGGCACGCCGCAGGCGTGAGCCTCGAGCGCGGGCAGGCCGAGGCCCTCGTAGAGCGACGCGGAGACGAGCATCGAGGCGTGCCGCATCAGGCCCACCAGATCCTCGTCGCTCACCCTGCCGGTGCAGACGACGGCGTCGGCCGGCAGGCCCAGACGCGCCGCCAGGGCGGCGAAGTCCCGGCGGCGTTCGGCGCTCAACTGGCAGACGATCGCCAGCTGGTGGCCGGGGTGGTCGGTCCGGAACAGCGCGAAGGCCCGGATCGTGGTCTCCAGATTCTTCCGCCAGTCGTCGCCGCCGACGCAGGCGCAGTAAGGGCCGCGCAGGCCGTGGCGTGCGGGCACCGACGCCGTTTCCGCCGCCGGCCGGTCGATGAGCCGCCGCTTGAGCTGGTCGATGTCGCCGTACACGCAGTGCACGCGGCCCGGATCGATGCCGGCGTGACGGATCGTGTCGCGCCGCGTGCATTCGCTGATGGCGTAGAGATGGTCGTACCCGCGCATCAGCCGCAGCCCTTCGTCGTACTGGCGGCGGGCCCGTTCCCGGGCCAGGTAGCGTCGGGGAAACAGCCAGGGGATGAGGTCGTAGACGATGCCCAGCCGGCGCGGCTGCTGCAGTCGCAGCCAGCGCGGCAGCAGGAAGTCGGCGTCGCAGGTGTGATGCGGCAGGAAGAAGCAGCCGGTCAGCAGGGCGTCGATGCGCTGATCGCGATCGGCCTCCAGCTCGGCCGGTGTCCGCCAGCTGGCGAAGGCCGCCAGTTCGTCGGCCCGGGCCGGCGCCGGCCAGCGGCCGTCGCGGAGCAGGAGCCAGCGGTGCTCCGGGTGGTTCCGGCAGAGGTGCAGGGCCAGGCTCTGGCAGTAGGCGGGGATGCCGCGGTCGCCGTTGAATTGCGCCACGCGCAGGTCGACGAGGATGGACAGCGGCGTCGTCATGGCGGGCCCGAGCGGCGCATCAGGCGGCAGCCGGTTCGTCGTCTCCGGACCGATCGGCGAGCCGCAGGTAATGGAGGCCGGTGAGTTCGCGCACCAGCGACTCGAGTTCCTCGACCCGCCGCTCCAAGCGGGCCAGGCGGGCACCGGGTCGGAAGGGCAGCCGGCCGGCCAGCCGCCTCAGGCCACGGCCGGCCGGGCGAAAATAGCGGCGCTCCATGCTGCGAATCAGCTGCTTGATCGACATGCCCTGCAGTCTCCCTTGGATGGGTCGGCGCCGCGCGGTCAGGCGGCCTCCTGGGCCGGCGCCGCCGCGACGGCGGCCATCACCTGGCCTGCCGTGTGGGTCCAGGGCGTGGGCCGGAACGAGTCGCGGATCCGGGCTTCCCGCTCCTCGACCCACTCGCGATCGCGGCAGGCGCGATCGACGAGGCTCACGAGCCCGGGTGCGTCGTAGGGGTCGAAGAACTCGGGGAGGTCGCGGCTGATCTCGGGAATGCTCGTGGCGTGCGACGCCAGGCAGAGCCGGCCGTGGCCCAGGCTCTCTGCCACCGGCAGCCCCCAGCCCTCGTACCGCGACGGGTAGATCGTGGCCACGCAGTTGCCGTAGTACCAGGCCAGTTCGTTGTCATCGATGCCCTGGAGCACGTGGATGCGGGCGTTCACCGCCCGGTCGGAGCGGATCTCGCGCAGCAGGTCGGCCACGTAGAGGTGCGCCACGCCCAGGCAGACAAGGTCGGGGCAGCCGTCGGGATCGCGGGCCGCCAGCACGCTCCAGGCGTCGTAGAGCAGACGGTGGTTCTTGCGCACGTCGAGCGTGGAGACGCAGAGGAAGAACGGCCGGCCGGGGACGAACCGCGGCAGCGGCGCCACCGCGGGATTGTCCTGCAGCACGTCGCCGAGCCGCACGACCGTGAGCGGCGCACAGTGCAGGCGGTTGTCGGCACAGTAGCGGTCGATCTCCGACCTGGAGAATTCCGAGATCGTGAACACGTGATCCGAATCGGCGAGTACGCTCCGCACCCAGGGCGTGATCATCCGCGTGTGGATCTCCTCGACCCACTGCGGCTTGATGGTGGGGATGAGGTCGTAGATCATCCGCGCCACCTTGACGCCATGGCGGCGGAGGTGAGCCGCCGCGGCGGCGTGGGCGGGGTGCGTCCAGGTCGCACCCAGCGAGAGCAGCAGGTCGCCACGGGCGAAGGGCCCGGGACCGGGATCCTGCACGTCGGGCCGCGGCACCGTGCGACCGGGGCCGGCACCGGGCCGGGCCGCGCCGCCGTGGCCGGCGTCCGCTCGCCGCAGGCCGAGTCGCACCCGCGCCCAGCGACTCGACTGCCGCCAGAAACCGCGGGTCGCGGTCTTGAATTGCCTGAAGGCGTTGCGCATCTCGGTGGCCGCGGCATCGGTGCCGAAGATCGTCTTGCTCGACAGCCAGCGCTTGCGACGCAGGGTGTTCTGTCCGCTGAGCATGCCGGGGGCGAGCGCCGCCGTGGCGGGCTCCTGGTCCGCGTCGTCCACCAGTCGCGCCGCAGCCGGGATGTGCCTGCGGATCGTTTCCGGCAGCGCCAGCACGCTGAGCGGCACGAAGGCCCGGCGGCGCGGGTCGAAGGCCACCAGCCGCACGGGGAGCCGCAGTTCGAGGAGCCCGTTGAGGATGCCGACCGTCGTGCGCTGGATGCCGGTGAGGTGCGGCAGGGGCCAGATCATCAGGTCGGTGACGTCGTACCAGGTTGTCACGGTGGAACCTCTGGGCGGGTGTCGGGCGGGTGGTCGCGAGGCGGGTCAGGCCGCCTCGCGCATGCCGCCCAGGTCGTGGCCGGCCACGAGCCGGAAGCCGTCGGTGACGTTGGCGGGGTAAGAGAGCGGGGCCCGCAGGCCGGGCTCCTCGCGGCGGTAGTAGTAGCGGTTGAGGCCATCGAAGAGGGCGAATTCGTAGCCATGCTGGAACAGCAGCCCCTCCCATTCGAACCACGTCGGCTCGTAGGAGTAGAGGTCGCAGCCCGGCAGCTTCGGCTTGATCGCCTCGAGGAGGATGACCCGCGGCCGGAAGCCGCACCATTCACCCCCCAGCAGCACGTCACGCTCGGCGCCCTCGACGTCGATCTTGAGGAACTGCACGTCGCCGTCGATGCGCCGCGTGATCTCGGCCAGCGTCGTCATGGGGACGGTGCGCGTGGTGCGGACGAATCCCAGGTCGGCGACCACCTTGGGGTCGAAGACCTCCCGGTAGGTCGACAGGCCGGAGTCGCCCCATTCCTGGAACTCAACGCTTCCCGTGCTCGTGCCCACGACCACGTTGAGGTTCCAGTCGCGGGGCCGCTGCGCCTCGAACTTGCGGTGGAACCGCTCCACCGGCTCCACGTTCACCCCCGACCAGCCCTTGTCGTAGAAGTGCTTGGTGACCGAGTGCACGACCGGGTCGAAGGCACCGACGTCGATGTAGCGTCCCACCGGCACGTTGTGAAACACGCGGTTCAGGACCACGTCCTCGAAGTTCTGGGCGTAGGAAATCATGGCAGGGCTCCAGGTGGTGTGCGTGGGGTTTCGTTCAGGCGTCCGCCTTGCGGATCACCAGGGCGATCGACGTGGAGGCATAGCCGCAGAGGTTGAGCCGCAGATGCTTGACCGTATGCGGCGGATCGACCGACCACTGGCAGTAGGGCGGCTCGTCGATGTGCAGGTCGATGGGGTGCCGTCCGGGGTGCAGGTCGATCGGCTCCACGTGGTGACCGAGGGCCGTGAGCCGGGCGCAGATCGATTCGATGTCGCGCAGCCGGTAGATGACGCAGGTGTCGGTCTCCAGCGTGGATCCGTTCGAGGAGAGATTGAACTCCGTCGTGTGTACGGCCACGCCGCCGGGCCGGAGGCAGTCCATCTGCCGCTCCAGGAACGTCAGCCCCAGCGCCAGCGAGCCGCAGTGCTCGAAGGAGCACGTCGACCAGGTGAAGTCGAAGTCGCGCAGGTCGTCGGGAATGGCGTTCATGTCGACCGGCCGCCAGGTGACCCGCTCGCGGAAGGCCGCGTCGTCGCAGAGCCCCGCCGCGTTGAGGGCCGCGAGGTTGCCCACGTACTGGCCGGTCTGCGCCCAGATCCGGTTGCGGTCGTCGTCGCCGGGCAGGTCGGTGGCGGTGATCGTGCAGCCCAGCGCGGCGAAGAAGGCGGGCAGTTTCTCCGCCCCGACCGCGAAGCCCAGCCCGCGGCGGCCGGGCCGGAGCATGTCGCGCTCGTGGAGGGCCTGGCAGATGAAGGCCAGCTCCCAGAGCTTGCGGTGCGTCTGCCATGGTTCACGGAGCCGCTCGGCCCAGCCGCGGAAGGCGTCGGAGTCGAGGGTCTCGAAGCGGCAGAGCTGCGAGATCAGGCGCCGCCGTTCGGCGGGCAGGGCGCCCGTGAGGTGCAGCCCGGGTTCCGATCGCGGGAAGCGGTGCACGCGGATCGTCGGCGCGCCGCCTCCCTTGCCGCGAAACCAGCGGCCCACCCGTCGTACCAGAGATTTCATCGCATGTCCCCCTGCGAGTTGGCCCCGGCGGCGTCACGCCGCCCGGCGCTCCTTTCCAGGCAGGCCCTGGATGAGGGCCTCCCGTCGCGCCAGTTCCATGTCACCGTCGACCATCATGTCGACCAGGCTCTCGAACGACGTCCGCGGCACCCAACCCAGCCGCGTGCGCGCCTTCGTGCTGTCGCCCAGGAGGAGGTCGACCTCGGCCGGGCGGTAGTAGCGGGGGTCGATCTCCACGTGGTCGCGGTAGTCGAGCCCCAGCCGCGAGAACGTCTTCTCGCAGAAATCCCGCACCGAATAGAGCTCGTTCATGGCGATCACGTAGTCGTCGGGCTGATCCTGCTGCAGCATCAGCCACATCGCCTCCACGTAGTCGCCGGCGAAGCCCCAGTCGCGCTTGGCGTCGAGGTTGCCCAGGTAGACCTTCTTTTGCAGGCCCAGCTTGATCCGCGTGGCGGCCCGCGTGATCTTCCGGGTCACGAACGTCTCCCCGCGCCGCGGGCTCTCGTGGTTGAAGAGGATGCCGCAGGAGGCGTGCAGGCCGTAGCTCTCGCGGTAGTTGACGGTGATCCAGTGGCCGTAGACCTTGGCCACCCCGTACGGTGAACGCGGATAGAACGGCGTCGTTTCCTTCTGCGGCGTTTCCACCACCTTGCCGAACATCTCGGAGCTGGAGGCCTGGTAGAAGCGGATCTGGTCGCCGCTGTCGTCCTGGACGTCGCGGATCGCCTCCAGGAGCCGCAGCGTGCCCAC
>Ga0129333_10005987_pt1 | contig 11474 bp, 17 predicted proteins | sample CPB6_08_DNA_FD_94474 | JGI IMG/M metagenome (GOLD analysis project Ga0129333, IMG submission 94474) | Freshwater to marine salinity gradient microbial communities from Chesapeake Bay, USA - CPBay_Sum_0.6_0.8_DNA | ecosystem: Environmental > Aquatic > Marine > Coastal | place: USA: Chesapeake...
TCCACCCTCAATACTCACTACTTCAACTTTGTAAGTAACCATAGCGTTTTTGTTTTAATAAATAAAAGAACTAATTATACACAAATATAAACATTAATTAATTACCTACCAAATTTTTTAACATTTTTTAACATTTTTTAACATTTGAGTTCATTAAAAAAGGGGTATTGCTACCCCCTAATTAAAAACGCTATACGCAAACTTACAACGGAAACTTAAAAGAATCTATATTCTTTACTATTAACTTATCAACTTCTTTGCATTCGATTTTAAGAATTCGACCGCCCAATGGCTTTGGTGGTGCGCCACGTTCAACGTGCCAACCGTATGCGCCCTCTCCGTATTCTTCTTTATACGTTCCTGTTAACATTAAGTGGAGTTGCTTTTGTTTAATTGAGTAACCCGTTTTAGAATTGTGCTTAATTGTTTCCCTAACATCGTTTCGCGAACTATTTTCGTGTATGTGTCCCATAGTGAACACGTCAAAGTCTTCGTACATCTCAAGCGCTCGCGTAAGGTTTAATGCGCCTTTGGTAACTACACCCCCACCGCCTGAGCCGTGGTAGTATTTAACCTTAGTTGTTATTTGAGCGTTCCCGTGGAATATTTGACGAATAATTACCCAACCGCCATAACCGCCCGTTTGAACGCTTGAACCACATTTATAGTTTAATAGGTCTACAAATCTTTGAAGTAAGTCCGTTTCTTGGTATTTGATTACTCCCGTTTCGTGATTACCGTATCCTATTACCTTAATGATATCCGCATAAGGCTTAAACCATTCCGAAGCCGTTTCAACAATCGAATCTAAATAACGTGCATTGTTATGTTCGGGTCTTATATCGTCTTTGCTTCTTCTATTATCTCCGCGTCCTTGCATTAAACAAAAGAAATCCCCATTTATAATTATAGGAATGTTATTATCCTTACAAAAGTCCAAGTGCTTTTTAAGTAGCTGCCTATCGCATTTAGGGTTATCCCAATGTAAATCCGATAACATAGCTACGTGAACTTGTTTGCCGTCAAGTTGCAGTTCGTGGACGTTACGTCCGTGTTTAATTAAATTCATATATTAAATTTGGCCGAAATATCGGAAGAAAAGACGAACTCGCGAAATAAACGACGGATTTAAAATAAATCGAATAAAGAAACCAAATAAACTACCAAGTACAAAAGCAATCAAAACCAACCACCAATTTGTGCGATATTTAACAATTTGAACGGCTTTTGCGGTTTTCCATTTCGTTTTACCTTCTATTCGCAAGGTCTTAACTCGTTCTTTATATTCTATTCGTGTTTGCCAACGTGTTTTAGGTACGTAAACGTTTCGAAAATTTACTATGGTGTCCTTGGTAGTTATAAACTTTTCCCAAACGATAGTATCATTTTTTATTACAGGAAACGAATCTAAAGTAGTTATCCGTATCGTGTCGCTATCGTTAACCACCTTTAAGCCGTGTTTAAGCGCTTTTCGGTAGTGGTATTGTGCTTTGCGCTCACTTGAACACGAAAGTAGCGTTAAAACGCTTAAAATGACTATTAGGTATTTCATAAACTTTGAAGCATTTTAATCATTCTCGGACACGGATAAATATCTGCTTTGTCTTTTCTTACTGAATTATGAGTAAAGATTCCTTTTTCTCCGTCAAATGCTGCTTTATCTAAACTCCAAATTTCTTTACGATATTCTTTTGGAATGTCGTAAGTGTCGCAAAGGTACTCAACGAGTTGGCGCGTTGATTCTATTTGAGCGTCCGTGTATTTGTACCAATGTTTATACCCCTTGTAAGGTTCTTCCAATGTAGTAACGTAAGACGGATTAACAACACCGCCCACGTAGTTATAAAATTTGCCGTTTTTTTCTTTTAGTGGACCCCAATTACAAACTTCTATCCCTACGCTTAATTTATTTAAGTTTTTATATTTTGAACCCATACGCGAAAAGTCTTCGTTATCTATTCCCAAGTGCCAAGCCCAATGCTTAGAAGAAAAACATTGTACAATCGTTCCGTTTTCTCCTATTATGAAGGCCGTTGCTATTTGAGATTCGTTGCTATTCCAAAAACGTGCGACACCTTCAGCGTTTCCGTTCCCTGCGGTATGGTGTAAATATATTTGTGTTTTGTCGCTTACTTCTTCGAAGAATTGACCTTTTTTTAGTCGGTGTTGGACTATCTTTTGAATATCTAATTTATTTGAACTCATCCCATTCTTGTTTCTTTGCCGTTATAAACTCCTTAAATGACTTTAGAACGTCTTTTTTTGTTACATCGAAGTAACTTTCATTAATGCTTTTTAACTCCGTGAAAACGCAGTAAAACGTAAAAGCCTTGGTTAACACTAAATCAACACTAACAAACAATCCTATTAAATCTTCAAGAATGTATTTCTCAAGGAAGAAAACGCAAACAATCGCACCCGCATAAAGTAAGGTTTTAGAAATTGTACGGGCAAATCCACGGGAACGCAAAGGCAACTTTAACTTTTTACTTCGCCATATCCCCGTAAGTAAATCAACCCAAATAAAAAGAATTGTAATTAATACCATTCCTTTAACGGGTGCAAGAATTGAAAGTAGCGAAATTAAAAGTAAAAGTAGTTTAGTTTTCATTGTGGTAATAGTTCAAAAGTTGGAATGTCAAAAACACCCCATAGCCTAATGCAAATAGTTTGAAAAAAATATAAGGCGCTTCGAATAAGGCTACCAAAACACCCGTATAAGATAGTATGTAATAAAGTAAAGAAAGTCCGCGTAAGTGGTTATTCATTTTCCGTCTTTTGTTCGTTTGCGATTTTATCTAAATACTGAATAAGTGGTAACGCGTATTTAGTTGGCAATTCCTGTAAGTAGGCCAAAATTTCTTTTACTTGTTCTTCGGTTAAATTCATCGTTATTCAATTATAGTTACTCCGATTGCTTCCGCAACGTATTCATTTACTACGCTATTATCCGTTCCCCACGAATTAAATTGTTCCTCGGTCATTGTGTAATTTCCGTCTAATAAAGATTCGTTGTTCTCGTTGAATAATTGCCAATAAGTTATGGCGGTTGTTGCGTTCGTTGCGAAGTTAAGAACCAAGACGTTCATTTGTGTTGCAGTTCCTTTTATCGCGATTGTAAGCGGTTGTATTTGTACCATTGTTATTTGTTTTATGCTGATGTTATTGTTTCCCAAGTTGTCGTGTAAACGCAAAGTTTATTTAATGTCGTGTCAAAAACTATTAATCCTGCTGTAGGCGAAGCAATCGCGGTTTTTTGCGAAGTTGTCATTCGTGGAGGTAGGAATCCTTTGTTTGTAGAAAATACTTCAAAACAAGCTGATGCTGTTTCAGTTGCTATTGTAGATGATGTTGCTGCACTATTATCATATTTTATTGAAGCCGAGGGAAATAATGTTAAAATTTGTTGACTTGTCGAACCATAATTTGGTGTTTTAGAAATTATATCAAATTGTCTTGTCAAACCTGCAGACCCTTGCATTCTTCCGAGTTGTAATAAAGTACCCCCACTATATGAGTACTCTATTCTGCTCAACCCTAATGCGCTATTCATATTAAGGTATCTTGTTGTAAGAATATTTGAACCTGATACGTCAAGATTTCCTTGAACCCTTGCCGTTCCGTTTACGTCTAATTTATATCCTGCGTCCGTTGTTGTTCCGATTCCTACGTTTCCATTCGCTTGAAAACGGCTTGACGTTGTTCCCGCAATCGTAAGTGAAAAACTACTTTGTGTTAAAGTTCGGTTTGCCGTTAGTGTTCCGTCAGTTGTGTAAATGTTTGAACCGCTTATTGTAATATCCCCACTACCTAATAACGAACTTCCGTTAATTGTTTTGATATTCGTTCCACTTACTAATGTAGCTTGTTTTGAATCTAATGCGCTTTGAAGGTCGGTTTGAGTTGACAAAGTACCCGTAATTGAACCCCACGAAGCCGAAGCAGTTATTGATAAATCACCCGAACCAAGCAAAGACGTTCCGTTAATTGTCTTAATGTTAGTACCGCTTACTAATTCGGCTTGTAATCCACTTTGAGCGGCATTAATAATTTCTTCGCCTGTTATGCTTTTACTTGTATATCCGTCTGCGGTAGCTTCCGAAATTTCAAGTAAGTCCGTTGCTTCAAGATTAGCGCCCTTTGGGGTTAGTTCACTTATTTTTATCATTTTCCAACTTTGTTAGAAGTTTTTTTAATTTAATTACGTTTGCCTTTTTAGGCGTGTATGGTTTCTTTATATTACCCATCCCATATAGTTTGAATCCGAGTTAGGGTAAATATCCGAATTACTATTTGTATAGTATTCAGGAAACGTGTTACCACTAAATGCCATATATTGTATAAATCGCTCGGTGTAGTTTTGCGCTAAGTAACGTTGTTTTTCTATTAAGAAGTCCACTTCGTTTTTATCTACATTTGACGCGTTTTCGCTTGAGTGCTTAAAGATTCCTTTGTTCGCGATTGTATAAGCCTGAAAAGGTAAAAACTCAACCATTGCCCAATGAATTAACATAGGCTTTAAGTAGGTTTCAACTAAATCTAAATACGGGTTTATTAAAGTTCCTGCGACTATATCCGCTTTAATCTTATTCAATAGTTCCGTTCCCGTGTATTGCTGAATGTGTATATCTTGAGCAACCTTTATCCATTGTATAAAAGTGTCCGTGTCCATATTTCCGTTGGTAGCGGTAAAACGAACTAAATCGTCTCGTGTTATTAATAATGCTTCTGCCATTATCTTGGGTTTATAAATCCTCGGTTCGGCATATCGATTGGTCGAGTGCTTACGAGTGCATTGTTTTTAATTTTGTAACCGAATTTCTCCGCTTTTCTTACGGCTATTTGTTTTGCTTTAGGCGAGTTAACGTCTATTCCGAAGCGTGAATCGAATTGAGCGTAAACTTGCTTATTCCAACGATGGTGGCAATTCGGTCCGCCTTTGTACAACCATAAATCGTAAGTTAGTGCGCCTCCTTTACCAAAGCCGATTGTACGGCCTTCCGCGTTAGTGTAGAATCCATTAACTACGCTTTTGCTCATTCGTAAAATATCTTCTTTACGATAAATCTTTTTTGCGCTTTTCATTAACTTACAAAACGGACGCGTCTTACCACTTTTGCCGCCGTCTTCGCCTTCGTATACATAACGAGTAATAAACTTAACTCCTTCGATAACTTCGTCTTGTTCGGACTTAGCGTTAGGAAAGGCCATTCCCGTATTAACTAATTCTACCAAACGTGAGAATAAACTTTTTTCGCCTTTAAGCGCTTTGTTTTCTTCTTCGTCCGTGTCGTAGTCAACGGGTGCTTCGTCTATTAATAGCCAATCTTCTTGGGGTTGTTCTCCGAATTCTTGTAATGCTAAGGCGATTTGTTCTTCAACGCTTTGCGACTTTAATTCGGTAGCGTCTGCGCCCGTTTCTTCGGTTACTTGTTCTTCGGTTTGTGCGTTTTCTAAGTCCGTAAATTCAAGCGGTTTAAGAGTTCTAAAGAATAATTTTAAGGCTACTCCGTTATAAGCTAATACCTTATCAAACGCTTCTAAGATTTCGTCTTGAAACGGCTTAATAATCATATTGTTGAATAGGATAAAAGAGTTTTGTAACTCATCTGCGTTAGAACTGAATCCGTTAGTTGAAGCAATACCAAATAGCAAAGGACTTGTAACGTTGTGGCCTAACATTATTTTACGTAAGCATTCTTCGCTTAAATAAGTGTAATGGTCGGGTGCGTCGTTTAATGGAATATCGTCCACTGTTGTTTTTGATTCTTGGTTAGCATTAAATGCTACGATAACTTTTTGTCCTTTAGAACCCGTTAAACGGCTTAATACCTTTTGGCTTATAAGGTCTTGTTGTTCTTCGCTTGGAACTCCGTTATTAAAGTTAACGACTTTTGTTCCGCTGAATCCGTTTTGTACTTCGTTTATTAAATAGTCGCTTACTTCTTCTTCTAAAACTGCGTAAGGTATCGCACCTTGGTAGTCGGGATAGGCATAATACTTCATACCAACGCCATAAGGCTTTACAAATAAGATTTCGATTTTTTCCTTTGAGTGTCCAAACGCAGGAATTCGCATAGGTGGAAACTTACGTACTTCTGCCCAATTATCCGAGTAAAAATAACCCGTTATTTCTCCTTTGTCGTTACATTTTTCCGCTCTTAATAGGTTCACGGGTATGTGGTAAGCCTTTAGTATTTTATCGTGTTTATCGTTGTAATGAATTTGTATTGCAAACTGCCCGAATAACTTACGGTCAAAAACCATTTTACGAACGCAATCCGAATTAAACAAGGTCATCATTTGCGCGTATTCGTTAGGCTTACGCGAAGCATCTAATGCGCTTAATCCTTTTCCGTAAATCAACCGAGAAACGTTGTTTATAATCGCGCTATTTGTTGTTGATTTGGTATACCTATCTATTAAATAGTCGAAATAATCGTTATCTTCTCCCCAACCAACCCACGCGTCTCGCGAGTTTTCCTGAAGTACGGGTTGTTTGTATTCCGCTAATTGTAAAACGTGGACGTTCTTACTCATACATTATAAAGTCGTTAGTTGTTTGATTGCTTATGTATTGGCCGTTATTTACCGAGAATGTGTCTATCGGTTGGTTAGTGCAAAACATACGCTCTTTTAATAGTATATTTCCTAATGCGTCTTTGAATACCGCCCAATAAAATTGATTTTCTTTCGTTGGGAATTGTGTTATAAGTTGCCAAGTGTAATCACCATAAACGAATGTACCCGTAACAACTTGAGTTACGTTCGTATTTTCGCCCGTTAATTCCAACGTTGCAGGAACTCCGTCCCTTAAAATGAAATGTATTGTTTGACCTATATTAGATTCGTTAACTACTATCATATTTATATAACTATTATTCCGTGTTTTTGTGCATAAAAAAAGGGGTGTCGCCACCCCCTTAACGTTATGAAACAAAGTTCTTATGAATTAATTACGTTACCTGCAGTAATACCAAGTAAAGAAACTAATTGCGCTTCGGTTGTACAATCTAACCAATTCGCAGGCACGGCTTCTTGACCCGTGAAAGTCAAAGAATATCCTGTCATATCACCTAACGCAGTTCCGTTAGATATAGTTCCTGCAGTTACGTCCATACCTCTTACAAGTCCTGCTATAAAGAAATCGTTGTTATTTGTTTCAACGATAATATTCGGTCTTCCGTAAGCAAGTAATTTAATTTGCTTGTGAGTAATTTGGTCTTGTTTTTTTAACTGAATTGAAAGAACTTGCTCGAAGAAAGTAGTTCCGTTTTCACGTGAACTTGTAATTGTAGTTTCGAACGAGTTTGTACCCTTAAGTTCGAATTTGTAAATATCGGTTGAAGGTAATAAAGTAATACCCGTAATTACATCGGTGTAATCTACCGCAGGGTCATAAGTAACGTCCGCTTGTGGGTCGTATGCACCATAATTAATTATATAGATGTTTCTTAAACCACCTACAACGTCTTTACAAACTTCTAACCTTCCGTGTGAAATATCGCAGCTCATTTTATTTTATTTTTTTAATGTTTAACAAAAAAAGGGTGGCAGTTTGATTCCACCACCCTTCAATATAGTGGTTAGTTATTATCCGTAAATTACGATATCTTCAATAACTCCGTATTGCGCACCTGCAGCCATTCGCATAACTACACGAACGTTGTCATCTCCTAATGTAGCAGAAGTGTCAATTACTCGAACTTCTTGCGTGTCGCTCAACAAAGAACAACCGAAGTAAAGGTTAGAAGTAGTTGTAGCCATCATTGAATCGTTAGGCAATCCGTTAGCCATAAAGATTGGCAATCCGTTGAAAGATAACGCGCCGTTTGTGTACCACATTGAACCTTGGTTGTTATAACCCGCGTTAGCAAGTGAACCCGCACCCGCTGCACCAAAACCACCTAACGCAGCAACGTATGCTTTCGCAACGTTTTGAGAAACGTAGATTTTTAAGTCAGGCTTACCGTAAAGAGTTGAAGGAATTGCGTCATAAACTAATTGCATTTGTGCAATAACGTTAGTTGCATTAATAGCAACTGAAGGGATTAATTGTGCAGGCGGTAAGTTAATGTCAACCAATGCAGTAGAGTAAAGTCCGTCAAATTGTCCACTTGTACCGCTATTCCCTTGCCAAATTGAAATCTCGTTAGCAGCCGCAACTTTTTCAGCAGCGTAAGCTATAAGGTAATCGGAAAAAGACTTAGGCAAAGTGTCGAAAGAAGAATAACCCATTTCGATTGATTGCCAAGTTGAGTGGAACTCGGATTTACAAAAAGTCATATTAACTTGAAGGTCTTTTACTTCCAATACACGCTCGGTTAAATCTACTGTACCGATTGGAGTAAAGTCGCAAGAAGCGTCCTTCAAAAAGTCAGTTGTCTCAAGTCGTTGAATAACGGCCTTGTATTTTACGTTAGGCATAACGGTTACCCCGCCACCTTCGATAGTTGGTGCGCTCAAAAGAGCAGCAGATACGTACTTACCTGCCCATTGGCCTGCGTACGAAGTAGTAATAGTTGGATTTGGCATTTTTTTTAAATTTAATTATTTGTACATTTTGTTTAATACGGAATCCATAATTCCGCTTGGTGCTTTTTTACCGATTTTGTTAAATTCGATTTTAGCTTCGTTTTCAGGGTTAAACGCGATTGGCTCAGGTGTTTCGCTAAGTTCGGTTGCTTCAACTGCAACTTCGTCAACTTTGGAAAGTTTAGCTAACTCGCTTTTTAACGCTTCATTTTCTTCTTTAAGTTTTTCCATTTCGCTAAAGAACGTTTCTTTAACTATGGATTCGATTGTTTTTTTAGGAGTAGATACGGGTGCGCTCATTTCTTCTTCGGGCATTGTTTCGGTAGTTTCCTCTTTTACTTCTTCCTCAACTTCTTCTACTTCTTCTTCCTTTTCTTTAACTTCGGAAATAATACCTTCTTCAACGATTACTAAAATACGTCCGTCTTCTAATTCGTATTCACCAACGGGAACGGCTATCTTTTGTTCGTCTTCGGTTACGACAAAAACCTCTTTTCCTGCTTCGAATGTTTCCGCTTCGATTTTGGTAACTCCGTCTCCCATTAACATTTGCTCTAACTTAATTTCGTTAGATAGCAAAGCCTTGATTTTTTCTAATAGTGTGCTATTTTTCATTTGTGTTTATTTATATTTGTTTAATATATCTTGTCATATCACCAACCATTCTTGATTTTGACATAAATTCGGAAACTCTTTTATATTCAGGATAATCAGAGAACTTCAATCCTAGTTCAGAAAATTGTTTTTCAAATGTTCCTGCTAATTTATTCATATCAATTTGAGAGGCCACGATTTGGTCTCCTAATTTTACAATTTGCGGTTTAAGTGTATTTATTTTTTCATACAAACTATTAAAATTTGCTAATGATTTTTCTGCTTCACTTACTAATCTTACTAAGTCTTGAATGTTAGCTAATTCTACTTCGTGCGTACCTAACTCCGTTTTTTTGGCTTGGATTTCGTCCGCCTTATTGATTTTGTCTAAAATTGTTTTCATATCTATATAATTAAAGGTTAAAAGTTTTGTTGCATTTTGTTACGGCTTCGGATACCAAAGTGGTGGTGGTGGAACGGGGTTCGGTGGTGTTACATCACTTCCAATTCCTTGATTTTGTAAGTCTCCGTTGCAGCATTTTCGGTTATAAGTTCCGTCTTTGCATAGGCAACCACGTTTACCACCTCTCGGACTGCTTCTCTTTTCTTCTTTACCTCTATTTTTCATCCTTGACCTTTATTTAGTTTTTTATAATTCTTTGACGTTTTAAGTTGGCTCGTTTTTGATTTTGCGTGTACGTTAGGACGCTTTACTTTCGGCTTTTGAACGTGGTTAGAAGTTGTAACTTGTTTAGCCATTTATACCTAATAGATTTTTATGTTCATTTATTATTTCCGTGGCTTCGTGTTCTTCCGAACTCATTTCAAATTTATCCGCGAAATAACCTTCTATTGAGAATCCTTTTACTTTGCCTTCTTTAACATCGTTCCATACTTCTTCGTTGTTTACTTTCATAGAAATCATCCAAGTACCTTTAGGTAGTGAGAATCCGTAAAGGTTTGATTTGTCCTTTTTTTCGTCTTCAATTATCCACGACTCAACCACGCTTAAACCCTTTAGCTTTTTTTCGTGTTCGTAAGTCGCGTTGTTTTGGTTTGAGCGCATTAAAAACAATTCGCTCGCTTTTCGGATTGTATCTTCGGAGAAATAAATATAGTATTCTTCGTTCTTTGCGTTTCTTCGGTAAATTTGCTTATTCGGAACTAAAGCCGCACCCATTAAAATTCGTTTCTCGGTGTCAACTTCTTTAAGTTCGATTTCGTGTTTATTTAAGGCTACAAAGTTTTCTTCGATTGCAGGGGATTTTACAACGCTTACCGCGTCTATTCCGCTTTGTTCGTCGTTTTCGTCTATTATTAATTCAATAATTCTCATAACTTAATAATTTAATTTTGGTTAAAGTGTTGCGTTTTGTATTCGGTTACGGTCTAAACTTTGAGCCGTTGTTACTTGTCCGCTAACTACGTAGGCTTGCGTAGGTTGTTGTTGAAGTTGCGAAAGTTGGTTTAGTCCGTTATTACCTACAACGTTAAACGAAGGTGCTTGAGTTCCGCCCGACATACCACCGCCACCACCTTCGGAAGCGCCACCACCACCCGCAGTCGAACCACCACCTTCGAACTTTTGCGAAGCGATTTTAGCAACTCCTGCTAATCCACTTGCTACGGCTATGGCTGCGGCTACACCACCACGAACGGGGGAAGACGGGTCGGGAACGGGTGTAAACTGCGAAAGGTAAGCGGAACGAGCGCTTAAGAACGTGTCAATTAATGCGCTTGATATACTTGCGGCCTTTTTAATTTGAAATGCTCGTTTAGCTTGTTTTTCTCCTTTCTTACCAAACAACTCCGTAATATCCGAAATTAATGTTAATCCTTGTTTTGCTAAGTCCGCGTCTCGTTTAATGGCTTCTTCTTTACGTGCTTTTTCTGCGTCCGTGTATTTCTTATTGATTTCTTCTACTTCGCGCCCTTTGGCTTCGGCTATTGTTTTTTCTGCGTCCGCGTTACCTTGCGCGAGTCGTTGCATTTCTGCGTACTTTTCCTCGATTAAATAAAGTTCTTTTGCTTGGTCGCTTAAACTTGCTTGGTAGTTTAGTTCTTGTAAATTTTCAACTTGGTTTAAAAAATCTTCTTGTCTTTTCTTTTCTTCGTCTTTAATCTTCTTTTGAAAATCTTGAGTTCGCTTTAATACTTCGGCTTGGTGCTTTTCGTCTATTGCTAACAAGTCCTTGTTCAAAAGGTCTTTAGCGTTTACAAGTATTTGTCGTTCTTGTTCGGTTAGTTTAGATTCCGCGTTTATCCTTAAGGCTTCGAGTTGTTTGTTGTATTCTTCGCGACTTATTTTACCCGCTTCGTATTGTTTGTTTAGTGCTTCTTGTTCA
>Ga0129333_10005988_pt1 | contig 11474 bp, 12 predicted proteins | sample CPB6_08_DNA_FD_94474 | JGI IMG/M metagenome (GOLD analysis project Ga0129333, IMG submission 94474) | Freshwater to marine salinity gradient microbial communities from Chesapeake Bay, USA - CPBay_Sum_0.6_0.8_DNA | ecosystem: Environmental > Aquatic > Marine > Coastal | place: USA: Chesapeake...
GAGATTACCAGATGGGCCAAATCATCGGTCACCTCGACACTGGTGACAGGACGGTGCTGGGATGACGACGCCACGCCTCACGTTGCCGCTGTACATGGATCTTGGCGATTGGGCCAATCAAGTGGCGCTCGACCTCGACCCGTACGGCGCGTTCGGGCGGTTGGACGACCCTACGAATTGGCAAAACTGGGCGATGCAGTTCCTCAACAACACATCGCTCGGGCGCAATTTTCCGAATCCGTACGACTTTGCGGATTGGCGCGAGTGGGCTGAACGATTCGTTCAGACGTTGTCTTGAGGTACATTGGATTCGACCGAGAAGAAGAGGCAGAAAAATGGGCGAGAGACAAACTAAATTTGCCGACAGCGCCAGAGTTCTTCCGTGCTGCGGCTGCGGTGGATGCGACGGGCGAGTTTGTGTGCGTGGTGGTGATGACGAATTTCACGCCGCGCAACGTGGACTTGAACATTGCAATTGACAAACAAAAAGTGAGACCAAAGGCGACAATCGAGATGTTCAACGGGATCTTCGGTTTTCTGTTCGACAAGTTGGGCGCGGCACGCGTCACCGGCTTGCTGCGCGGCAAGAATGAAGAGTCTCGCCGCATCACGGAGCACTTTGGTTTCAAACTCGAAGGCATCATGCGCAAGGCGTTCGCCGACGACGACTTGCATGTATATGGCTTCTTGGCCGAAGAATATCACGCACACGCTTGGCGCAGAGGATGACCATGGACGTAAGACAAATTGTTGATTTAGTTAAGCAGACGCCGCAAGTTCAGCAGGCCGTCGACGTCATTGAGGCGCAACTCGCTCGCGCCCCGATCATGCCGGAGGATCTGGACGAAATCATCGGCATGTTGGAAGCTGTCGTCGAAGACCCCAACCGCTACCCCGAAGTCCGTGCGGCGGCGGTGAAAGACGGCATCATCAGCGACCAAGACGCGCCGCAAGAATACGACCCGACATTCGTGCTGGCTGTGTTGGTGGCGCTGTATGGATATCGCGACCGCATGAGCGCGCAAGGCTACGCTCGCGGCGGCTTGAAGGTTGCTGCGCGCCAACTGCAAGCCGCTGGACGCGGCGGCGACTCCATGCTCGCTCACATCAACCCGCGTGAAGCTGAAATGTTGCGTCGCATGGGCGGATCTGGCACCGTCAACCCCAATACCGGCTTGCGCGAATACAAGAGCGGCAAGCAGATCCTCGGCGCGGTGTTGCCGATCGCGCTGAACTTCATTGTCCCTGGAATCGGTGGCATGATCGGTTCTGCTCTCGGCGCGACCGGCACAGCCGCGACTATGTTGGGTGGTGCGGTGCTCGGCGGCGTCAGCTCGGCGATCGCTGGCGGCGATCCGCTCAAGGGTGCTGTGCTCGGCGGTCTCGGCGGCGGCTTCGGGGAAGCGCTTGGGTCGACTGTGGCCCCCTCGCTCGGTTCCACCGCGCAAGGCTACCTCGGCAATGCATTGGTCGGCGGCGTGAGCGGAGCCCTGACGGGCCAAGGCTTCGGCAAAGGCGCGTTGATGGGTTTGGCGGGCAATGCGCTCGGCAGCGCGACACAAGGGGTCGGTGAAGGCGCGTTCGGCGCTGGATTCGGGGCCGCAGGCAAGATGGCGGGCAACATGCTCACCGCAGGCTTCAAGCCGCGCGAAGCGTTGCTCGGCGGCGCGCTCAGCGGGTTGGCCACAGGATTGACTTACAAGCCAGCAGAAACAACGCTCGGCAGCGGCTTGAAGCCCTCGGACAGGGTCGTCGAGGGGCTGAAAGCGCCACCCGGACAAAATGCAGAGATGACTCGTCTCGGCACCACGAATTACATGACCGGCGAACAAGGCATCATCCCCGGACAAGCGCCGCAACTCGTCGGAGAAGGTGCCGCTCTAGGACTGAAAGCCCCGGCAGACGCGTTGAAATTGAATTTGCCAGCGATCCAAGGCACAACAACGACGCCAGCGGCTGGCGGCAGTTCTCTCGGGCTGAAAGACCTCGGAACGCTGGCGCTGGTGAGCAGCTTGGCTTCTAGCCGCCCACCCGCAGTGAACGACGCCATCAAGTCGATGTCTCCAGAACAGCAAGAATACTTCAACCGCCCCGGCGTGACGTGGGATTGGGACAAAATGCAAGCCGACGCCAACGCGCAAAACATGTCGTTGTCGCAGTTCATGGCTTCCAACTGGCCAAGCATCACCGGGTACGCACAAGGCAACACGGATGCGCGACAAGGCGCTTACGTCGTCAAGGCACGCGGCGGCATGTACGCCGCTGGCGGCGGCCCGCTGAACGTCATGGCGCGATTGGTGCGCGGCGGTGGATCGGGCCGCGATGACACGATCAATGCGCGGCTTTCCGACGGAGAATACGTGATGGACGCGGAAACTGTAGCCATGCTCGGAGACGGCTCGACTGACGAAGGCGCTCGCCGCCTCGACCGCATGCGTTCTCAACTGCGCAAACACAAAGGCAAGACGCTGGCCAAGGGCAAGTTCAGCCCCAACGCCAAGTCGCCGCTCGCATACCTGAAAGGAGCCGCATAATGGCCAGCTTGTTCCAAGGCGATCCGCAAAAAGCCACCAGCTACACCACTTCGACGAGTGAAACTCCGAAGTGGATGCAGGACGCTATCTACAATCAAATTCAGTGGGCTCAAAACGTCGCCAACACGCCTATGGCGGCGTACGACTTGGCGCGCACAGCCGAGCTGACGCCGCTGCAGCAGCAAGCTTACAAAGACGTTGTCTCCAATCAGGGTTTTTACCAAAAAGACCTCGACCAAGCGCAAAGCGACATGTACGGCTACGGCTCCAAAGGCACCGCCGACACACTGACCAGCGCTCAAAACCAATACCTGTACGACCCGACGAAGGTCGCAGGGATGATCTCTTCGGGCACAGGCTACTTGGATAAGGCCGGGCAGACAACCGCCAGCGCACTGAGCGAGCGTGCTCTTCAAGCCGCCAACCCGTACTTGCAGTCTGCAGCCCAGACTTCGGCTCAGAATGTTGGGCAGTACATGTCGCCTTACCGAGAAGGCGTCATGGACGTCATCGCCAAACAAGGCGCTCGCAACCTCAGCGAAAAGATCCTCCCCGGCGTGAGCGATGCGTTCATCCGCGCAGGGCAATTCGGTTCTGGCCGCATGGGTGAGTTCGGCTCTCGCGCCGTCCGCGACACGCAGGAAGCCGTCCTCAACCAACAAGCCCAGCTCGCCAACCAAGGCTACGGACAAGCGCTGAGCGCTTCGCAGGCCGACCTCGCTCGTCAGGCTCAACTGGCCGGCACCGTCGGTTCCATCAGCGGCGCAGACCTTTCCCGCGTTCTTCAAGGCGGCGCTCAGTACGGCAGCTTGGGTCAGACCTACGCAGGCATCGGGCAAGCGCAACAGCAACTCGGAATCGGGGCTGCGCAAGCTGCGCAACAAGCGCAGGCTGCGGATTACCAACGCCAGATGTCGGCGTTGAATCAATACGCCGCGATGCAACAACAAGAACAAGCCATGCGTGCCGCAGACGTCGCCGCGCTGGAAACCGCTGGCCAAGCTCAGTACGGACAGAAACAAAAAGAACTCGACATGGCCTACCAGCAACACATGGAAGAGCAGTTGTATCCGAAACAACAGCTCGACTGGCTCAGCACACAAGTTCGCGGCATGGCGCCAATCACACCACAAACACTCACTCAGTCAGGCCAGACGATGGGCGCGACGTATTCGCCTTCGCCGCTGTCGCAACTCGCGGCGGGCGTGTACACGTACAAAGGCCTGAACAGTCTCGGTTAAGGAGCGGACATGGGATACGAACTCAACAAGCTGATGAAACAATACGGCGTCGCGACGCCGGGCATGGTGCGTTACACCGGCCCTGCGGCTCCTGGTGCGGCTCCAGTCGAAAGCGCTTACACAGGCAAAAAAGATTCTCCCGGCGACGCGGCCAAATTCGCCGCCGACAAAGCCGCGTTCGACGAAGCGATGCGCAAGTACAACCTCGGCCAAAAAGAATACAATCAATACCGCACCGATTACATGGGTCGAATCGGTGCAACGCCGATGTACTACGACCAGCAGTTTTACACCGGGCCGTCCGCTGGTGAGGCTTACGTGAAAGCCACGCCAAACTTCTCTTCCATCAACGATCAAACAACCGAAGCTCAAAAGCGCGATCTGTACCGCAACTTACGCAACGAAGGGTTCAGCGATCAAACGATCCGCGACGCCGCAGCAACGCGCTTCGGCAAACAAGCGGTTGCGGATGAGTATTGGAATGCTTTGACCGCCGACAATCAACCCACCACCACAAACGTTAACAAAGGTATCGGTGTCGATCAATACAACACAAACATAACAGACTGGATCGCCAAAAATCCGACCGCTACCGCGCAAGAAATGCGCAACCAGATGGACAAATATGGCATCTCGGCTTATGACGTTGCGCGAGCACGCGGCACTCCAGGCAGCATGTGGGGAGACACTCCGCTGGCCGCACCGACATACGGGGCAATTCCAGCGAGCATCGCCAACCAAAGTCAACAATACAAGACCGATTATTACAAACGGTTGCGCGACATCGGTTATACCGACGCGGACATTCGCGGCGAGGCCACCAAGACGTTCGGTAAATTGCCTGATGCAGATTGGAACTATTTGCGTACCCAAGCTGGCTACCCGTCGCCTGTGTTCGTAGACCCTGTGGGGCCTCCAATCTCGACTCCGCCTCCAGTGTTCGTAGACCCTGTGGGGCCTCCAATCTCGACTCCGCCGCCCGAAGAGATAAATATAGGATTGGATCCGAATTTGAATCCGAATGACGGACTTCAGCGCGGTGGCGTGATGAAGTTGGCCAAAAAGTATCAGCTCGGCGGCGCTGTGCGCAAGTTCAGCATCGGCGGCAATGAAGGCGAGCCGGTAGATCCGATCGAAGCGTTGATCCGTGAGCGCGGCGGCGTGCCCGGCACCACAAGTCCCGTTGTGCCACAAGCCACCCCGGTCGTGACCGATTTGCCGCCTGCTGCGGTTACGCGGTCTGTCGCGCCTGTCACGGATTCCCCGGCTGCAAAACCCGTCACCCCGCCGCCTGCAGCGACCACGCCTGTGTCGCCTGCAGCGGGCGACTTGATGTCGATGATGAACAGGTACTTGAGCGCGGAATCCATGTACGGCCCTGAGCTCAAGACGGCGCGCGAGCGTGTGTCGCAAGAAAACACTGCGTTCCAGAAAATGATCGCCGACGCGATGAAACTCGATGGCGCTGCACCCGACAAAGCGGAGATGTATTTCCGCTTGGCTGCGGCGTTCGGCGCTCCGACCAAGACGGGTCACTTCACTGAAAATCTGGGCTTGGTCGGCAAGGAGCTGGGCGAGTACGCCAAAGACGTCCGCACCGCCAAAAAAGCCGACAGAGCATTGCGGTTGCAGCTCGGCCTCGAAGCCCAGAAGCTCAAGGCCCAATCCGCCAAAGAAGAGCTCGCGTCGCTGCGGACACTCACCGCCGAGGAAATGAAAGACAAGCGTGCCGTCATGCTCGAATACATCAAGAGCGGCGCACCCCAATCCGAAGCCGGCAAAGCCGCCAAGGACATGGGCTTAATCCCCGGCAGCCAAGAATACAACGACTACGTCAACAAATACATCGAACGCAAATTCGAAAGCGGCGACCTCTACAAACAAGCGATGTTGGCTGTGGCGCAAGGCAATTTGGCTGTGGCGCAAGCTCGTGAAGGCCGCGCGACACAAACAGCAGGACGACTCACCACCGCCGAAATCAAGCTCAAGGCCGAAGCCGAAGACGCGATGGGCAGCATCGACGACGCGATGACGTCGTTGAAACGAGCCTATTCGCTCAACCCCAACACATTCGACGGCACGCTGATCGACATCGGTCGGCGCAAAATTCTCGAACAAACCGATCCGAAAGATCCGCGTGTGTTGGCGACCCGCGAACAACAAAACTTGCTCAGCAAAGGTGCGATCAGCAACTTGCGCACGGCGTTCGGTGGCAACCCGACAGAAGGCGAGCGCAAAGCGTTGCTCGACCTCGAAGGAATCGACTCCAAGAGCAAAGAAGAACGCGCTCAAATCATGCGCAACACCTACAAGCTGCTGAAGGCTCGGCGCAATCGCGAGCAGAAGCGCTTGAACGACATCAGCGCTGGTTTGTACCGTGAGACGACCCCATCTGCAGGAGAACTCGACTGATGGACACCAACAAACGTGCCGACAAACTCGTCGGCGGCGCACGCGCTGTCGTCGGACAAGGCCTCATGATGGGTTGGGGCGACGAAGCCGAAGCGTGGCTCCGCTCCAAACTCGGCGAAGGCGAATACCAAGACATCGTCAACCGCATTCGCAAAGAGTACGGCCAGTATTCTGAAGAAAACCCGGTTGTTTCCACGCTCGCGGAGTTTGGCGGCGGGGCGATTCCGGGTGTGGCCGCGATGATGATACCCGGCGGACAAGCCGCTGGCGCCACGCAACTGACCCGCGCGACAGGCTCAACGCTCGCTCGGCTCGGTTCACGCCCCATGGTGAAGGGTGCTGTCGCCGGCGGCACGACTGGCGGCGTCACCGGGGCGGGTTCCGCTACGGAAGGCAACCGGGGCGCTGGCGCAGTGACCGGCACCGTGATGGGCACGGGGCTGGGCGCGGCAGTGCCTGTCGCCATGCGCACGTCCGGCGGCGTGAAAGATTGGTTGATGTCGCGGTTGTTCCCTTCAGAAAAGCGCACCACCACTGCAGCCGCCAAGAAGATGACCGAGGCCATGGGCGAGAGCAACATCACGCCTGCGGATATAAAGCGCAAGATGGCCGAAGACCGCAAGATGGGCGTACCGTCTACGGTAGCCAACGTCGACCCAGCGCTGGCCGATCTCGCTGAGACGGTGGCCCAACGTACAGGCCGAGGCACCCGCAAGGTCGAAAAGACCATCAGCCAACAACAAGCCGGAGCCAAAGAGCGCACCTACCAACAGGTTCGCAAGGGGCTCCAGCCCGACGACTTTTACGGCGAAGAAGAGCGCCTGATCAACGAACTCCGCACACAAGCTGCGCCGGCTTACAAGGCGGCCTACGCCGTGGGCGAAGTGAACGACCCCCAGATCATGGAGATGTTGGCGTTGCCGCAGTACAAGAGTGTGTGGAACACCGCCCGCTCGATCGCCGAGGCAGACGCCGCAGCCGCCAAGGTCAACGCCATGCGCGGCGGGCAACCGTTCAATCCTGACGAATTCAAGTTGCGTGACGTTTACAGCATCACACGGGACATGGAAACCGGCGCGCCGATCGGCGTTGAGGTCACCGGCACCGTGCCGGATGTGCGCACGTTGGATTACATGAAGCGCGCCCTCGACGCCCAGATCACCGCTGGCTACAAGTCCGACAACGCGGCAACGCTGGCCTCAGCCAATGCGTACAAAGACCTGCGCAACGCACTGCGCGACCGCACCAAAGAGCTCGTGCCCGAATACAAGAGCGCTCTCGACAACTACGCCGGGGACGCCGAGATTCTGAAATCATTGCGGGCCGGTTACAACGACTTCAACAAACTCGACCACGAGGAAGTCATCAAACTCGTCAGCCAAATGTCGCCCGCCGAGAAAGAAGCGTTCCGCACCGGCGTCGTGCGCGACTTGTACGGCAAGATGTTCACGACGAGCCGCAACATCAATGCGGCGGGTCTGTTGGAAGCGCCCGAGATGCAAGCCAAATTGCAACCCCTCTTCGACAACCCCGGCCAATTCAAGTTGTTCCAAGCCGCCGTCGAACGAGAGTCTCAGCTGTTCAAGCAAGCCAACCAAATCCTGCGCGGCTCCCAAACCGGCAAGCGCAAGGTCATGCAAGAGAAATTCGAAGACGAGGGCGACGGCTTCACCCAAGCCGCCTCCCAAGCGCTCACGGGCGGCTGGATGTCGTCGTTGACGGGGATAACCTCACGGGCGTTGTACAAGACTTCGATGACCGAGGACATGGCCGACAAGTTGGCCGGGATGTTGATGTCGCGCAGCCCCAACGAAGTCGCTGCCGCCGTGAAAATCTTGGAAGACTATGCACAAGCCGCCGCGCCCAAAGCAGCCGCTGCCACTCGCCGGGAAATTGGTGCAACCACCGGCGCAGCAATCAGCGCATTGCCGGCACCAACCTCCGGCATGCAACAAGCCGACATCGAGTCTGAACCAGTGCGAGCGCCGGAAATGTTAGACGCACCAGACATTGAAGCCGACTTGGCCAAGGAGAAATGATTCTCCCCGACGGCATCGGTTTCAGTCTTTCTTCGCGTTGCCATCTTCACCCCGCTCCGTGCGGGGTGCTTTTTCTTCGCACATCACGTAGTTGCGCAAGTCTAGAATCACCTCTAGGTGTTCGGCGGCGTCATGTTCGCCGTCAGCGCGAGCGCGGTCGATTGCGGCAATGAGCTCGTCTTGTGTGCGACCCCAATGCAATCCGGGGCCGAGCAGTCGGCGTATATACGCCCAAGGCATCAACCGGTGAAGCGCGGCTTGGCATTCCACGCCCTGTTGAATGCTTCAGGAGAAACGCGCATGTTCAGGGCGAATGCCGCGTCCAATCCTTTGTCGAGGGCGACGATGTTGATGCGAGCGAATCGGTTCGTTTCCATCATCTGCTCGCAAGCCGAAATCGCGCCGCGCATCACGCGCACCTCCGGGTTGTCTGCGCCAACCGTTTTGTCTAGCTCGGCGGCGTCCACCAACGCGGACAGCATCTGCGCAATCATGAAACACATCATCGTGCATTCCGCCCCTTCTTCCAACATGTAGAGCTGAATCTTCTGATCGGTGAGCGCAGTTTGAAGCCGCTTGCGTGCAATGGCTCGGGCCACCGGATTCATTCCGGCGGCTTTCTTGACTTTTGTCGGCACAAGCCTCATTGCGGTTCTAGGTGAAGCAGTTTGCGCAAACGCTTGATGCGTTGGTTCTCGAACTTGCACATATTTTCGTAGTATTCGCGTTGTCGCTGGCACTGCAACAAATTGCGGCGCGACTCTTCATATTCGCGATAGGCGATCTTTTCGGAAGCAGGCTTGCAAAACAACTCTGAGAACCAATCGTACCAGCGTGGTTTTGGCGTGTTGGTTTTGGCGGCGGGGTGCGCTGCAGGTTTTTCAGGCATCTGCACCACGTTGCGTTGAGCGATTGTCATGTTTGTTCCTTTTGTCTTTCTAAGTTGATCCTGGGGCACAGCGGCCCCAGGGAATTTGAGGATCGTGATTAGAACCCTTTCGCGTCGGTGGACGGTTCTTCAGCCGCGTCTTCGTACTTGACTTGGACGCCGCCCTTGGCGATGTTGGCGTGGAAAGCCTTGGCCGAGGCGTAGACCTCAGCGCGGTCGACCTGACCGGCCAGCTCGAACTTGACGCCGAACCACGTGCCCTTGTCGTTGCTTTCGCCCACGGACGTGACGCGCACGAGGTTGGCGAATGTGGGCGGCGTGTACATCTGGCCGCTGGCATTCTTCAACTTGACGGAAGCCAACGCCGACATCAGCATCTTGGACTTCTTGATCTGGGTCGAGGTCAGCGACAAGAGGGCTTCGGTCCAAGCGCCGCTCTCCTGATCGATGATCAGCACGTAGTGGTTGCGCGTGTCGTTGAAGCGGTCAGACTTCTCGGGGTTGACCGAACCGTCTGCCTCAGGCGCGTACAAGCGGCCATCCAACTCAACAATCTGGCCCTTGGTGCGCATGTCGGCCACAGCCTCGGGGGTGTGAGCGCCCTTGAAGCCGCCGCCATTGGCGCGGGAAGCCCAGCGCAGAAACTCGCGGCGGTACGAACACGGCACGATCACGACGCCGTCTTTGCCGGAGAACATGCGCCCGGTGACGTTTTCGAAGAACATGCCAGCCTTGGCACCTTCGATGGCTGCACCAGAGGCCTCGTCAACTTGCGGCGAGCCCTTCTGCAGCACGCTCAGGAACGGAATCGCGAACGATTCTTGCCCGGCACCTTCCATGCCTTGCCCGGCGTCTGCCGCAAAGTCCATCAACCCGGCGGGTGCGAGGGCGTGTTCTTCTTTCACTACGACTGCATTTTCTTTCTTGCTCATGATAAGATCTCACTTTCTTGATGTGGCGTGGGGCTAAGAATCCGCCGCCCCACTCAGCGGTTACTTCTTTGCAGTGATCTTCACCTTGCTGTACGGGTGCACCCCGAACAGGTCGAATGGCAGCGCGTTGCCTGCGGTCATTTGTTCTTTGACGAATGACTTCAGCGTGCTGGGATGCACACGCTCAATCATCTCGCCGCCAATTTGTTCAGCGCATGCGACGGCGGCGTCGCGTTCGCCTTTGCCGAATTTGGCGACGACTTCGGTCTTGATGAGGCCGCCGAAGCCGTTGGCGTTGAGCCAGTCGTGGGCCTTGGCGCGGCGCTCTTCGCTGATGCCGCAGTCGACCTCGGGCTTCACTTCGACCTTCTCGCCGCTCTTCAGCGTGAATGTTTCCAACCCCAGCTCTTGCATCAGGTCGGGCAGGTCTTCTTGTTCAACACGCCGCACGTCAGCCTTGGCAGCGGTGAGTTGTGTCTCAAGGTCTTCGACCTTCGAGCGCAGTTGAATCAGCAGCTCAGCCAGCTGCACGGCACGTTGCAAGTCGCTCATACGTTCACCTCCACAGGAATGTAAGCACTGGTTTGTCGATCCCACTTCAAAATCCTCAGCAAGCCGCCTGTCTTGCGCACGGCAATGCAGGACGCGGCGGCGATCAGCGACGGATCACCAACGGCGACAACGTAGTCGTCTTCGGTGAAGTCCTTCATCTGTTCGCGCAAGGCGACGATCAGCGGGTTGATGTGCAGCCGGTTGGCATTGGGCGGCAACATGACAACAATTTCGCCGAAGGATTTTGCAGGCTCGAGGTTGATGGAGGGCAACCACAACTTGGTGGCCACGTCGTACTTGCTGGGTACTTGCGGCGCGTAGACTTTAGACATCGGTAGTTTCCTTTCTAAAATTTCTAAGCGTTATTTTCCTCGATTTTCCGATCACGCGTCGCCCAGCACTATTGCGGCGGTATTCTTCTTGCGCTGCAGGTTGCGGGCGATTTGTTCGTCGATGGTGTTCTCAGCCGCGATATCGATGTAGACGACATTTTTGCGCGTGCCGATGCGGTGAGCGCGGTCTTCGGATTGCAGCCGGGTTTCGAGGTTGAAGTCGTTGCTGAAATAAAACACCGTCTCAGCAGCGGTCAGCGTCAGCCCGATGCCGCCGGACTGGGGTTGGCCCACGAACACGCGCACGTCGCCATTTTGGAATCGGTCGACCGAATCCTCGCGGCTGTCCTTGCTCACGCCGCCGTGGTACTGAACGCAAGGGATGCCGGCTTCGGTCAGCGCGACGGCGATGGCGTCCAGCTCCTCGCGGAAGCGCGCCCACACAATGAACTTGCCGTCTACGTCCTCGACGGCGTCCATGAACGTCTTGAGCCGGGGGTTCTCCTTGGAGACGTAACGGATGCCCATCGGGGTGTTGACGTA
>Ga0129333_10005989_pt1 | contig 11473 bp, 8 predicted proteins | sample CPB6_08_DNA_FD_94474 | JGI IMG/M metagenome (GOLD analysis project Ga0129333, IMG submission 94474) | Freshwater to marine salinity gradient microbial communities from Chesapeake Bay, USA - CPBay_Sum_0.6_0.8_DNA | ecosystem: Environmental > Aquatic > Marine > Coastal | place: USA: Chesapeake Bay...
GTCTCGGCGTTCTCGGTACTGTCGCTTCTGTTGCAGACGCAGGAATCGCTCAAGGTAAAGTCGAAGTGACTTTGTCCGTCCTCGCTGCTTCTCGCGGACACATCGGTTGGTTCGAGTACGACGACCTTCTCTTGAACTGCGACCCCAACAGCGATGCAGACATGCCTGCTGGTGCAGCTGCATGGAAAGTTGTTTCTATCGACCGTCCTGGTAACAAGGTTACTCTCCAAGCTGTCAGCGCTTCTGGCGCACCTGTCGCTTTGGCTAACGTGGCTGCTGCTTCTATCGACGCATTAGACCTTCTCTATCGCGGAACAACTTCGGCTTCGCACAGCCGTGTAGACCTATCCGCAGTAGGCGGAACTTATGCTGGCGACTACGGTACAGCAACCGAAATCATCGCTGGTCTCGGCGCTCTCGTTGCAAACGACGGCCGTCAAGTCCACGGAATCACCATGAGCGGCGTAACTGGCTCGACAATCAAAGACTGCGGTGGAAACCCAATCGACGTAACCTTCATCCAGCAAGCACTCTCGCAAGTCAAGACTGCAGTTGGCCAAGGACGTTACAAGTACAGCCAGCTTCTGTGCGCTAACGAAATGCTTGACAGCCTCATCGAAGGCCGTGAAACTGACCGTCGCTTCAACTCGGTTGAAGATGCTACTCGCGGCGTCCGCAAGTTCATCTATCAGCACGGTGAAGATGCAGTCGAGTTCGTCACTTCTGAGTTCTGCAAGAAGAACGAAGCATTCGCACTCCCAAGCGGTAAGGGCGAAGAAAGCAAGTGTATTGAGTTCATCGGTACAGACTTCAAAGCAGTCGAAGTTCCTGGCAGCTCGAGCAAGTTCCACTTGCGTCCTACTGCAGCTGGCGGACATGAGAAGAAACTTGTAAGCTACATGTTCGGTCTCGGCGTGTTGGTTAACCAGCATCCTAAGGCTTGCTTGAAGCTTCAGAACTTCACAGTCTAAGCTTAGCTAGACTAGTACGCTAGACCCGGGGGAGCATTGTCTCCCCCTTCTTTTTAGGAGCCAAATAAGTATGGCATGGAAAAAACCTAAGTGGGTTCAGAACATCCAAAAAGCTGCAGACAATGTAGTCAAACCAATCACAACTGCTGCACCGGTTAAAGCTATTCAACAGGTTGCAGCCGCAGCTGCTAAACCAGCTCAGCAAGCTGTACAAAAAGCAGCAGACAAAGTCGGTGATGTTGTCCGACCAGCAGCACAGAATGTAGCCAAAGAAGTCGGCTATGTAGTTAACCCTATTGCTGGCGAAGTCGCAATGCGTGCCAAGCAAATCGCAAACGACCCAAACGTCAAAAAAGCTGGCGATGCAATTGTTGACAAGGTCATCAACCCAATCACCACGTCTGCCCCAGTAAAGGCAGCCCAACAAGCCGCACAACAGGCAGCCGATACAACCAAACAAGCCGTTGCAGAGGCTCCAGCCAAAGCAATACAATCCATTCAAAGAATAGCAAGAGATACTCCTGCTAGAAGTGCTGGAACTATTGGTGAGTTTATGCCTTATGTTACCAAGATTGTACCTGATGCAATCGGTGATGTAGTTCGTGGAACAGGAAGAACTGCCGCAGGTATTCTTACAGGTAATACTGATAAGATTGCTAGTGGTGCAGGAATGGTTGGCAGAGGTGCTTGGGATACTGTTAAACATGGAGTTATGGGTGCCCTACCATTTTTTAACTCAGCAACCCGCAATACCGACGGAACAATGGGTGGCGGGCGTAGTGGTGGTGCAGCTGTTTCCGAAATCCCAAGACCGGCAGAAGATACAGATGATTCAATTTATGATGATGGCAGTCCGGATAAATCCGGCATTGGGGTACCAAGAAAGCCTGAAAAACCTCCTATCCCACCCACACCGGTTGTTGGTAGTTACCTAACAGGACAGCCCACAAAATCTAAATTAGCTTCTATAAAAATGCCAAAAAGATTTAAAGCAAGGAGACGTTAATCATGCCACTCAAAAAAGGTAAGTCACAGGAAACAATCAGTAAGAACATATGAAATACAATCAGGTTGAAAAAATATGCAAAGCATGTGATAAGCCTTTTTTTGTAAGAAATTACAGAAAAGATACAGCAAAGTTTTGCAGTCATTTTTGTCAAAATCATAAGCAATATGAAGCTGATAAAAAGCAATACGTTTGTTTTGGCTGCAAAAAGCAATTCACCGACTCTCCTTCTAGGAATAGAAAAAAATTCTGTAGCATGGATTGTAGGACATTAGCTTCTGATTCTGTAAAAGAAAGAAGAAAAAAGGCTAAGATAAGTGCATTAAAAACAAGAGGAACTACATCCGCTAGAATACTGAGGAAGTATATTTTCTCTATTAAAGAAGCAAAATGTGAGATATGTTCTTATAATAAAAGAGATTATTGTTTAGATTTGCATCATATAGACCATAATCCTAACAATAATTCAATAGACAACATAGCGGTTTTATGTGCATTATGTCATAGAGAACTACATAAAGGAGATATTCAGTATGCCTCTAAAAAAGGGAAAATCACAAGAAACGATAAGCAAGAATATATCGGAACTCGTTCACTCCGGTAAAAAACAGAAGCAAGCAATCGCAATCGCCCTATCCGTGGCCGGCAAGATGAAAGACAGGATGCCTGTAGCCAAGAAGAAAAAAGAAGAGTACAAGTAAACCGGGTGGTGGCTGCCCTAGTCCATGCCACGTAACAACCCTTCGTTAGGAGAAGACCATGCCTATCAACTTGAAATCCGAAGCAGACAAAGCCGGCAAACACCCATCCCGCCGGTTCGGCCAGCGCGAGCGCAAACTGCTCGAAACAGTCGCTGCACAAATCCCATTCAAAGTCGTAGCATCTGGCACATTCCAGACTGTCGGCGGTGACGCAGCTGAGAGCATTCCTGTTGCATCTGTCGTAGCAACTGATATTGTTATGGTGTTGGTCAAGACAGCTGGGGCTACTCCTCGCTCTGTTGACGCTGCAGCTGCCGGAGCAGGCTCGATTGCAGTAACGATGAGCGGAGACCCTGCAGCAGACCATGTTCTTCAGTATATCGTTGTGAGAGCCCTGGCGTAAGGAGCTCTCCTCTACTAAGTGGGGACTCCTCAGATGGCTACGGCAACAACAAGAACTAGAAACTTACGGCTTTTTCTGTCCTCTGGCCTAACCGCTGAGGCAAAAGCCAACCTTGAGATTCTGGACCGTCTTGGAGATACCACCTTCCTTGACGGTACGGAAACTATTACATTCCGTGCCAAAACCAACCTTGTCCTTCAGCCTGCCGATGAGAACGTCAACGGCACAAACGGGCAGGGTACTATCAGCTTTGCAACGGCCAACAACAAAGCCCTGTCGATGGACTTCTGGCCGGCTGTAAAAGCAACCTTCCATTCACCTATCTCGGTTAACGGAAAGCTAATCATCACTTCTGCTAACGCGACCGAGCAGACTCTGACCATCAACACTGGCTCTGCAGCCCGGGTTTTTACTCTCGGTGGGGACCTGACAACAAACCAGACAGTCAGTCTTCAGTCAACCGGGTCAGTGACAGCCACCGTCCCTGCTGGCGAGCAAACCATTGTCACGACTACCGCAACACAGAACATCAGTAACAAAACACTGGACCTGTCTAACACTGTAGTCCTGACCGGCAAAATCAAAAATTCAGATATTTCAAGCAATATCCTTGACCGCATAGAATATGCTAAACTTAATCTTGCTAACTCGGTCAAAGCGTCTGACTTTACCACCTCAGCCGGTAGATTGCAGTACAATCAGCTCGACCTTACTGCTCAACTCCGTGATTCAGATTGGTCTAGTGACCTCAATCATCGTCTGTCCAGTTCGAAAATTAACCCTGATTTTCTAACACAGGAAATTGTCACTTCTGGTGGTGTATCCGTCAGAAACAACGGCAACGGCAAGAAGGCAACCATCCTTGCCCCGCTGTCTCTGCCAGAAAACTATGAGTTTATCCTACCATCCCAGCCCGGCATTCAGGGTCAGGCATTGGCTATCATTGATTCGTCGGTCCAAGGCAAGATTCCACTCGGTTGGGTTAACACAGCTGCAGCTATTTTGACAAATGGGCAAATCTTTATTGGTTCCGGTACAACACCAACACCAGTCGACATCGGCGCTAAGTCTGCCTCAGACCTAATTGCTAATGTTAACGACGGACTCTTCCTCAAACCAAGCGGAGTAGCGGCTGGCACCTACGGCTCAGCTACACAGACAGTCACAGTCACAGCCGACGCCAAAGGTCGCCTGACTTCAGCTGTTGCCCAGCCTATTGCCATCCCATCTACGCAAATCACAGACTTCACTGAGGCTGTGCAGGACGTGGTCGGTGCTAATCTGGTTGGTAACTCCAATGACATCACGGCAGCCTATGACGACAATACCGGTGCGCTGACACTAGCCTTGGTATCCACAGCCATTACAACCAAAACAGCTGTCTCACCTGCAGCCGATGACGTGCTTCTCTTGTCAGATACCTCAGACTCTGGCGCACTCAAGAAAGTTAGCCTACAGGACGTGGTTAACCTGTCTGGCGCGTCGTTTGTTACAACATGGACCACGGGCACAACCTTCGAAGTTACACATAACCTCAACAGCCGTGACTTGCTTATTCAGCTCTACGATGTTGATACGTTCGAAGACATCCTCATCGACTCAATCAAACGAACAACACTGAACACCATTGACTTGACTGCCTCTGTCCCACCTACCGGTTCTGGCTGGAGAGTTCTGATTAAACGGACTTGACTTTCTCGACCTGTTTTGTACTCTGTCTTTTGAGTACAGACAGGAGACCAACTCGCCGTGGCCACGACTCGTACCAAAAACCTGCGCCTGATTGTATCAGATAACCTTTCCTCCGAGGCAAAGGCTAACCTGTATGCGATTGACCGGTTTGCAGAAATACTTCTAAAACTCAATGAGCATAATATTTTCGTTGGTAACTCTTCACAAGAAATTGTGGAGGTTGACACGGGGTCAGTCGGAGATGTCGAGGCGAGCGACGTCTCCGGCCTGACTTTGAAAAATGTCAGAGACAATCAGTTTGACTTTAACAACGCTGCCTCAACTTTCCAAATCAAAGCCGACCGTAAAGGCAGAATTACGGAAATAGCGGCAAAACCAATTGCAATCACTGCGTCCCAAATCACAGACTTTTTGCAAGCTGTTGATGATATTACTGGTGTCGACATCGAAAATGGCAAGCCAACCTACACCCCGCAAAGCAAGGGTGCAATCGTACTCGACAACTCAGTCAATCCACCCGTGCTCTACGTCTCCAAAGACAAAACAGCCCCGTCTGACTGGTTGGCTTTCCGGCCAGCTCCAACAGCAGTCAAAAAGAAGTTCACAGTAACCGCCCAAGACATCCTCAATGGTTACTTGACTCTGACAACAGGCCAAGTTATCCCTAACTCGGTCGTGGCCTTCCTTGACCGTATTCCGCTATTCGAGGGTGCAAATGAGGATTACACGGTAACTTACATGCCGAACGGGGATGTCCGGCTGGTCTTCGGACCTAACCTCCTCGATGAAAACCTTGCAAATGAAATATTCCGCATCACCTACTGGACACCTTAATCTAGCCAGCATATATTAGCCTCCGGCGCACTTCCGCGCTTATTTAGGAGAGCCCCACCATGGCATTACAGATTAAAGGTAAATTCATCTCCAACGAAGCCGTTGACGGCTCCAAACTCAAGCTTAAACAAGGCGAATCCCTCCGCGCTGTCGACGCTGACGGCGTAGACATCGAACTCCTCAAGATTGGTCCAAACGGCGAAATCATCGCAAACGGTGACGAGCTGGCCTTGGACGCTGACCTTGAAGCTGAAAAAGCCCGTGCCCTTGCAGCCGAAGCTGCTCTGTCCGCCTCGGTCTCGGCCGAAGCTTCAGCTCGCGCTGCAGCTGTTTCCTCTGAAGCCAGTGCCCGCCAAGCCGCTGACGCAGTTCTTCAGTCGAATCTCGACGCTGAGGCTGCTGCTCGCGCTGCTGCCCTTGCAAGCGAAGCCGCTGCCCGTGCTGCTGCCATCGCTTCCGAAGCGGCTGCTCGTACTTCTGCTGACTCTACTCTCCAAGCCAACATCGACGCTGAAGCCAGCGCAAGAGCAGCTGCAGTTTCGGGTGAGGCCAGTGCTCGTTCGGCTGCTGACTCTGCTCTTTCTGCTCGCCTCGACGTTGTTGAAGGTGCAGGCGAAGGCTCGGTTGCTAAGGCCGAAGCAGACGCTAAGGCATACGCTGACCAAAAGATTGCCGACCTTATCGACGGCGCTCCTGGTCTGCTTGATACTCTTAACGAGTTGGCTGCGGCTATCGGTGACGACGCTAACTTTGCTTCTACGATTGCAAACTCTGTTGCTGGTGTTCAGTCCAACCTTGCTGCTGAAGTTGCTGCACGCCAAGCTGCAGTCTCGGCTGAAGCTACTGCTCGCGCTTCCGCAATTGCTGCAGTCCAAGCTGAGCTCGACGCTGAAGAAAGCCGCGCACAGTCCGCTGAAGCAGCACTTTCTGCTGCAATCTCAAGTGAAGCCGCTGCCCGCGCTGCCGCTGTCACAGCTGAAGCATCTGCCCGCGCAGCTGCAGTCGCTGCTGTCCAAGCTGAAGTAGACGCTGAAGAAGTTCGCGCTGCCGCTGCAGAAGCTGCACTTACCTCAGCACTTAACAGCGAAATCAGCCGTGCAACCGCTGCTGAAGCTGCTCTCCAAGCTTCCGTCACTGCCCTCCAAGGTGCAGTCGGAACAGACCTGACTGAAGCTGTTTCTGACCTCGAAGCTGCAATCGCTGCTGAAGCCCTGACTCGCGGAAACGCTGACTCGGCTCTCTCGGCAAGCTTGGCTTCTGAAAGTGCTGCACGTCAGGCTGCTGATACAACTCTCCAAAACAACATCTCGGCTGAAGTCACTCGCGCTCAGAACGCAGAGGCTGCACTTCAAGCCTCGCTTAGCACGGAAATCAGCGACCGTCAGGCTGCTGTCTCGGCTGAAGCTGCAACCCGCGCTGCTAACGACACAGCTCTCCAAGGTGCTATCGACGCTGAAGTAGCTGCTCGTGCTGCTGCTGTTTCGTCGGAAGCTTCTGCTCGTCAGGCCGCTGATACTGCTCTTGCTGCGGACCTTGCTACTGAAAGCGCAGCTCGCATTGCAGGCGATGCCGCTACCCTCAGCTCGGCTCAGTCGTACGCTGATGCTAAGGTTGCAGCTCTGGTTAACTCCGCTCCTGCAATCCTCGACACACTCAAAGAGCTGTCTGACGCAATCGGCGGTGACGCCAACTTCGCTGCAACCATCGCTGGCCAAATCGGCGACGTCCAAGACAATGTGGACGCTGAAGAAGCCCGCGCACTGGCAGCTGAAGCAGCTCTCCAGGCAAACATTGACGCAGAGGCCGCTGCCCGCGCCGCTGCAGTCTCGGCTGAACAAAGCCGTGCTCAGGCCGCTGAAGCCCTGAAAGTCAACAAAGCTGGTGACACAGTCACTGGTGAGATGATTTTCCAGAACGCTGACCTCCGCATCAAGAACCCATCCGGCCAGACCTTTACACTGTTTGACGCTTCTGAATCAAGCGCAATCTTCGGTGTTGTTGGCGCAAACAGCCTCTCAACAGAGATGGTTGGCGGAGCAATCAAAGTCGAAGCTGGTGCCAGCCTCGGCGGAGCTCAGACCTTCATCGGTGCAGGCTTCATCAACCTTCAGGAAAGCAACGGCTCAACGGCTATGCCTACCTTGGCTAAGCACGCTGCTCCGAAGGGCTACGTTGACCAAGAGATGGCAGTCGAAGCTGCTGCTCGTTCGTCGACCGACACAGCTCACAACAACCGTATCTCGGCACTCGAAGCTAAGGCTTTCTACAAGAAGGCTGTTCAATTGTCGGCTACGGACATCAGCAACGGCTATATCATGCTCGACCACGCTGCAGTCAGCAAGTCGACCACGGTTGCAGTCGGCCGCCTGATGATTCACGAGGGTGCAAGCCTTGACTACACCGTGACACAAGTCGGTGGCGTGTCGAGAATCACGTTCCTCAACTCACTTGTCAGCCCCGGTGCGGAAGCACTGGTTGTTGGTGACTGGGTGTTCGTGCAGTACCAGGCTTGAGTTAAGCACGGCGGGGCCTAGCGCCTCGCCTCTTTTTGCGCTACACTTTTGTCAACACTAGGAGAGAAAAAACATGAGACTCTACGGGGCCTTATCTGAGCTAGCATCCTTGGTCATTCGTCTTGCAAGCGGTAAGACAGTGACAGTTAAGTCTGCTGAACAACAACAGCAAGACATTGAAGTGACGATTCCTGATGTTGGCGGTTCAACACAAAAAGAATTTTTGATGATTGAAACCACAACCGCTCAGCCACTTAAAAGCAAAACAATCAACTTTGCACAGAATACAATCACACCGGCAACGCTTAATATCAATGCCTTGACTGCCCCAAGCGGTGTTGGTAATGAGGTTGTTCGTCTTAATCAAGCAACAGGTGTTATTGAAACAGGTTTAATCACAAATGCCAACATTGCTCCCAGCGCACAGATTGCTGACACCAAACTTGCAAAGATTACAACAGCAAACAAGGTGGACTCTGGTGCAGTACAAGCAGTCATGGGCGACAATGGCCGTGTTCTGTCATTTGATGCTAATGGTGCGCCATCTGCCGCTCTGATTAGTAACGTAAACGTGGCAGCTAATGCAGCAATTTCGGGTTCTAAGATTAGTGACATTCCTGCAGCAAGTTTGTCTCCAATGACTTCAGCCCAGCTGGCAGGCATTGTGACGGACGAAACAGGTTCCGGCGCATTGGTCTTCGGAACCGAGCCGATACTGACAAACGCAAAGGTGTCTGGCTACGAAGACTTTAACCACGCGACCACACCTGCCTCGAATCCAACCGGCGCAGTCCGCGTCTATGCTAAGTCGGACAACAAACTCTATACACTCAGCCCTGCAGGCATCGAACAAGCAGTTGGCTCGGGCGGAACAGTTGACCTTGTTAGTCAAACTGCTCACGGTTTTGCTATCGGTGATGTTCTTTGGCTTGACCCAGGAAATCCACCTACTATTCCTGCCTCGTATAAAAAGGCTAAAGCGGATGCTGCAAATACGGCAGAAGTTGTCGGTGTAGTCAGTCGTACTCTTGGTGCTGATAGTTTCGAGCTGACTCTGTCCGGCGAAGTCACAGGACTGACCGGTCTGGTTGCCGGCGAAGTTTACTTCCTGTCGCCTTCGACTGATGGTGCATTGACTGTCACCGAGCCTTCTGTGGTCGGTCAGGTCTCCTTGCCTGTCGGTGTTGCTAGCTCAACAACCAGCCTGTACGTCGCTCCTAAACGGGGTGTTGTCGTCGGCGGTGCAAACCTCAGAACGCAGATTGGCCTGAACGGCGCGGCTCTTGTTAGCCAGACCACGAACATCCAGAACGTCACGGCTTATACCGCTGGCGAATTGTCTGGCTGGGTCTACATCGACGCCACGACTGACAGACGCTTCTACATCCAGGTCCAGTTTGTCAAGGACGCAGCAAACGCATGGAAATGCGCGTACCAGACAACGGGCGACACCCCGCCAGCTGGCTTCAACGTCGACGTGATTGTGTCCGGCGCAGACGCGTTTGTGCAGGTCCAGATGCCGCCGGTCGCAGGGTTTAGTTCAGCAAACATCAACTTCGCTTTGAATGCACCTGCTGTCGGCGCGACGTTGCCTTTGCAGATTTCTGGTGGGCTGGTGACTGGGCCTGTACTGGCTGCAGGAACAGGTGCGGCTATCAGTGCGGGATATGTTGGTGAGGTATTAAGTCAATCACGACTATCAACTTCAACATTAGGATTAACAACGACTACGGTTGCGAATCTCACCGCAACGGCCTTAACATTGCAGCCAGGCGTGTATGACTTAACTGGTTTTGTTGGTTTTCAAGGAAATAGCACGGCTGTTACGCAATTCATTGCATCAATATCAACAACAAGCGCAACGCTTGGGTCACAAGATAACTCTTACATTGTTGATGGTGTGTCGCGAAATTTATCAACAAGTGATTTTGGCATGACGCTTCCGAAGTATCGCGTGTCAATCACTACGGCGACAACGTATTATTTGACCGTGAGGGCAATTTTTGCGTCCGGTAGTTGTAATGCCTTTGGAAGAATAGAAGCAACTAGAATCAACTAAACGGAGTAACAGCGCATGAAACACGTTTTCCTCTGCGCTGTTTTCCTGAAAGGCTTGCACGTCTGGCTGGGCACTGCTAACATAAAAACCAAACCGGGCCCTCGCGCCCGCAAAGATAAAAGGAGAATATAAAAATGAGCAATACAAGTTTACTGGGAAGTTATGGTGGGCAGGGATAGGGATGCCTTGGCTCCCTCGGTTCCCTCGCTCGCTGCAAACTTCGTTTGGTGTTTAGATTAACTTTAGATAAAGGAGAAATAGAAAATGGCAAATAAACAATTACTGCAATCGGCGGGAGATGGTACAGCGGTACCGGCGGGGTATGTGGGGGAAGTTAAATCAGCTAGCGCTGTAAGTGCAAGCTCAACGTCAACTAATGCTACAATAGTCTATTCAAATGCTACAAATGAACTTTTGTTGGACGCAGGGGTTTGGCATATCTACTATGCAGATTCTTACTACAAAGATAACAGCGGTATCACTGGGACAACGCCTTCAGGTTGGGCATCTGGGAAAATTAGAAATATAACTGATAATACAGATGTTGTAAAACTTGAATTTATTACTTTTGCATCAACAGACAATGATTCAGCTTACGGAGGAGCTTACTGTTTAGCCGGTGTTGTAAATATAACATCTCAAAAAGCGTTTCGCGGGCAATTAGGTGTAAGCCTAAACAGCGGAACACAGTATAGATTTACAACACGCGGACTAGGAAGTTTTTACGCAGTCCGCATCGCTTAATAACTTAACCTATAAGGAGCCCCTACCATGTCCTCATCAGCAATCAACCAAAGCGTGTTTCAGGCTAAGATTGGTAATGTTCAAAACCAAGCAGACAGCTCAGGCGTGTACAGCAATGGTGTGTGGTCATTCAAAAACAGCACCGCCCTGACGAGCGTGACAATCACGGATTCAGGAAACGTGGGAATCGGGACGGCGAGTCCTGTGGCTAGATTAAACATTCAAAGCACTGCAGGCTGGTCAAGCTTTAACTTCGGTAAAGGCTTATATGTTTCGAGCGCAGCAGGATTGACAAATCCTGCAATCGGTATTTCAGACTCTAATGGTACCAATAACTGGGCTATTAATAACTCAGCCGGTGCATTAAATTTTTCAACAATGCCAGCTATTTCGGATAGCACTACCACTCCCGGAATTCGCATGACCCTCGACGCCAGCGGGAACTTGCTGGTGGGGCAGACAAATAGTGGTTTATATAAAGTAGGAATTGAGGCCGGCGCTTTAACAGGAATCCGGGTTCGCACAAGTGCAACAAACTTAACAGCCGTCA
>Ga0129333_10005991_pt1 | contig 11471 bp, 15 predicted proteins | sample CPB6_08_DNA_FD_94474 | JGI IMG/M metagenome (GOLD analysis project Ga0129333, IMG submission 94474) | Freshwater to marine salinity gradient microbial communities from Chesapeake Bay, USA - CPBay_Sum_0.6_0.8_DNA | ecosystem: Environmental > Aquatic > Marine > Coastal | place: USA: Chesapeake...
AGAAAGTGTAAATCCTTATTTGTTTTTTAGAGAATTTTTTGACCAATTGGACTCGGACGCCATAGTGGTATGCGGTAATGGCAGTGCCAGTGTCATAAGCGGACAATCCGGTAAACTCAAAGCCGGACAAAGATTCTATTCCAACAGCGGCAACGCCAGTATGGGCTATGATTTGCCTGCAGCCATTGGTGCTTGTATAGCCAGCCAACAACCTGTTTATTGTATAGCCGGTGATGGCAGCATCATGATGAATCTACAAGAACTTTCCACAGTGGTAGGTTATAAACTTCCGATCAAGATTATTATTGTCAATAACGAAGGTTATCATTCTATCAAACAAACACAAAGGGCATATTTTGCCGACAACGTGTTTGGCACAAGCCCCAGCGACGGTGTATGTTTGCCAGACTTTGTAGCACTAGGCACAGCCATGGGAATACTGTCGCATCGTGTTAGCTCAATGAGCGCATGGAACAGTGACATGGTACAGATGCTATTGCAAAGTGATTTGCCAGCACTTGTCGAAGTTGTGGTAGATCCAGATCAAATGTTTGCACCAAAACTGGCGGCTAGAAAATTGGAAGATGGCACACTGTTGGCGCCCAGTCTAGAATACATGAGTCCATTCTTGCCAGACGACGAAATGGAACAAAATATTATCAAGGATTAATATGAATTTTGAACAATTTAGAAACACAATTTCTTACGGTCATTTTGAAACACTGGATCACGGCAAACCGGTCTGGATATTTGGTGCAGGTGGCTTTGCTCGAGCTTTAGGCCAAGTGTTGTTAGACCAAGGTTATCAGGTGTATGGATTCGTAGTATCCAATCCCACCAACACTAAATTATTAGACTTACCGGTTGTGGGGTGGTCAGACATCACTTGGGAAAATACACAATTGGCCATGGGTGTGTTTAGTCATATGACTTCATATACAAAAATAATCAATGAGGCTACTGAAGCCGGTTTCAGCAAGATTTATATGCCTTGGGAATTATATGCACAGTTTGAACAACAATTGGGTTGGCGTTATTGGCTCACGCCACTAAATTACATTACCGACAACTTAAGTAAAATACAATCAGCATCGCAATTGTTGGCCGACGAAGAAAGCGTCAATTGCTTACTAAATGTTTTGATGTTTAGAACAGGACAACTTCCAGCATATGCGGATTATCGAAGCCAAGACCGTCATTACTTCAATCAATTAAGCACGGCTAAATTTAAAAACAAAAAAATCAAATTACTTGACGGTGGTGCCTATATTGGAGATAGCTACCAAGAAGCAAAAGAAAATCTAAACATTGATATCGCACATTTGTTCGAACCAGATCCTAAAAATTTTGCAAGGCTAACACAATCAGTGGGCGATGATGCAATATGTTATCCACATGCTTTGTCAGATACCAAAAAAACTATCACGTTCTCTGGAGGTGTAGGACCCAGCAGTGCTGCTACCGATCACGGTGATATCAAAATTGAAGCGTCATCCATTGACAGTATTTTTCCCTCACAGCACATTGACTTTGTAAAATTAGATATTGAAGGCAACGAAGCAGACGCATTGCGTGGAGCTGCCAATCTATTACAGCGATGCAGACCTGTTGTATCCATGGCATTATATCATCGCCCAGGAGATATGTGGGAATTGCCTTTGCTGGTCAATCAACTTGTAGACGATTACAAGTTTTACATCAGACAACACGACAACAACAGTTTCGAGGCAGTGTTTTACGCTGTGCCCAATTGATATGAAAATAGCTGTATTAGGTGCCGGTGGATTTGTCGGGTCTTCCGTAGCAAAATATTTTGCCAAAGACAATCTAGTAATACCGGTCACAAGAGAAACAATCAATTTACTAGATCCAGTTTTAATAACAAAATGGCTGTCAAGCAATCGTTTTGACGTTGTTATCAATGCTGCTACTACCATGAATGATTCTGCCCTGTTAGACGACACCAGAAACAATCTTGGTCTGTTTATGAATTTTTATAAAAATAGAACTTTGTTCGACAAGTTTATAAACTTTAGTTCGGGTGCAGAGTTTGATCGTAGAAACGATATCAATCAATATAGCGAAGAACAAATTTTTAGTGTCATGCCAGTAGACAGTTATGGCTTTGGACAAAACATCAAAAGTCGTATATCATGGGATACTCCTAACTTTTACACAATCAGAATCTTTAATTGCTTTGGACTTGGCGAAATACCAACTAGAATATTTCCTAGAATGCTCGAAGCAAACACACAAAGCCCTTTAAAAATTACAAATGATAGAGAATTTGATTACTTTGGTGTTAGAGATTTGTGTAGATTGACTGATTATGTAGTCAACAATAGTCCATCGGCCAAAGATATAAATGCTGTGTATCTGGAAAAACACACAATAAGCACAGTATTGGCCAAGTTCTGTCATTTAAATAATCTAGAACCTTGTTATCAAGTTGAATCTGTTGGTGGTAATAGATACACTGGTAGTGGTAGAATTTTAAACAATCTTCCTGTACAATTACTAGGATTAGAACACGAATTAAAATATTATAATGAACCCTTATATTAATCAACTATTCGATTTATCAAACAAACATGTTGTGGTCACTGGTGCAGGAGGTCATTTATGTGGTGCCATGGCTGTGGGATTAGCCCAAGCCGGTGTTGCATCTATCACAGTGTGCGATTTGAGATTGGAAAAATCACAAGCTGTTGTTGAACAAATTCGCCACTTGGGTTTCAACAACGCCCTTGCTGTACAAATGGATGTGACTAAAAAACAATCACATCTCAAAGTTTTGAATCAAGTGTTAGGTCACTTTGGCAACTGTAATGTATTAATCAACGGTGCGGGCATCAACGGCCCTACTCCATTTTTTGATATCCAAGAAGAAGAATGGAATGCCATTATGGATTCACAATTGAAAGGAACCATGTTTGGTTGTCAAGTATTTGGCAAACACATGGTAGCACAAAATCAGGGCAGCATAATCAATATAAGTTCAGCAAGTGCCGATCCTCCTTTGTCTCGAGCATTTGCATATAGTGCAGCAAAAGCCGGTGTTGTAAATTTAACTAAAAACTTGGCTAGAGAATGGGGCACTCAAGGAGTGCGAGTGAATACCATTAGACCAGGATTTTTTCCAACGGAATGGAATCGTAAAAATTTTATAACTGCAGAACGTGAAGCAGCTATACTAGGACATACTCCAATGCGTAGATACGGGGAGCCCAACGAACTAGTGGGTGCCGCAATTTATTTGGCCAGTGATGCCAGCAGTTTTATTACTGGGACTGAGCTCACAGTAGATGGAGGATTTGCATGTCAAACAATATAAAAAAAACAGCCATTATAACAGGCGGCAATAGAGGTATCGGATTAGAAATAGCCATGCGCTTTGCTAGAGAAAATTACACAGTGTTTGTAGGTTCTCGATCAGATCTAGAAATGAGTGTGCTTAACATACATCATGTGCCCATGGACGTAAGAAGGTCTACCAGTCATCAGATGATAGTGAATCATGCCATGCTTAAAACAGGTCGCCTGGATGTTTATATCAACAACGCAGGCTTTAGTGAATGGCGTCCATTGTCGCAGATTGACGATGAGTTCTTGGAAAATATTATTGATACCAATCTAAAAAGTGCCTTCTGGGGTGCCAAGGCAGCAGCAACCGCACTAGGCGCTCGTGGCAGTATAATCAATGTGTCTAGCATTGCTGGTAAAAGAGGCACAGCTAACAATTCAGCCTATGTGGCTACCAAGTTTGGCATGAATGGTGTTACCCAGGCATTAGCAAAAGAATTAGGTCCCAAAGGCATTAGAGTCAATGGTGTATGCCCTGTGCTAATTCCCACGCCAGGCCTAATGAGTGCTTTAGAAAGTCCGTATGCACCCGGTGGAGAAAATCCAGTGCAATGGATGCAAGAATTTGCTCGCGCACAATCTGCACTACAAAGATTGCCTACTGGTAGAGAAGTTGCAGACATGTGTTTCTTCTTGGCCAGTGATGCTGCCACAGCAATAACTGGACAAAATATCAATGTCGACTGCGGAGTATTACCACAATAATGTCAATTACGTCATCTTGCCCCTGTTGCGATTCTACTGCTATCACTTTTATGCCGGCTTATTTGTCGCAGTTTGTGGTATGGCGTACTACAGGTGTCCGTCCTCAAGGTAATCAATCAACTTTGTTGGCCAAATGCGAAAGCTGCAATTACTATTTCTGTAATACAAGATTTACAGATCAAGAAATGAGTAATCTTTATCAAGGATACAGAAACAACATATACAATAGCATGCGTTTAGCATGTGAACCAGCCTACAATGCTGCATTGTATTCTGACAGTTATATACAAAGCAGAAAACAATTTATCAACAACATAATTTCCATTTGTATTTCAGAAATTGATTCAGTTTTAGATTATGGTGGCGACGATGGTAGATACATACCAGATGTGTCTAAGAAACTGGTATACGATCTGAGTGATGCTGATCCCGTTGATCAAGTTTCAAAATTTGATACAAGTAGCTCGGATAAATTTGATCTAGTGATGAATTGCCAAGTGTTGGAACATGTTTCTGATATCAATGGTTTGATAGAAACAATTAAAAAATTCTCAAACAAATATGTTTATATTGAAGTTCCTGCTTATAGACGCCCGCCGCCAATAAATGTTGTTATTGGTGAACATATTAATTTTTTTAGAAAATCGTCGCTGCATAAACTTTTAAATAAACACCATATTAAAATTATAGATACACAAATAGATTACGACTTACAGGTTTTAGGAGTATTAGGAAAGATATGACAAAAATAGTTTATGTAACCGGCTGTCTTGGTCTGATTGGTGGCGCAATAACAAGAAAATTACTCGCCGAAGGACATTATGTATTGGGTGTTGACAAAGAAACTTACGCAAGTAATCGACAATTTCGTGATGAATTTACAGTCAACAGTCGTTTCAAGTACATCAAGTCAGACATAAACGTTCTTGAACGGCTAGTTGACTGTGATTATGTTATTAATACAGCCGCAGAAACTCATGTGGACAATAGCATAGTAGGATCAGATATATTTTTAAAAAGTAATATCAACGGAGTGCATCATCTACTGAATTTGATTCAACAAAAAAGCAGATTCAACATGCCTACATTGATACATTTTAGTACAGATGAAGTGTATGGAGATATTGTGCAAGGAGCACATGTTGAAACTGATCTATTAAAACCCAGTAATCCATACAGTGCCACAAAGGCAGCAGCAGACATGTTGGTTCAGGCCTGGGCAAGAACTTTTAATATTCCTTATGTTATTCTTAGACCAACAAACAATTACGGCATCGGTCAATATGTTGAAAAACTTATTCCCAAGACAATCAAGTATATTCAGTTGGGAAGAAGAGTGGATTTACATGATCAAGGTAAGCCTCATCGCACCTGGCTTCATGTGGATGACACAGCAAATGCAGTTCAAGTAATTATCAACAGCGGCGTAAAGAATGAAATTTTTAATATTTCAGGAAATTATGAACACGCCAATCTTACTGTTGTAAACAAAATTTTTGATAACTTTGATATAAAATTTGATTACAACACACACATCACTGACTTGGCAAGGCCCGGTCAAGATGTTAGATATGCTATCAATGACGACAAATTGAAATCATTAGGGTGGGAACCGCAGGCCGACTTTGATGTTGAAATTGCTAGGATTGTTGAATATTATCGTCGGACGTTTGTGTGGTAGGCACTTCTACCCAAGTGTAATCACCTAACCATTTTACTCGAGCAATGTACGTGTAATGGTCTGGCGGCCCAGTAGTCCAATCGCTTGGGCCCAGTGGTAATAGTCTGGTGTTGTCAATCTTGCTATCAAAACACAGCCAATAGCACTGACCGTGATACACTTGAAAATCATACTTGGCGGCATGTACCGCATCTGTTATTTCTAATCTGCGTTTTAGTTCTGCTGCTTGTTTAGTTAATACGTTTACCAAATCCATGATGCGGTTATATTCTTGCTCAGCATGCATGCGAGCAACATTGACCATGATATCTTTTTGTTTTTCTACAGGTATTAGATCAAACTTGGGGCCACCCGCTTCGGTAGCATATGGTGTAATATTTTTATTGAAAAATGCCACCAGTGAATCATCAATGGTGGCATCGTAGCTGTTGCGGCCTTTAGCTACATTACTTTTTTTCTTGGTCATTGTCTTGTTTGATAATAATTGGTTTATCTTGATTGGGATTTCTTGTGTTAGATAATAACCAACTGCTATAATTTATGAACGCCGCAAACGGATAGGAAACTATGGCCAGCACTGCTGCCAAGCAAACTCCTGTGATGAGAAACGATATACTAAAGATCGTAAACACAGTTTCTAGCATGAGATTCCAAAAGCCAATGACTCCAATATCCATCTCAAAGTTTTCAACTGTGCCGGTGTTGTTTGCTCTGATGTGCATTCTTAATGTTTCCACTTGTTCTATAAATCGCATAACAAGTATTTCCAATAAACCTCGATACAGCTCAGTCATAAATCTTACTCCATTGTTTTAATTTGTTGGCTTTGTTTTCTACTGCTTGTGTTACGAATTCTGGTCTTACAAGTCCGTGTGCGGTTAACAAATTGATCATGCACAAAACATCGCCTATCTCTTGTTCTAGTTTTTCTTGATGCAACATGCCATCTTTGTGTTGATTATCAATTCCGAATCTGAAAATTTTACTAACTTCCTGTATGACCTCAGCACATTCTTCTTGAGTGATTACAAGAATTTCTCGTTGCTTTTCATTCATTTATTAAATCCATTTCTTCGATAATTGGGAACACTGTCATTTGGGTATTTTCACCGATATCTTTTGTCATTCTTTCAGCTGCTGACATAGCAGCTTGTTTGGTTTTATATGCGTTTTCCAAGATTTGATCGCCGTCTTGAGTTTGTGCTATTGCAAGATAAATTTTCATAATGTTATTATATAGATTTAATTAGGCAAAGTCAACCACACGAGCATCTGTGCAGCTCTTACATAGACTTCTATCTGAATAGCAATTTTTTGAATTCTCTTTGATTATTGTTTGCATTTCTGATCCAGTAAATAGATCATCATAACTTTGCGTCAGTAAATTCCCCAATATGTGTTTGTTGTCATAATCCATACAGCATAACACCACATCGCCGTTTGGTAACAAAACTGTTTGATCATATTTTTCGGCTTTACCACATACAACCGGCTTTTCGTGTTTCAAAACAAAATTAACAGGTTGGTCTTTCACTTGTTCTTTGTTTAAACTGCCGGCTCTATTATGCCCAATCCAATTATAAAGTTGTATTCCTAGATGTTGTAAGTCTTGATGTATCTTGCCGTGATTGCTCATGGTCATGGCTTCCAGTTTGATACCAAGATATTGAACAATGTTGCTCATTGCTCTGAACGCATATTCCCATTCTTCACTGTATTTCCAGCCACGCATGTTACCATATTCATCTGGGAAGTGAATAGAGAACACTTCAATTTGATCTTTATATTGTATTAGCAGATCAGTCACTTGATCCACAGTGTTTTTATCCCAATTGTATAATGTGGTATAAATTGCCACATCATGCCCACGTTCTAGTGCATATGCTAACATTCGAGTACAATCAGGATTGACCCAGGCTTCGGCCATGCCACTAAAGTCTATTCTGGTATCCCATGGTAATTTGTCTATGGCTGTTTTAAAAGTTTCCAAACTCATGTACTTGGGATCATCTGGTCCATAGGCATCTCTGAGATTATCTTGAGGACAAAAGTTACACATTAACGGACACCCAATCATGGTTGTCACTTCTAAAGTAGGTCTTGACATAGCTTTACTTATCGCGTTTTTGACGGGGGGTGGTATCTTTATCTCTTGATACTGCTTTTCTACCAGGGCGTGTTACCTTATCTGCGCTCATGCTAGCACCTGGATCTTTAAGTTTAACTTTTGATGTTGAAACTGCAGAGCCTGAATCTTTTGTACCTTTTTTAGGAGGATCAACAACAAATGTAAAGTTGCCTTTTATTTGTGTGCTCATATAATTCTTACCAGCATCGAGTGCTATTTCACTGACAGCACTTCCAGGCCATTTACTTCCAAATTTTTGCAATGTCCATTGTTTACCTTGAAATGTAACTTTGGAATAAACCTGCACCAATGCACTATGATTAAGAATTATTGCAGCATCTTTTTTGAAAGCCGTATGTTCATTAACATGTTCGGCTACCCTATGTGCTACTGCTGCGATCAAATGATAATAAAAATTTACTGCTTGTGGGTTTTTTGTTTCTCTTGACTGCGCCAATTTTATTAAATTTTTCGAAGGATCTTTCCCAAAAACTGTTACATCTTTTAACGAGGTGAAAGGTATCTGCGGAAACTTTTTTAATGATCTTATAAATTCTGCATCATCTTCGTTGATTATGTTATATCTAATTCCTAGAACCAATGGCGCATTAGCCTGGCCTGATTGTACAATTGTGTTTATTAATTCAATTGTGTCATCCACTGTCTTGAGAATCTTTAGACCTTCTTTGGTCTGTTGTAAATCTTTGTATGCATCTAAAATATTTTTACTGCTAGCCGCTGCACCATTGCCGCCTTTTGTACTAACTTTAACAAGTTTTCCATCAGGGCCTATCATAATGCTATCACTTAGGCCTTCAGTTTTTGTTTTACCAAAATTAATAGTGCATGCAGCGAACCCGCCCTCACCTAAGAAAGTTTGTTCAACTTTGTCTGCCTCGCCATCGTATTGACCTGTTTGCAATGCTATAGGTTGTAAAAGTTCGCAAAAATAGTCTTGAAATGTTGCTAGATCCATTTCTGCAGGTGCTGGAAAAGAGAAAGGCAATGCTCCACCGTTTGCCAAGTGCTCTGTGACCGTTACCAAAGAACTATTTGGAAATTTGTCTGAAACTTGTGCTAAAATATCAGCTGGTGTGAGATCATCCAGTTGTGTTAAAATATCTTGCGGAGTGGCCTTTGCTTGTGTTTTTGCTGCTGCTTTGCCAGCGTATCTATATCCCGGAATGCCAGTTTGATTATCCCATGCGTTTTGCGTAGGATTAGCCGCAACATCACGGAAATATTTAATAAATGCTAATAGGTTTCCAGAGTCATCTCTAAACTGTGCCACACCAAATGCTTTAGTTTGTTTAGCCCTGTACCAGTTTGCTGGAGTAAGTTGTACTCCCAATTGAGTTTGAATCGTATCTATAGCTTGTTGCGTGGTTGCCTCATCGGGGTATGAACCACCTTCAGGAGGATAAAAATCAACCTGCACAAATGTGATTTCAGTTCCAGCAGGATCAACGAATTTTTCCCCCGACTTGCGGTTTGCTAGTCCAATACTTTCAGTAACAATTTCAATAAATTCACGCATAGTAACATATTTACCGTATAATTAACCAAGTCGTTCTATGTCTTCTTCCACACATTGTTCACCATATTGTATTTCAATTATGGTACAAGGTTTGGTGAACGGATTTGTCAACTGATGCCATGCATTTTGAGGCACACGCCATTCGTCGTACTTTTCTAGTATTTTAGGTGGCTTGCTCATGTCTCCAGGCAGGGCCATGTTTATCATGCACATGCCTGCTGTGACCATCCAATATTCGCTGCGATATAGATGACGTTGCATGCTTAATGTTTGTCCGGGTAAAATAGTCAATGTTTTAACTTTAGCACCAGGAATTTCATTGAGCACTGTGTAGGATCCCCAGGATCTTTCAACTTCAACTGATGTCCATCTTTTCAGTATATCACTGCTGCTATTTTTTTTGCTGTGGCCGCCTACTCCAAACACAAACTCCACACCTGATTCTGACAATTCAGGTATGTTTTCTTTGGTGCGGTCGCCGCCGTTGACAAATATCAATCTTGCATCAGGATAGTGAGCTCGCACTTGTTGTATAAAATGTCTTGCTGATCCATCCTCGTCGTCAAATGTGTAAACTTCGTCAACCATTGACAAATTGTTGAGCACACACAGTCGCTCATTCCAAGGCATGAAGGCACGACCTTTTTTGCGCTCAAGCCATTCATCACTGTTGAGTCCTACTATCAGCATGTCGCCTAATGTTCGTGCTGCTTTTAGATAGGAAATATGACCCGAATGCACGGGATCAAATCCGCCAGTTGCTAAAACAATATTCATTCTCGAATTCTATAATAGTCTTTGTTGAGCCAAGTGGTAAGAATTTCTTCTTGTCTAACATGGCCGTATTTGTTTACACAATTTTTTACACTTTCATTTACTAGATTGGCATCAATCAAATCATGCCATGTTGTTGACTTGGGATTCATTAGATCGACATCACTTTTGTAAACAGCAGCATGCAGCCACATGTCGTTGATATCTTTGTAAAAGTATGCATCTCTACAATCAAACCCATTCACAGCCAACATGTACATCAAGTTGACTATGTTATGATTAAAGTAACAACCATTATGACTTATATTGTTTAATCTGTTATGCTCGTAGTGTACACTTTGCGGAATAGACAGTATAAGCATGCCGTTAACGCTCATGTTTTCGTTCCACATGCGTAGTGTATTGATTGGATTGGTCAAATACTGAAACGTGTCTCTACACCATAATAGATCTATCATGCGAGGCACCGGAGATTCGGTTTCTACGTCAGCTTGTAAAATTTTTACGTTTGCTAGATCGTGTATTCTTGGTTCAATTTGTTTTGTGTTTTTATCAATTGCGTAACATAGATAATTTCTTGGTTCCGGCGGATCGTCTCGAGTTTCAAGTGTGGCCCACCATTCAATATCAAGTCCTGCACCGCAACCATAATCAGCAACCACTTCTAAACTGTCTAAAAAGCTATCGTATTGATACAACAGGTCACGTATTGGTTGGCTGTGTTGAAAACTTTCTTCGGCGTTCCTAAACAGTCCCATTTTGTAACACCTCTATTATTATTTTTTTCTTCAATGGTTGTAGTCTTGATTCCAATTGATAGCAGGCTTCTGCCAGCTCTGATTCAGATCCCCAATTCATATGATGAATTAAATTAACTGCCCATCTACCGCAAGTGTCTTTTTCAATTTGAATATCAACAGCATTATTTTTTGGACGAGCGTTGGAGCATAATGTCCATTCTCGTAATATTTTTTTGGCATGCTCTTGATAGTCCATTACACCACAATGTCTTCCATACCTGCTGTTCTTAATCGCACCACATGGCCTAGCATGAAGTTTTTGCTTTCTAAACCTTTCATAACTCCAAGCCATTTGTTTCTAAGCAAAGCAACTTCGTTAATGATAGTCTCAAAGTCAATGACTTCGTCCTCACCATCTGTATATTTCTCAGCGTCGCGACTTGTAAGAGCTCGGGCATAAGATTCCAAGTACTTTTGAAAATGCTTGCGTCTAATCTTGCGAAGTTGTATATTAAGATAGTTAAGTACAGCCTCGATCTCCTG
>Ga0129333_10005992_pt1 | contig 11470 bp, 9 predicted proteins | sample CPB6_08_DNA_FD_94474 | JGI IMG/M metagenome (GOLD analysis project Ga0129333, IMG submission 94474) | Freshwater to marine salinity gradient microbial communities from Chesapeake Bay, USA - CPBay_Sum_0.6_0.8_DNA | ecosystem: Environmental > Aquatic > Marine > Coastal | place: USA: Chesapeake Bay...
GACCTCGGAATGGCCGATGAAGGTGGCGCCTTCCTCGATGATGATGCGCATGGCCTTGAGGTCGCCAAGGAGTTCGGCGTTCGACTTGAGCTCACAACGCTCTTGGACCGTCACATTGCCATTCACCGTGCCATGGATCGTGACGGACTTCGTACGGACTTCTCCTTTGACGACCGCATTTTTACCGAGCGTGAGGACGCCTTCGGAGATGATCTCGCCGTCGAGCTTGCCGTCGAAAATCATTTCGCTGTCGAACTTGAGCGTGCCGGTGAGCTCGACATCGCTGGTGAGGATGTTTTTGGAAGTGGAGGGTTCCGATACCAAGGAGGTGATGTTGTTGAGGTTCATGTCGGGCCGGAAGCTACACACTTTCAATCGGAGGGGTCAACTGCCACGCAGTTGAAAAAACAATGGCCCATTTTGCAGGTCTTTGCGGTTGACCAGAAGGACGAGAGTTTTTATTTTTCGGCAGTATTTTCCAATGGCCCGCCCTGCCGCTGCCAATCCCCACGCCTTTAACAGTGCCTTTGAATCATTTTCCCGAGTAGTGACCAAGAATCCCGACCTTTCAGAATCTTGGGACCTTCTTCCCGTAGTGGTTTGGATAATCTCATCCGAAGGGGTTGTTTTGGCGGCCAACCGCCTTGGCGGTGAACTCCTCGGATACAAGCAGGGCGAATTCTTTGACCGCCGGATGGATGACTTCCTCGTTGATTCGATCGATTTCCAATTTCTCAAGAACAACCTCGAAATTCTCGGCCGAGTGACGAATCAGGAGGCCAGCCTGCGCTGTAAGGATGGTTCGACCCGCCATGTTGTGATCAATGCATCGAGAGACCCCTCGAGCGGGTCGACCGGGAATATCTATTGCACCATCAGCGACCATTCACTTTTCAAAAAGACCGAGGGTCATGCCCGCGAACAGACCGAACTCCTTCTCCGAAACGAGGAGGCAATCATCATCCAAAACCTCGAGGGATCGGTGATTTATTGGAGTATGGGTGCGGAGAGACTCTACGGCATGCCGTCGTTCGAGGTCATCGGCCGCCCCCTCCCCAAGGAACTCGGCGAGGACAGCGAACTTCTGGATAAAGCCCGTCGCACCGTGCTGGAAAGGGGCGAGTGGAGCGGCGAGCTCCCAAACACCACAAACACCGGCACGCCCTTCCTCGCTGAAAGCCGGTGGGTTCTCCTGCGCGACCAGTCCGGCAATCCCCAATCCATTCTCGTCATCAACGAGGACGCCGCCGAATCCCGCCTGCTTGAGGAGGAACGACTGCGTGCTCAACGCCAGGAGTGCATCGGCAACCTCGCCGGCGGCATCGCGCACGACCTCAATAATATCCTGCAGCCGATCTCCATCGCCCTCGACATGTTCCGGGGGCGATTCGCTGACAACGATAGCCTTGAGGTTTTGGAAATGCTGGACTCGAATGTCCGCCGCGCCACCGAACTCGTCCGCCAAATTCTTACCTTCACCAGCGGCGTCCGCGCGGAGCGCCAAACAGTCGAGGTCCATTCGCTCTTTCGCGAGGTTGCGAATTTTGTCCGTCAGGCCTTCCCGAAGGCCATCCTGCTCCATGTTTCCGTTGAGGACAAACTCCCGCCAATACTCGGCGACCAGACCCAGATGGAGCAGGTCGTTCTCAATCTTTGCGTCAACGCCCGCGACGCCATGCGGGACGGCGGCCACATCCGTTTGGATGCCGTGGGATTCCATGTTGACGAAGCTTTCGCCGCCCGCCAACCGCTCGCAAAACCCGGTCGCTATGTACGCCTAACAGTAAGCGACACTGGTCCAGGCATACCGCGCCAAATCCGAAAAAAAATCTTCGAGCCGTTCTTCACGACCAAAGGGCCTGAAAAGGGTACTGGCCTCGGTCTGGCGACGGTTCTTGGAATCATCCGGCGCCACGGGGGATTCCTGACACTCGAAACCGAGGAGGGCTGCGGCAGTTCATTCCATGTCTTCCTCCCTGCTGCCGCCACTCCCGACAGTCAGGGACGAAATACAAAGGACGAAGACCAATCCCCGGAATCCACCATCGGCGGCGAAACGATCCTTCTCGTCGATGATGAAACGACGGTGCTGAAGGTCATGCAGCGCTCCCTCGAAAAATCAGGATACCATGTCCTTACCGCCAACGATGGCGAGGAGGGCCTTTCGGTCTTCCAGCAACATAAAGGCGAAATCCACCTCGTCATCACCGACATGTCGATGCCAGGATTGGACGGCCCTGAAATGATTGCTGCCATCCACAAAATCTCACCGTCCATTCCCGTACTCGGCACCAGCGGACTCAACACCCAACCCGACAAGGAAACCCTGCGCCAGTTGGGACTCAGGAAAATCCTTGGCAAGCCCTGCAACTCCCAAACCATCCTCCAAGCCATCCGACAAATCCTCGATGAGCAGCAAAATCACGCGTCCTGACCAGTATTACGGGAAAAACCTCACTCCCCCGAAAGACATCCCGGACATCCGAAAACTCATCGTCCCTGTCCTCGTCGCTTTGCTGATCCTGGAATTGATCATCGCCGCTTCGGCATTTCGCTTTTGGCGCCAGCAAACCCTCATCCTTGAGGACCAAAGAACTCTCTTCCGCGCGAATGAAATCGTTACTGAATTCCGCCAGGACTCGCTTCAAGTCGGTAGGCTTTTGAATTTGGCGGTCACCTCGCCCACCGGCGAAAACATCAGAAACTACGAAGCGCTCGTTCAAAAAAAATCCGCGCCCCTCCTGGACGCGCCACCCACACCGGACACGATTCTCAACACCCTCTCGGATGTCACCCCCGCCAATCTCAAGCTTCGCAACTCCTCGATTTCCTTCGGGGAAACCGAATGGCTGCGCTTCGACAGGGTTGCCGACGATTTTCAAAAACTTCGCACCATCGATGAAAACGCCCTCCCTTTGCTGAAGGGCGAATCGCCTTCCGCCGAGGCAACGCCCGGTGTCGCCCGCCGCGCCGATACCGAGGCCATCCGCGCCATCCTTGCCGAGCAATCCTACGAGGCCCGCCGCATCCGCCTGAATGACGACTTCTCCGCCATGCAAGCCGCGCTGGATTTTCGAATGCTAACCCTCCTGAACGAGCTAGCCGCGAATGGCAGGTCATTCTTCAGCATCACGCTTCTGGGATTCCTTATCCTGATTCCCGCAACGGCAATTCTCGGCCAGTTTCTCAACCGCCATGAAGCCCGCGTTCACAGATCCCACAAATCGCAAGTTCGCCGCTTGAGCGATGAGATTTCGTCACTCCGTGGCGACCTGAAGCACAACAAGCCCTCCGCCAACCAAGACCCTCCCTCCGACTATCTCGGCGGTTTGTAAAATCTACGGCGCATGTCGTTCCTGAACCCACTCTACGCCGGGATTTCGGTGGCTCTGGAGATTGGTGGAATTTGTTTCGCCATGCGGGCCATCCTGATCGCGCGCACCCCGCAATCAGCCGTCGCATGGGCCTGCGGCCTCGTTGTTCTTCCCCTCATCACAATTCCTCTCTTCCTGATTTTCGGGGAATCCCGTTTTGCCGGATACACTCTCGCAGGAAACCGGACCTCCCAAAATCTCGACGAGGCCTTCAGAGCGATCATTCAGCATTTGGATGGCTACCAAACAACCTTCACAGGAAAATTCCGTGAAGCTTCAAGAATGGCGAACAACCTCTCGCGCATTCCCGCTACAGGTGGTGCCAAAGTCGACCTTCTCATCGACGGCGAGGCGACCTTCCAAAGCATCTTCGCTGCGATTGATGCCGCGAAGGAATCCGTCTGGGTGCAGTTTTTCATCATTCACGATGACCGCCTCGGCCGCGCGCTGTCGGAGCGACTCATCGCCGCCGCCCGCCGCGGCGTGGAATGCCGTGTGCTATTTGACCAAGTCGGCTCCAAAGCCCTGCCCAAGTCCTGGAGTGACCAACTCAGCGTCGAAGGAATCCATGTAGAAAGCTTCGTAACGAACCGCCAATTCGGCCGCCGATTCCAAATCAACTTCCGCAACCACCGGAAACTCGTGATCGTCGATGCGCTCGTGGCGTTTCTTGGCGGACTTAATGTCGGCGATGAATACATGGGACGCAGCAAACGGTTCGGACCTTGGCGCGATACCCACATCCGCCTTGAAGGTCCCTGCGTTGCAGGATTCCAACTCTCCTTCCTGGAGGATTGGAACTACATCACCGGCGAGGTTCCTACCTTCCGCCTGCCCAAACCACTCGTCGCCCCCGAACCAGCTCCGTTGGTTTTCCCCATTGCCTCCGGCCCCGCCGAAAGCTGGAGCATCTGCCCGGCGGTATTTCTGTCCGTCATCAACTCCGCCACACGCCGTCTCTGGATCGCCAGCCCGTATTTCGTTCCCGGAAGCCCCCTGTTTTTCGCCATATGCCACGCCGCCATCCGGGGAGTCGATGTCCGGGTCATCCTGCCCCAAATGGCCGACCACCTCCTGCCTTGGCTCTCCTCGTTCACCTACTATCCCAAGCTCCGCGACGCCGGGGTGAAACTCTGGCGCTACAAGCGCGGCTTCATGCACCAGAAAGTCGTCCTCGCAGACGACGACCTCTCCATCGTCGGGTCGATCAATGTCGATTACCGCTCGTTCATGCTGAATTTCGAACTCTCGGCCGCGATCCAGGATAAAAATTTCGCCGACCGTCTGGAGACGATGTTCCTGGCCGACTTCGACCAAAGCGCACCGGAAGATCTAGGAAAGTTCGATGACGGCTCGCTTCTCTTCCGCTTGCAATGCCGCGCCGCAGCGCTCATGAGCCCCGAACAGTAGAAAAACTCGATTTCAGTATTGCAACACTTCGAGGAGTCACTAGATTTTGCGGCTTCCGTCGGGTTGGTAGCTCAATGGTAGAGCAGCGCCCTTTTAAGGCGTTGGTTCTGGGTTCGAGTCCCAGCCAACCCAAATTACCCATTCTTTATTTCCCCATCACAGCGAGTTGCTGTTTCCAAATATCCCGGAGTTTTTGCATCCGCTGGGATGGCGTGAGGCTGGGATCTCTCCGAATGCGAAGTTCCTCGGCCTCGAGTTGGACGAGACTTCTTTTGTGGGTAACAGGCACCGTGATTTTACGGGACTGGGGGGCTTGATGAATTTGGGCGGAGGCGGTGCTCAAAAAGGCCTCGACCACCGCAAAATCTTCAACTTTTCCAACTGAGGATGTATTCACGCACCCGAGCAGCGCAAACATGGAGAAAAGCAGAAGGGGGAGTTTCATGCGCTCAAAAGCTGATGGAAATCCAGGCCATTGATCAAGCCTAGATTTTGCAAAAACCTGCCGCCGATAGATTTTACCTCCGAAGCCTGTGAGGGCCATCACCAACACTGAGGACTTCGATACGGACTTGAGTGAGACCTTGGTCGGTGAATCCGAGTTGGTCGGCGACGGGTTTGGTGACATCGAGCATGCGACCACGGATGAACGGACCGCGGTCGTTCACGCGGACCTTGGTGGTTTTTCCGTTTTGGAGATTGGTCACGCGGATGGTGCAGGGAAGCGGAAGGGTTTTGTGGGCAGCGCAGCGGGTCCAAGGCCAGAGCTTTTCGCCAATGGCGGTTTTGCCAGGAAAGATCAGGAAATGCTCACTGTAGTGGGAAGCCACGCCGGTTTCGACATGCCCGACGGCTTGGCGCGGATGCATCGGTTGGTAGCGAACGCCGCGCAGAGTATAGGGCTTGTATTTGTAACCGTCGTAGGAGGAGGCGCAGCCGCCAAGGAGGAGCGCAGCAAGCAGCAGGAAAGCTAGGGAGAATTTGGTCATGCAGGGAGCATTTGGATGGCGGTGCGGCGGGTCGAGGGAATTTTTCCGCAGTAGGTTTCGATGGCGGCGAGCGGGTGGGTCTCGGCGTCCTCGATGCCGAGCAACCGGACGAGTTCGCGTTCAAAAAAATCGAGCGCCCGGAGCGAGGCGGGTTTGGTGCTGAGATGGGAAAAGGCGCGGGAGAGAAGGTCGAAAACCTCGGGGTGTGGGTGGGCAGGTTGGGTGGCAAGGTCGAGCAATTCGGCGAAGTAGCCGCCGAGAAAAACATTCGCGGCGGATTTCGACTCGAAGGGCGCGAGCATTCTCACCTCGCGCAGAGTGCCAAGCGGGGTTTTGCGGCCGGGCAGGTATCCGATTTCGACACGATGGAAGAGGTCGAGGTGGCCAGAGAACGGGCTATTGGTGCGGCGTGCGCCCTTGGCCATTGTCCCGATTTTGCCGTGGGCGAGCGTGAACCAAGTCACGATCAGGCTCGTGTCGCTCCAAGGCTGGCGGCGGATCAGGATGGCCTCTGTTTGTTCCATGGCAACAGAGTTGCCGGCAATTACAGGGCAATGACCCTCGCTCCGAAGATGTCCGGATCAGCGGCGAGTTTTTTCATCACCTCGTCGCCGGGCTGGCTGTCGAGGTTAAGCAAGGTGAGAGCGCGGCCGCCTTGTTCGGTGCGGGAGAGGCTCATGCTGGCGATATTGATTTTTGCCTGGCCGAGGAAGGTACCGATGTAGCCGACGATGCCGGGGCGGTCGCGGTTTTCAAGCATGAGAACCACGCCGGAGGGGGTGACCTCCACCGGATTGCTGTTCACTCGCACGATGCGGGGATCGTTTTTCGCTCCGAAGAAAGTGCCGCCGACGGAGACTTTACTGTCCCCGCTGAAGACGGCCACATGGAGCCATTCGTTGAAGTCGGTTTGCTCGCTGGAGCGGACCTCCTCCACATCGAGGCCAATGGTTGCCGCCATGCTGCGGACATTCACGCTATTGACCTCCTCGCCGCCGGCGTGCTTGAGAAAACCGGTGAGAATCGCGCGACTGATCGCGTCGGTCGGCATTTCCACGGCCTTGCCGCCATAGGTGATGACCACGCGGTCGTTGCGCTTTGGAGCGAGTTGGGCGACGAAGCGGCCGAGCTTGTCGCCGAGCGTGAGGTAGGGACGGACGACGGCAGCGGTTTTCGCGTCGATACTGGGCATGTTGACGGCGTTGCGAATTTCACCATCGAGAAGGGCGGCACCGATCGCTTGGGCAATTTCGATGCCGACATTTTCCTGAGCCTCGGCCGTGCTGGCACCGAGGTGCGGAGTGAAAACGATGTTCGGCGCGGAGCGCAGCGGAAAGTCGGCAGGCGGGGGTTCGACTTCGTAGACATCCAGCGCAGCGCCCGCGACCTGGCCGGATTGGAGAGCCTCGCCGAGCGCTGTTTCATCGACCAAACCGCCACGGGCGCAATTCACGATGCGGACGCCTTTTTTGCAAAGCCCAAGTCGGCGAGCGTCCAGCATATGGCGGGTCTCGTCGGTGAGTGGCATGTGCATGCTGATAAAATCCACCTGCGGCATGAGCGCGTCGAGATCCTCAACCAGTTCCACTTGAAGGCTGCGGGCGCGGCTGACGGATAAATAGGGATCGTAGGCGAGGACGCGCATGCCGAAGGCCATTGCACGGCGGGCGAGTTCGGTGCCGATGCGTCCCATACCGAGAATGCCAAGCGTTTTGTTATAGAGTTCAACGCCTTCATACTTCTTGCGGTCCCACTTGCCGGCCTTCATGGAGGCATCGGCCTGGGGAATGTTGCGGGCGACGCTGACGAGGAGCGAGAAAGCGTGCTCGGCGGTGGAGATCGTGTTTCCGCCGGGGGTATTCATCACGATCACGCCACGGCGCGTGGCGGCATCCACATCCACATTGTCCACCCCCACCCCGGCGCGACCGACAACGCGGAGCTGCGTGGCGGCTTCCAAGACAGCGGCGGTGACCTTTGTCTGACTACGGACAACGAGAGCCGAAAACTCGGGGATGATTTTAATGAGCTCGGCTTCGGGCAGGCCTGTTTTGACGACGACTTCGAGGGCGCCGCCATTGGAGAGTTCATCAACGCCGCGTTGCGAAACGGGATCGGCCACGAGGACCTTGGGTTTGGATGAGGACATTTTCGGAATGAGATGTGCGGATTGTTAAATAAGTGGCAGGGTTTTGGTGACTGCCGAAGAATCCATTTAGGGCCAACGGCGGCCTACGGAAATCAATTTTTATGAAATGGTCATATCGCATTGCACGGATCGCCGGGATTGATGTGCGTATCCACATCACCTTCCTGCTCCTGCCATTGTATTTCGGCTGGTCCGGATGGCAGGCTGGTGGCGCCACTGCGGCGGCAGGGGGAGTGTTTTTCATCCTGGTGCTGTTCTTGTGCGTGCTGCTCCACGAGTTTGGTCACGCGATGGCTGGGCGGCATTACGGGGTGCCCACTCCCGACATCACACTCCTGCCGATCGGCGGTGTGGCGAGGATGCTGGCGATTCCCGACAAACCTTCGCAGGAATTCGTCATTGCGATTGCGGGTCCGGCGGTGAATGTCGTGATCGCCTCAGTGCTGGCACCCGTGCTGTGGCTGACTGGCGGCTTATTCAGCGGTCCGGCAGGGGAGGCCCGGGAGATTCTGCACAATGTGCTTTTGGTGAATCTGGGCCTTGTTGTTTTCAATATGATACCGGCGTTTCCGATGGATGGCGGCCGCGTTTTTCGTTCGCTTCTGGCGATGAAGATTCCATGGACAAAAGCCACGCGGATCGCAGGTCGGACCGGTCAGGTTTTGGCAGGACTTTTTTGTGTCGGCGGATTTCTGCAAGGGAACTTCATGCTCATGCTGATCGCGCTTTTTGTCTTCAACGGAGCCCAGGACGAGATTCGCTTCGCCAATTACCGCGAGGAGCAAGAGCGCCAACCTCCTCCCCTCCCCCCGGAGGATTGGTTCGAACGGCGGGACTAAAAAAACCTCGGAGCGTAAAAGCCGTCAGTTCTTCGAAGGCACACCGGCAAGGCGGCGCTCCATGACGGCATCGGGTTCGGAGCCGAGGGATTTAGCGATGTCGTAGTGCTTGCGTGCCAACTCAAGCGAGGGCGGCTCGGTGTTCGCATACATGACCGCAAGGTTAAAGTGGGCGTTAGAGTATTTGCCGTCCAGCATGATGCTGCGCTGGAAATACTCCTCGGCATCGCTTGGATTGCCCTGCTTGCCGAGCGCGATGGCAAGATAGTTGTGCGCCACCGCATTCTGCGGGTCTTTTTTGATGACCTCCTTGAGGGTCTCGACTGCTTCATCGAACCGGCCCTGTCGACAGTAGACATTGGAAAGATTCACCGAAGCGAAAACATCGCCCGGGGCAAGGCGCAGGGCCTTTTCAAGCGCGACGAGAGCGGCAGTGAGCTTGCCGGCATGGATCTGGGTGACGGCAAGGTTCGAAAGGGTGAAATGATTGTCGGGATATTCGTCGGTGAGCTTTTGGTAAATCTTCTCGGCGTCGGTGAACCTCCGCTCGCGAACGAGCGTCACGGCTTTTTCGACGAGTTGGCGGGACTCTGGGCTCAGGGCCTCGCCGCCCACGGGAGCTTTTCCAAAATTTTCGGCGGATCCGTCGGAGGTTTTGGAAATGGTCATCGAAATGCTCATATCCACCTCACCGGGGTCGTTCAGTACCACGAGCGGATCGCGAAAAATCAACATCTCGCGCTCACTGAACTTCGCAGGCGGCTTGGCAAGGACAGCCAACTGCGACGAGAGCGTGTCGGATTTCACATAGAGTTTCTCGAGTTCCTGCTCGATGACCCCGACAGCGACCGTGCGTTCGTTTTGGTCCTTGAGTTGGCGGAGGACGATATTTTTGAGCAGTTCGTTCTCCTCGGCAACGCGTTTCTGCTCCTCAGAGGGCTTGGGATCTAGGCGGAGGCGGGCAGCTTCGCCCGAAGCTTCATCCAACTGCGCATAGAGGGACTTGATGTTTTCATCACGGGCATGGAGTTCGCCCCGGGCGGCGGCAAGGCGGTCTTTCAGGAGGGTGATTTCATTTTGAAGCGCCTCGCGGAATTTCTGGTCATCTTGCACCTTGGCGGCATCGCGTAACGCGACCTCGGCTTTTTCGAGGCGGGAGGAGAGGTCTTTGTTCTCCGATTCCAGCTTGGCAAGCAAGTCGAGTTTGGGCTTCTGGTCGGCTATCTGCTTTTCTAGGGCCTGCTTCTCTGCCGCGAAGTTTTTCTGCATCTCCTCGCGTTCCTTGAGAAGTTGGGCGAGTTCGGCCTGATTTTCCTCGAACTTCTTGAGGCTTGCGAGGGCCTTGTCGCGCTCGGCGGCGAGGGCCTTGCGGTCAGTTTCCGTGGCAGCGAGGACTTGGTTGCTCTCCTCGATGTATTTGCCCGCCTTATCGAGTTTGTCGCCAAGTCGCTTGTTTTCATCGGCGAGGACTTCATTGTCCGACTCAAGTTGATCGATGCGCGCAGTGAGCTCGTCGAGCTGCTTGCTAGAGGCATTGACTCCCGTGCTTTTGAGTTCGTCGCGTTCGGCGGTGACATTCTCCAAATTGGCCTTGGTCTGGGCGAGATCCGACTTGGCCTCGACGAGGGAGGTTTTGGTCCGGTCGATCTCGGCTTTGGCGCCAGTGAGGTCGCCACGGGTTTTCTCTAGGTCCTTTTTCAGGTTCTCGATTTCACGGCGCGCCTCGGCGAGTTGGGATTTCAACTGCGAAGAAACCGCATCGCTTTTGTCTGGAGGAGGAATCACGGTGGTACCAGCCTTCGGACGTGTGGAAACCATTGGCTCGGGAATATCGATCTCGAAACCGCCGGTTGGGAGCGGATCCTCAACCACCACCTCGGTGAGTTGGGCCTCGGTGACGCTGGCCCGAAGGCGCGCGAGGTTTTCCTGGGATTTCCGAAGGCGGTATTCCACCACCATTTTTTGCCAATCGGGGTCGGTGCGCTGGATGTTTTCGAGGATCTGGGCGGCGGCGGCGTAACGGTTCAACGCATCACGCATCTGGCCCTGCCGCTCGCTCAATTCGCCAGCTTGAAAATCCTGATAGGCCCGCAGAAACAATTCCGCCGGATCGAAGGCACGCAGCGTGGAGGGCATGCACAAAAAACAGGCGATCAAAACTGGGAGACAACGCTTCAGCATCAGGACAATCGGGGCGATATGCTAACCACGGCGACGGCGAGATCAACCGGAAACCCGGGAGCTGCCATACGCTCAACTGGACATCGCTTTTTCAAGAAGGGCGGCAGCAAGAGGTTCGGTAAGTGCATCGAGTTCCGAGAGGTGTTTTTTCAGATCGACCGTGGATCTTGAGTCCATGGCGGCGCGGGCTTTTCCAGCATGTTCCAAAATGGCGGCACGCACCTCGGTTGGAACCTCATCGCCAAGTTGGGCGAGTGCCGAGTCGATCGCGGGAAGCATTTCCTCGGCCTTGAGACGGGCCTCGGTGAAAACCCGCTCATCCATATCCTCGAACGCATGCTCTAGAGAGTCACCAAGCATTTTTTCAACCGCCTCGTCGGAAACCTCCACAGCGCTCTGGATGTCGATCACGGTGTCACGCCCGCTGGCGGTGTCCCGGGCGAGAACATGCAGAATGCCATTGGCATCGAGTTCAAACTGGACACCTACACGAGCCTGGCCCTTTGGCGCAGGGAAAAATGCCACCTC
>Ga0129333_10005993_pt1 | contig 11468 bp, 9 predicted proteins | sample CPB6_08_DNA_FD_94474 | JGI IMG/M metagenome (GOLD analysis project Ga0129333, IMG submission 94474) | Freshwater to marine salinity gradient microbial communities from Chesapeake Bay, USA - CPBay_Sum_0.6_0.8_DNA | ecosystem: Environmental > Aquatic > Marine > Coastal | place: USA: Chesapeake Bay...
AGAGCTCGATGACTTTCGGGTCATGGAGCAACTTGTCGCCCGTGTCGGTGTAGGCGTTGGTGCCCTGGTCGAGCACATACCCGCGGTCGCAGATCTGCAAGCAGCGTCGGGCGTTCTGCTCGACCATCACGACTGAGACGCCCGCCTTGTTGATCTCGCGGGTGCGCACGAATACCTGATCTTGCAGCACCGGTGACAGGCCTGCCGACGGCTCGTCGAGCAGTACGACCTCGGGGTTCATCATCAACGCGCGACCCATGGCCAACATCTGGCGTTCGCCACCCGAGAGTGATCCTGCGCGTTGGTTCTTGCGCTCGGCAAGCCGCGGGAACATGTTCTGCACGAACTCCGAGCGTTCACGGAACTGCTTGGGCTTCAAGTAAATGCCCATCTCGAGATTCTCCAGCACCGTGAGCGACGGGAACACGTTCTCGCGCTGCGGAACGTACCCGATGCCCCGCTCCACCAGTTCGTGGGCGTGCTTGCCAACGATTGACTCGCCGCGATGCGTGATGCTGCCTGACTGCACCGAGAGCAACCCGAACAACGCCTTGAGCAGCGTGCTCTTGCCGGCACCGTTCGGTCCGATGATGCCGACGATCTCTCCCCTATGCAGCGTGAGCGAGCAGTTGGTGAGGATGTTGACCCCAGGCGTGTAACCCGCGGTGACGTCCTTGGCCTCAAGCAGCACTTCGCGTGCGTTGGTCGTGGAATTGGTCATGTGAGTTCAACCTTCGACAAATCTTCACCGTGATGCGCACCGAGGTAGGCGTCGACAACGGCCTTGTTGCTCTTGATCTCTGCCGGGGTGCCCTCGGCGATGATGCGACCTTCTGCCATCACGATCACCCAGTCGGAGATCTCCTGCACGACGTCCATGTTGTGCTCAACAAAGATCACGGTGCGACCCTCGCCGGGAAGCATCTTGATGAGTTCGAGCAGGCTTTGCGCCAACGCCGGGTTCACGCCGGCCATCGGCTCGTCGAGCATCACCACGCGCGGGTCGGTCATGAGCGCTCGGGCCATCTCCAGCAGTTTGCGCTGACCACCCGACATCGTGCCTGCGAATTCGTCACGCATATGCGTGAGATTGAACCGCTTCAAGATCGCGTCGGCACGTGCCTCGATTTCTCGTTCTTGTTTGCGCCACGAACCGGGTATGAGCGCGGCCCAGAACTTTTCTCCGAGTTGGTCGAGCGCGCCGAGCTTCATGTTCTCGATGGTCGACAACTTCGCGAGTGCCTTCGTCAACTGGAACGTGCGCACCATGCCCTTGGCGGCCAGTCGATGCGGCGGTGTGCCGGTGATGTCTTCGCCGTCGAGCGTGATGACACCGGAGTCAACTTGGTCGAACCCCGTCAACAGATTGAAGAACGTGGTTTTGCCGGCGCCGTTCGGCCCGATGAGCGCGGTGATCTTGTTGCGGCGAATCGAGACGTTCGCCACGTCCACCGCACGCAAACCGCCGAACGTCTTCACCACGCCCGTGGCAGTGATGATCGGCGTATCGGCCGACGTCGATGCGGTGGGGTTAACGGCGGTCAAGGGCCATCTCCTCTCGCGAACCAAAGATGCCTTGTGGTCGGTAACGCGCGAGCAACAGCAAGCCGCCACCCACCAACATGAAGCGCAGCATGCCGATGTTGAAGTCCGACAACTCGACGGTGTCCTGCAACGTTTGTCGCGCTCCGGCCGGCAACTGTCGCAGCGTGTTTTCGACGAACACAATGAGCGTCCAGTAGATCGACGAGCCGACGATCGGTGACCAGACTCGACCTGGCCCGCCGATGATGAGAATCGTCCAAATGGTGAACGTGATGACCGGGTTGAACGTGTCGGCCTGCACCGACGACTTCTGGATCACCTGGATGAGCCCGGCCAGCGCGCCGATCATGCCGCCGAGCATCAGCGACTGCATCTTGTAGTAATACGCGTTCTTGCCCAGCGCGCGGGCGGCGTCTTCGTCCTCGCGAATCGCGCGCAAGGTGCGACCCCACGGGGAGCGCATCAACTGCTGCACCATCAGCGTGACGAGAATCAGCACGGTCCAGCCGACCATCAGCACCCACACGTCTCGGCCGAGGTACTTGAACGGCCCGAGCGAGTAGAACTTGCCCAATTCGAACGGGCTCAGGTTGTAGAACGGCTCGGCGAACTTGTCGATGCCTTCCACGCCGCCAGTGACGGGCTTCATCACGCGCGAGCGGGCAAGGAGCCGGATCGTCTCCGAAGCGGCGATGGTGACCAGGCCGAGGTAGTCGGCACGCAAACGCAGCGTGGGAATGCCGAGCAACAATGCCAATACTGCGGCATACACGAACACGAACAGAATGCCGATCCAGAAGCTCCAGTCGAGCCAGAACACCGTGACACCGACGCCGTATGCGCCCGCGGCCATGAAACCGACTTGACCGAAGTTCATGAGTCCCGTGTACCCGAAGTGCACGTTGAGACCGACCGCTGCCAGGGCGTAGATCATCACTTCTGGACCGATCATGGCCGAGAACGTGCGTTCGAGGATGAAGCCCCAGTCCATGCTCAGCCGATCCTTTGTTTCTTGCCGAGAATGCCCTGTGGTCGCAGCAGCAACGCAAAGATCAGGACGACGAGGGCCGTCATGTTCTTCAGTTCGCTATCGATGACGAGCGTCGACCAATTGATGGCAATGCCCACGATGAGCGCCCCAACGAGCGCGCCAAACGCCGTGCCAAGACCGCCCAAGGTGACTGCCGCAAAGACGAGCAGCAGGATGCGGGTTCCCATGTCCCACTTCACTTGGTCGAAGCCGAAGAACGTGCCGGCGAGTGCGGCGAGTGCTCCGCCGAAGATCCACACCTGAGAAATCACCTTCTCGACGTCGATGCCGGACGATTCGGCGAGATCCTTATTGTCGCTCACGGCGCGCATGGCGCGACCCATTCGTGTGCGGGTAAGGCCGATACCGACGCCTAGTAGTACGATCACCGAGACGAGCATCGCCAGCGCGTCGCGCGTGGTGAGCTCCATGCCCAAGAAACTGTTGGCGCGTTGCGATGCGTAGTCGCCGTAGGAGCGGTATCGACCACCGAAGAAATAGAGGTACACATAGCGCAAGAAAATGGAAAGACCGATCGTCATCACCATCTGTGCCAGCAACGACACACCGGTGTTTCGCGCCGTGCGAAAGATCACGCGATTGAGTACATAACCCAACACGCCTCCCATCACCATGCTGAAGATCGTGGCAATGATGAAGTTCACTCCTCCGCCAAACGGCGCCGGCCAGCCGCTCATGAAGCCCAGGAAACCCACCAATCCATAGATGTTGAAGAAGTAGGCCATCAAGGTGCCCCACGTGATGAGTTCGGCATGCGCGAAGTTCACCAAACCCGTGGTGCCGAAGATGAGCGATAGTCCGATCGCGGCCATCGCGAGGTACAGACCCAGCTTGATGCCTTCCAGCGTCAACTGGCTCACGCGACGTACCGACCAGTTGCCTTCGCTCGCCGAGGCTGCGGCGTTGGCCACCGCGCCGGCCTCGCTCGACACCAACGGGAAGATGATGCGCTGGTCGCCGTTCTCGCTCACGATGACCTGCAGTGACGATCGATCGGGATCCCGCAGGGTGACCCCGGCGGGCAGCGTCGCTATGTCGATGTTGATGGTGTACTCGCCGGGTGCTTCCACCGGAATACGGAAACTGCCGTCTTTGTCGGTAGTCGCACCGCCGACGTCGTCGATTGACAAGTCGACGCCCTCGACGAAGACCTTGTTGCCATTGGCGTCCTGGTACTGCAGCTGGCCGATGACGCCGAGGTCGTCGGAAATCTGAGCCGCGGCGGTCTGGGCCCCCGACATCACGCCGAGCACGGCGAGAGCCAGGGTGATCCAGGCTCGCCAACCCCTCAACCGCACCCGTTCAGTGTGCCACAGGCTCCGCGGCGACCCCAATCGATGTGGCGCGAATACCTCGGCGTGCGGTCGTCGCCAGATTCAACGCCGCCAGCCACACCGCCACGCTCAGCGCGATGTGGATTGCAACGAGCAACACGGGTACCCCCGTGAAGTACTGCAGGTAGCCGACACCCCCCTGCAACACCGCCAGGAACAAGAACGCCTCGAACGCGTTCTGCATGTCGCGACTCGCGCCATCGCGACGCAACAGAAGACCCAGCACCACCGCTAGCGCCACGGTGACGAGCACCGAACCGCCGTGCATTCGAGCGACGTGCGAGATGGAGAAATCAAACCGCGGCGACGACTCGTCACCCGCGTGAGGGCCCGTGCCCGTCACCACGGTGCCCGTCACGATCGCCACCAAGGTCATGAGTGCCACGACGCGACTCAAGGTTGCGGTGCGCGGTCCGCGCGAGAGCGACCACGACGCGCGCGTCGCGAGCGACCGCCAATAGTCACGCGACGAGTACGTCGTCGCTTCTTCGAGTCCGCGCTTGGAGACGGCGTCGACCAGCCAGAACGCCCACGCCATGAGCGCGATCGACAACAGAAAGTGCCCCATGTTGGAGAGCGGATGCAGGCCCGTCAACACGACGATGCCGCCCAGCACGACTTGTCCGACCGTTCCTGCCACCAGCAGCAACGCCAGTTGCACGGTACGGCGACTGCGCGGACGCACGAACAAAGCCGCGAGCATCGCCGCGATGACGCTGGCGGCCACCACACCGGTGAAGAGGCGGTTCAATTGCTCGATGGCGGCGTGCGGCGTGGAGACGTCGACGAATCGCTCTTCGTTGCACGCCGGCCAGTCGACACAACCCAGCCCGGAGCCCGTGAGCCGTACCAGTGAGCCCGTCACGATGATCACGTACAGCGAGGCGAACGCCAACCAGGCGATCAGTCGGTACCGCCGCAGGCTGATGCTTCGGCGGGTGGGTGCCGCCGACGCCGTGCTCATGCGTACGACGCTACGCACCACGCCTGCGGGCGTCTCACAACGAGCGCCACGTGACTCGGTGAGTATTGTCACCTCGTGAAGAAGTACGCAACCCAGGTCGGACGAGCGTGAAGAAATACGCCGTCGAGGCGCGCCGCGTCGAGATTCTCGAGGCAACGTGCGAGGTGGTCATCGAGCGTGGCTTTGCGGGCACGCGTGTCGCCGACGTCGCCAAACGGCTCAACGTGTCGAACAGCCTGATCCACTACCACTTCGACAGCAAGGAGGCGTTGCTGGCCGCGGCGTTCGAGTACTACTCGCGCAAGGACTTGGCGGAGATGGAGCGCGACATCGAACTCGGCCAATCGGCGACAGCGCAGTTGTGGCGACTCATCGAGAGTTACGTGCCCGAAGGCAGCGACGACGTCGAGTGGATGCTGTGGATTGACGCCTGGGGCGAAGCGCTGCGAAACCCGTTGATGAAGAGCATCAGCCAGCAATTGGACGAGCAGTCGATCGCGTTTCTCGAGCGAGTACTGCGGCGCGGCAACGAAACCGGCGAGTTTCGCTGCGACCAGCCTCGGCAATCGGCCATGCGGATCACCGCGATGATCGACGGCCTCGCGGTGCAGTTCGCCGCGCACGAAGGTGTGGTGAAGCGAAAAGAGCTGATGCGCACGCTCCGCGCCCTGGCGGCGTTCGAGACCGGGCTCTCCCCCGATGACATCCGAGACGGTCGACGAAGCGCCAAACCGTCCGCGCCACGACCGACGAGCACCTCGGGTGCGAACGGGTCGATCGCACCTACCGGCGCGGCCCCGACTGCCATCACCGACGCCGCCTTGCGCCAGTTGCTCGCCGTGGTCGCCGACGCGCAACTGCGCGGCGACGCCGCCACGTGGCTGGCTCACTGGTCGGCGTCGGGTGAGTTGCAGATGTCCGACGGGTCGCACGCCAAAGGCACCGACCAACTCGCCGAGACCTTCGCCAAGCACTACTCCGCCGATCGTTGGACGCTGCAGAGCCCCGAGGTCGTTGTGTTCAGCGTCGACGAGACCGCCGGCAACGCAACCGGGCGAGTCACCGTGACCGAGCGCTACCAGCGAAAAAGTGGTGCCCTCGGGTCGCGAATCGCCACCCTGCACGATCGCTACGAACGCACCCAGGCCGGCTGGCTGCTGGCCGGCCGGCGCTACGAAGTGCTCGACTAGCCCACCGACAGTCAACACCCTCACCCTGCGTCACGGCGCTCTCACTCCATGCGGGGTATGACCACGCAGAGCGTTCACACTACCTGTTTCCGTGAGATTTTCCTCAAGTTGCCCCCGCCTGGGCCGATCCCTTCTGCGGATCTCACCAGGGAGCAACAGCAATGGTTCTCACCGCAATCGCCACTTCCATCATCATCGGTCTCAGCGCACAGGGCGTTGCCCCGGCTGCGGCCTCCGCGGCTCCGGCCTCGGCGACCTCAAGCGTTTCGCCCGCCAACGGTGCGCCAGTACTCGGCGACCAGAGCGACGACGTCGTGCGCCTGCAGCAGGCCATGGTCGTGCGCGGCTTCACCCTGAAGGGTGGCGTCGACGGCGTGTTTTCCGCCCGCACCCAGGCCACCCTGCGCAACTTGCAGAAGGCCGTCGGCCTTCGCGTCACCGGTGTGGTCGACGAACCGACCGCCCGCTTCCTTGGTCTCTTGACCGTCGCTCGCCTTACCCCCGACACGTTGCCGAAAGCCGGCCAGACCGGCGACGCCGTGTGGTCGGTGCAGCAGGCGCTCATCAACAACGGCGTGGAAGTCAAGGGCGGCGCCGATGCCACCTTCGGTCTTGCCACCACGATCGCCCTCGGCACCTACCAGAGCCGCAAGGGTCTGCCGGTCACGCGCACGCTCGACTGGGCGACTGCGTTCTCGCTGGGTCTCGTCGATGTCGCGCCGCCGGCGCCCGTCGCAGCCCCGGTGGCCAAGCCTGTCACGCAGACGGTGAAGCCGGTCGCTCAGCCGGTGACCGCCCCGGCCCAGGTGTCGGCACCGATCGCCGTCGCTCCGGCTGCTCAACCGACCGCCGCGGTGACGCAGCTGAACGTGAACTCGCTACCGCGTCGTGGCGAGCGCAGCGAGTCGGTGCGACTCGTGCAACAGACGTTGATCAACAACGGCGTCGAAGTGAAAGGCGGCGCTGACGGCGTGTTCGGTCTCGCCACCTCGATCGCGCTCGGCAACTTCCAGAGCGCTCGCGGGCTCAACCCGTCGCAGGCCGTCGACTACCCGACCGCCCAGGCCCTCGGCTTGATCCCGTCGCTCGAGTCGCTCGGCATCCCGACGATCAAGGTCTTCCCGGTGCAGGGTCGTTGCTCGTTCACCAACACCTGGCAGGAGTCCCGCGGCTCGCGTCGCCACGAGGGTGTCGACATCATCGCCCCGAAGGGCAACCTCATCTACGCCGTGGTCGACGGCACGATCACCAAGGTGTACAACAACGCGTCGCTCACCGGCAACGGTGTGCGTCTCACCACCGCCGACGGCACGTACTTCTTCTACGCCCACCTCGACACGATCGCCCCGAACATCGTCCCGGGAACCGTGGTGAAGGCCGGTCAGATTCTTGGCACCAACGGTGCCACCGGCAACACCACGACCCCGCACCTGCACTTCGAGGTGCACCCGTTCGGAGGCGCGGCCATCGACCCGACACCAATCGTTGCGGCAGTCAATGCCTGCCACATCACGGAGCCGCTCCCGCAGCCGTAGTGATGAGGGCGTGACGCCCGACGTACCGACCGTGCGTGACGACGCACGAGCGGACCGCTGACCGCGAGGCGGCGCGATGTGAGAACCACGTCGCCTCGCGGATCAGTGTGAGCGATCAGCGAGGCCGTCGGCACCTCTCGCGGATCAGTGTGAGCGATCAGCGAGGCCGTCGGCCCCTCTCGCGGATCAGCTTGCGCGATCAGTAGGTGTGGTCTTCGGACGCCAAGTGCGAGTTGTCCGCCAGTCGCGTGAGACTGAACGTGTAACCGTCGCCCAACTTGAGCGCCTCAAGTCGGCTGATCGACGCGTGCCCGATGACGAATCGTTCCCACTCCCACGGGGTCGGGGACAATCCGAGCAGGTGGCAGATGAACACGCTGTTGGTGCCGGCGTGCGCCACGAACGCAAGGCGGTCGCCCGGCTCCTCGATGTGCCACACCGGCAACTCGTGTTCGATGCGGTAGATGCCGCGCTCGGCCAGGAACTCGTTGGCGCCTCGGTGAATGCGCTTCGTGAAATCGTTGACGGGTTCACCGCCCTCGAGCCCTTTCCAGCGGTCGAGCGCCGGACGCCGCTTTTCCTCGCGGTACGCCGCTTCTGCTTTCTCGGCCGGATTGCCCTGCCAGATGGGGCTGCGAATCTCCTCGAGCCACGGCTCGATCACTTCGCCGCGGCGCTGAGCGTCGAGAATCGGCGCCGCGGTCTGGCGCGCACGCAACAGTGGCGAGATGTAGACGTGATCAAAGTGCTCTGACTCGAGACGGTCGGCGAGTCGCCGAGCCTGGCGATGGCCGCGCGAGGTGAGCGGAGGATTGTCCTGGCTCAGGCCTTCGCGCACCCACTCCGGTTCGGCGTGACGAATGAGCGTGAGTTGCACAACGAGTGAGGCTAGTTCTCGGGTGTGGTGGTCGGCGGCGTCGTGACGCCGCAGGAGACGAACGTCTCCACGACGAGAGCAAAGTACTGCTCGTCGTTCACGTCGATGTCGTTGGCGTCGGAAAACGTCGTGCCAAGTGAGCGCGCCACGCACTCGGCTTCTTGTGCCACGAGCGCCACTCCGTACGTCTCTCCGATCAAGAACCCGACAGCTTGCAGCTCGCCGGGGGTCACCCCAGGGTCCTCGGCGGCGTCAAGGCTCGCTTCGTCGCCAGAATCGGGCAACGGCAACGTGGTGCCGGTGATCGCAAACAGCGGGTTGCTCTCCCCGATCGCGAGCTCGCACTGTTGGGCGTAGAACTGCGTAACTTCGTCGACTGCCTGCGCCACGGAGGTTTCGGCGAACGCCGCACGCGCGGCGGACACCGCGGGGTCGTTGTTCGCCACCTCGGGGTTCCACGACACGTCGTCGAGGGCGACGACGAGCTGGCCGTACGCGGCAAGCAACACACCCAGCGAGTCGCGAAGGTCACGCGGGGAGATCTCGCGCAACAGCAGTAGCTGATCGACGAGGGCGGTCACCGACTCTTCCAATTCGATCGTGGTCGTTCGGTCAAGCTCGCTCACCGCGCGTTCGGCACGTTGTCGAGAACTGGAGAACAACGGTCCGCGTGCGCAGGCTTCACCGGGCGATTCGTCGCCGCACCCAACCATTGTGGAGAACACCAACAGCGACAGGACGCCGAAAGCCAGACGCCGGCGCATGCTCACGCCTTGGTCGCCGCGAGCCAGGCGTCGTACATTCGCCGGTATTCGCCCTCTTTGGCCATCAATGCCTCGTGTGAACCGTCTTCCACGACTCGACCGTACGCCAGCACCACGACACGGTCGGCGCGGGCCGCCGTCGACAGACGGTGGGCGATCGAAATGGTCGTGCGGCCTTCCGACAGTTTGCGCAACGCACGCGCGAGCCGCACCTCGGTGAGCGCGTCGACCGACGACGTCGCTTCGTCGAGGATCAGCACGTCCGGGCTCACCAGCGACGCCCGCAAGAGCGCCACCATCTGGCGCTCGCCGGCGGCGAGGGCCTGGCCGCGCTGGCCGACTTGGGTATCGAGCCCGTTGGCGAGGCTGTCGACCCAGTCTTCGAGCTCGAGCCGTCGAACGGCGTTCTTCAGCTCGTCGTCGGTGGCGTCGGGTTTGGCGAAACGCAGGTTGTAGGCGATCGTGTCGGCGAACAAGAACGGCTCTTGCGGCACCACGGTGAGCCGGCGGCGAAGGTCGTCGTTGGCAACATGCTTCACGTTCACTGCGCCGATGGTGATGCGGCCCTTCGTCGGGTCGGCCAAGCGGGCCACGAGCCGCGCGATGGTGGTCTTGCCGGCGCCCGACTCGCCGACGAGCGCCACGTGCTGCCCCGGCGGGATCGTCAGCGTCAGCGACGTCAGCACGTTCATCGCCGGTTCGTCGTCGCGCGGTTCGTAGGCGAACGTCACGTCGTGCAGCGCCACCCCGAGCCGGCCGGCGGGCAGCGGAACCGGGTTGGTGGCCGGAGGCGGCCCGATGGGAGTGTCGAGAATGCCCAACACGCGCCGCAGTCCGGCGACGGCGGTCTGTGTCTGGTCGATCACCTCGGTGAACTCGGCGATGGGTTCGAGAAACCGGTACGTGAGGAACATGAAGCCGACGAGCGAGCCAGCGGTGAGCCCGGCTGCGTCGCCACGCCACACGCCGATGCCGACCACCGCCACCACCGTGAACACGCTGAACACCTCGCCCGAAGGAAACAGCAATGCTCCGAGAAAGCCGGCACGAATCGACGCCTTCGCGCGTTTCTGCGTGGTGGTTTCGACGCGCTGCAACGCCGGCTCGACTGCGTCGTATGCCTGCAGCGTCTCCACGCCCGACACCGTCTCGCTGATCGACGAAAGCATCGTGGCGTTGCCTTCGCGCACGCGGTCGTACGCGCGCACCAGGCGACGTTGCACGAGGCGCAGCACGATGATGAGCGGTGCCACCACCGCGAACGCCACGACCGCCAGCACCCAGTCGTAGGCAATCATGACGCAGGCGACCACGAACATGAGCGAAAGGTCGAGCATCCACGCCAGTCCTCCCCAGGCGAAGAACATCGTGAGCGTCTCGATGTCGCTCGTGACGCGGGCCACCAGCGCGCCGCGACGCTCGTCGTTCTGGTCGGCGAGGCTCAGTCGATGGATGTGGTCGAACAACCGCACCCGCAACCCGTACAGCCCCTCTTCCGCCGAGGTGCCCAGGCGGAACACCGCCATGCGCTGGCATGCCGCCGCGAGCAGCACGATCACGGAAGCGATCGAGCAGGCACGGAAGATGAAGTCGAGTCGCACTCCCCCGTCGACGAAACCTTTGTCGATCGATTGTTGGATGACGATCGGAATCGTCACGCGCCCCGCCGCCCCGAACAGAGCGAGCACGAAAGTGATCGCGAGACCGCGGCCGAGCGCCGGTGCCTCAGCGATGCCCTGTCGGATGGTGTCCACCGCGCCGCGGCGGCGGACCTCTTGTGTGACGTCGTCAGTGAGCATCGTCAGCCTGCCGGTCGTGTTCAAAGGCTTGGATGAGCGTCTGGTACTCGGAGTTCGTCGCAAGTAGGCGGTCGTGCGGGCCTGCTGCGACGATGCGCCCCTCGGACATGAACGCCACTTCGTCGGCGAGCGCGATCGTCGACGGTCGTGATGCCACCACGATCGTGCTCAGCTCGTCGTGCAGCGAGCGGAGGTTCGTCAGCACCAACGCCTCGGTGGCAGGGTCGAGTGCCGACGTGGTGTCGTCGAGCAACAGCAGCTCGCTGCCCACAGCGAGCGCCCGCGCCAAGGCGAGGCGTTGTCGTTGTCCGCCGCTCAAGCTGACGCCGCGCTCGCCCAGTTCGGTGTCGAGACCGACGCCCAGTTCGTCGACGAACTGTTCGGCGGCCGCCGTGCGCAACGCCCGGCG
>Ga0129333_10005994_pt1 | contig 11468 bp, 4 predicted proteins | sample CPB6_08_DNA_FD_94474 | JGI IMG/M metagenome (GOLD analysis project Ga0129333, IMG submission 94474) | Freshwater to marine salinity gradient microbial communities from Chesapeake Bay, USA - CPBay_Sum_0.6_0.8_DNA | ecosystem: Environmental > Aquatic > Marine > Coastal | place: USA: Chesapeake Bay...
TAGCCGTCACAAACATAGACGCGTCAGTTCCTGCTCCCGTAAACTCACAAGGATACTACGCAGGAAATCCTCCCATACTTCAGCAGCGGGAGACGACTGCCACTACTGTTACGTTCGACAAGGATAACATTGAGCTACTGGCAGGCAAACAATTGCACGCCAAGGCTGAGAACTCTGAGTTGACGATGCAGAACAGCGGCATAGTGGCTGCTGGTTCACAGATAGACATAAACGGTGATGCTTGTAATTTTGGTAAGAACGCAGATTCTTACATGGCGCGTGGTACGGAGCTAATCGCAGCTTTAACCGCGTTTGCGACTGCGTGTAAGGCATCTACTACAGACCCTACCCTTGTAGCTGCGGCGACTGCACTAGAAACCGCTTTAGGGCTACCTTCAGTCATTTCAAGTATTTGTAAAGTCAAATAAACAGTTAAAATATTTTCTCATTTAGTGTAGACTGCGCGGAACGTTGATGACCTGAAGGGACTCAACATGGCGAACCAAGATACGACGACTTCGATTACGAGACAGAATTGGGCAATTTACCGCGACGGCGGGCTTGCTACCAATCTGTACATGCTGTCTCTCGTAGATACTCGTAGACTTGGCGCACGTATCGCACTTTCTACTGAGTTGTCTCTTCGCCCATATAACCTGACTACTCGAGAGTTTGTTTTCAACGTTCATCCAAAGTCTATTTCTATGGATGAGCCCTCTGCCGTAACCATTGTGCCCACACAAGACGGCGGTAGCTTCATCGAGCACCAAGGGCAGCGTTACAAAGACATCACGATCAGCGGAACTACAGGTCTTCGTCCTAACAAATTTGGGCCTGGGCTAATTCCAGTATATAACATGCTGGATTTTGATGACATTGTAATAGACCCTGAGACAGGTCTGCGTTGGGGAGAGCAGACTGGGTACGACTACTTCCTGCAGTTAAGAAATATGTTCCGTGCGTATTGGGACGCCAAGGTAAATCCTGACTTGGCTCCATACACGCTGATGGTTTGGCAGAACGGTAAAGAGGGAGAGTACTACGTCGTAGAACCTATGACGTTCCGTACCAACCGTGACGCTGCTTCTCCGTTGACGTTTAACTACGATATTCAGATGCGCACGATAGATAAGTTAGATATCGTACGCGTTAAAAAAACAAGATCTGACGATATTTATACTAAAAAGAACGGTCCAGATGGATTTTTCGTTAGAATTAATCAAGCTCGTGCGCAACTTACACGAGCACTTGCCGTTGCTCAGCAGTTTACTGCTGCTACTGCCAGGATCGGTCAAGCTGCGGTAACTGAAGTCCTAACTGGTGTGAATACTGTGCTTGTGGCCCTAGCAGGACTTGTTACTGCAGGTACAAGCATTTTTTCTATACCTAGAACTTCGCTTGGACAAGTTGCTTCTAACGCACTAATCCTAGCTGAAAAACTGCAAGCAGCAGGTTCTAACGTTTATTCCTCTAAGGGAATCCTCGACGACTACACAAACGCTGCGCATGCATACAAAAATATGCATTCCAGCCTCATTGCTCTGTATTCAGAAAACACTCTATTTCAAGATACTGTAGCAACTCCTATAGGAAGAAAAGTATCCGCTTATAGGAATGCCGATATTAAACAATTTCCTCTTACTGGAGGAAGTAGAACTTACTTAGCAAATGTTCCGCCACCTGCGTCAGCTGCGGTGACTGCGGTCAATGCTGGAGAAACGATTCAGCAAATAGCACTGAGAACTCTTGGTGATTCTGGTAATTGGAAAATACTAGTTTTGCTTAACAAGCTAGTACCTCCATACATCAGCCCATCTGGGAACGGTAAGAATGTTCTGCGTCCTGGGGACAGCATTCTTATTCCCAGCAACAATGCTCCTGCTTCTGTCACCATATCGCAGTCAAACGTAAAGTATACAGGTGACTCTAATCTAGACAAACGAATTGGACGCGACCTCAAACTAGCGACGTCGAAGTCCCTAGGAAATGTAAACATATATGACGTGGTAGTTGGTACTTCTGGTGACCTAGATACTGTTTCAGGCGCAGATAACATGAAACAGGCACTGATTAGTAAATTCTCTACCGAACCAGGAGAATTACCTACCCACTCTGACTACGGGCTACTTTCTCCTGTAGGTCAAAAAGCAACAGCGCAAACTGTTGTCGAGTTTAACTTAAACGTCCGCTCAGCTTTGTTGGCAGACAGTCGTATTTCGTCTGTTGCTGCTGTAAAAACTAGTTTTTCAGGTAACACCATCAGGGTGTATGCTGCACCGATTCTCGCCGGAAGCAGTGATGCACTGGCTCTAGACTTTGACGTGCGGAGATAATTATGGCGTTCGTACCGCGTACATTTGAGCAAATTCGCGACGATATGATTAATTATCTCAAAGCACAGACTTACCTCACCGACTTTGAGGTAGGATCTGTGATCCGCACCATTGTCGAGGCTGCTGCGTTGGAAGACGACGAGCAGTACTTCCAGATGGTTCAGCTTCTGGATGCATTCAGCATTCAGACTGCGACAGGCGCTGATCTAGACCGACGTGTTGCTGACTTTAACATCACCAGAATAGACCCAGTTTCCAGTTCTGGTAAAATTGTCATACAGAACGAACTGCTTGTTAAGACTTCCCTAGCTTTTGCATCCGTGAGCGGAGCCACTACGCTGCAGCTGCAGAACACCGCAGAGTTTCCCACAGCAGGATACCCATATACTATTCGCGTAGGTGAAGGGACCTCCTCTGTTGAAGATCTTCAGGTTTCTAACAATAACCTGATAACCAACGTACTGACTCTAGTTGCGGGTGCCGCTAATAGTCACAGCATTGGCCAGCGGGTAGCCGTAGTAACTGGTGCAGCTGATCAGCTGATTCCTGCTGGTGTTCTGGTACAGGCTCCTAGCCTGCTAGGCTCTTTTCCAATTAATTTTGTTACAACTGAAACCGGAACCCTGGTCAACGGTAACTACGAGTCCGTGTATATAAATGCGCGAGCAGCTGTCGCAGGAATACAGGGAAACGTAGGAATTAACCAAATTGTTAATTTCTCTTCCGCTCCTCCGTTTACTGGCGCAGGGGTTAGAAACCCTGTTCCTTTCGTCGGTGGTCGTGAACTAGAGACTGACACGGAACTTCGTGACCGTGCTCGAAAGACGATTCAGTCTCTATCCAAGGGAACAGTCTTAGCCCTGCAACAGTCTGCATTGGGCGTTGCTGACCCTGTTACGGGACAGAGTGTGAAGTCTTCCAACGTACTAGAAGACTTTATCAACGACGAAGTAATTATCTACATCGACGACGGCACTGGGTTCACTCCAGATGTAGTAGCGCTGGCTATAGACTCTTTAGCTGTAGGCGCGGGCGCAGGTGCCGGTTCTATTACTGTCGTAGACGCTTCTAAATTTCCAACTTCTGGTTATTTGTTCCTAAGCTCAAATAATATTGCAGTATCAGAACTAGTTAAGTTTACTGCGGTAAATACGGCAACTAACGTAATAACTCTGGCTGTGCCGACCGTTAACGCGCACGCGCTCAACGACTCTGTGACATTGGTTGACGTGCTCACTCTAAGCGCAGAGCCTGCGACGAAGTTTCTGCAGACTCAAAATTTCCCAATCGTACGGTCTTCTCCGGAAATCTGGATAGACCGAGGGTCTGGTTTTGCGCTGGCGGCTGACCCTGCGGATTACTTTCTCAACAAGGGCACTGGAGAAATAGAGCTAGTTTCCCCATTGTCTGCTGGAAACAAGGTAATTGCTAGCTACAACTACTACACAGGACTGGTGAAGTCCGTACAGGATGTGATTGATGGAAAGCTATCTGACCCTGTTGGCTATCCTGGTGTTCGCGCCGCAGGCATCGTCGCGCTGGTAGAAACTCCTGTTATCCGTCGCATCACTGTCCGACTGTCTATCGTCGCGCAGTACGGATACACAGAGTCTAATCTAGCTCCTGCGGTACGGTCTGCAATTGAGACGTATATTTCCGGTCTTGGGATCGGTAGTGATGTAATTGTGGCCGAAATCATCCAGCAGGCAATGTCAATTACAGGCGTATACAACGTAATTGTTGTGTCTCCAGCTAGTGACCTTGTCATCCTGCAGAATGAACTTCCTGTTCCGTTTGATTCCAGCGGCAATTCTCTGGTGTCGGTGACCTAATGAGTTGCAACGACAAAAATCAGTCGTCTATTGCTGAAGTCCGCGATCAGCTATTCATTGATACGGCTGACGGGATCCGTCTTGATGGTGTCACCGGAAACCTAGGTCTTAATCGTCCTGGTATCGGTTTTGGTGACGATGAGTGGAGAGCAGTAGCTAAGCTCATCGCGCTACAGCCAAAACTGATCAGGAGTCAGTTTTTCAACTTAATCGAACTGTGTCTCGGACCTCAGTACGCTAGAGTTGGTACTCTTTCTGCCAACACAGCAGCTACTGACTCTATTTTCACTTCTGACGAAGCTGCTGGCTTCGTGCAGCTAGGGACGATGGTAATTGACCCGACCCTTCCTACGGAGGAAACGGTTAATTACTGCTTTCGGGATAAGCGCACGAAAGAATTTTTCACAAAAACAGAGTTACTATACAATCACACGGTCATTGCTCCTGGAGCGACTAGGCTGAGTGCGGACGCTCCAGCGGGGTCCCTCACTATCCAAGTATCCTCTACGTCCTCTAGCGGGGCTCTTAGCCCGCTCGCGTCTCCCACGTATCCGTATCCAGTTATGTTGGATCGAGGGACGTTAGTAGAAGAGGTAGTACAGGTAGTAAGTCGTCTTGGTAATGTCCTCACGTTAGCCAGCGCAACTCTATATGACCACAAAGGTCCTGAGAATCGCTACGCACACACTACAGTGTCTCTGCCTGTAATCACGTCAGGTAACGGTGATACGATTGGTGGTGCTGCTCCGAATATGACGCTCACAGACGCTGGTGCGTCTTTCTCTTCTGGAGAGATTGGGTCTTACATCACGCTGTCTGGATCTACCACAGGCAGCAACAACGGCACATTTCTTATCACTGCGATAGGCGGGCCTACCACTCTGACGTATACCAACGCAGCTGGAGTCGCAGAACCGTTTGCGGGGGGTTGGGACATTACCAGAGGCACCGTAGCTGGTAGAACGTTTCTAACCGTTGAAACAAACGACGTTAGAAAATTTCCTGTTAGCGGTTTTATTAACATTGCAGCCGGTACTGCAAACGCTGAAGTGGCTGAGTACGAGTCTACGGATTTAGCCACTAATTCTTTCAATATTCGTGGTGTTTTAACAAATCCACACTTGGAATTAGAGTCTGTAGATCTTTGTACCGGTGGCGCGCTGGTTGAGGTAGCACAGCTAGTAGAGTACGGAACGCACTGGCAACTTCGTGAAACTGCACCTCGTCATGTGCAGATTATCATTCCTCGCTCAAATACGTCTTTGCGACTGCTGGACGCCTCGTGGTTGCACGGAAAAGTACAGGCCCCGGTCAGTACTGTTACTACTGCACCTGCAGTGGCTGGTGATACCGTTCTAACACTGGCAAGTGTCAACGGTCTAACGCCTACTGGAATGGTGCAAGTAGGGACTGATGTGCTGTTTTATGGTTCTATAGATTTATTTCTACCTCAAATTAATCTGTCAAAACCATTAGTAAATCCAATTCCAATAGGTTCCGTAGTTTCTCTGTATGACGTTCCGTATGTAACCTCGTCGACAGGAACTGGTGATGTTATTTTTGGTGGACCAGGTGTGCAGACGCTGACATCTGCGGCTGCTGCATTTTCTTCCACTGACATTGGATCCTACGTTAAAATACAGGGAGCAACCAATCCAGTAAACGACGGAACGTTCCTAATTATTGGGATAGTGAACGCAAATTCAATTGATTATGTTAACTCTTCTGGCGTGCCAGAGGCTGTTTTTCCTGGGTCTTGGACAATCGTCACATCTCTCGCTGAGGGAAATTACCTAGACGCACTAGGGAATCTTAGCCTTAATCATTTCCCAGGTGGATACGTTTTCGACGTAACGCAGCGCGGCGTTAGTAATATTTTCACGTATCTGTCTAAATCGATTCCACCACACATAAACGTAGCTTTTAGTCAGCTAGCGGGGCGTACAAATCTAGAAGTATCTGACGCTTCTCTGTGGCCGACTCCTCCGTTCTCTCCTATTGCGGTTCAAGTAGGTGTTGGATCAGGTTCGCAGGAAGACAGAACTCTCTTCAATGTGTCGTTAGCTGCTAGCGTCGGTGGGCAAGTTAGCGCACCGGTATTAGCAGGCGTAACTAGCTTATCGTTTGCGTTGACAGGATCAGCTTTTCCGACCTCCGACGGACTAAATCCAGCGGGATATCGTGTCATACTCGGAGAAGGAACTGTCAACGAAGAGTATATTGTCGTTGCACAAGTTTCTGGTGGCGTAATGTCGTTTGTTTCACCCACCACGAATCCGCACGCAGCGCTTGAAACAATAAAGCTAACAAATGACGTACTGACTTTTGATGTCCTACAGAACAACCACACAGGACCAATTTACAGCACGTCGCAGACCTACCCAGGAGACGTAGTAGCTCCGTTAGTCAATGAGTTGCTAGTCTCTCCATCTCCGTCAAGTTTTCCGACCGCAAATGGCTGGATTATCTTGAATTTCGGAAAAGAAATTCCTAATTTCAGGAAAAAAATAACAGCCATAACTGGATTGAGTTCTCTTGAAATAGAGTACTTTATCGCGGACGGAGAGACACCAACAGACCTCCCAGCAGGGACTTTTGCAGTAGGAGATCAGTACCAGCTTATTGTTGGTGACGGTCTTTACACAGAGCAAAAAATGTTTGTACAGAGCAATTTTATTACAAGCACGGCAGTTATTGGCGGACAACTTAGAAAGAATTCAATAACTTTTGCGTCTTCACTGGACCCAGCAGTTGCTGTCGGACAGTATGTCAGGTTTATATCTGGGGATGCCGAAGCCGTAGAGTACCAGGTTAAGGACAGCGTTCCAGACCGTTTAGTGTTTTCTACTTCTGTAGTTTTTGGCTCTAGGCATTTAGTCGGTGAACGTGTTATTTATAGTCCCGCATTAAGTCAGTCGAACGCTGACGGATCTTCATTCGGATTTAAGTTACCTCCAGACCCTGCTGGATGTTCTCGGAGCATCGTAGAGTTGCTTCGTGCTGCAGGTGTCCAAGTAACTTTCATTACCCAGTAAGGTGAGGACATGACCAAGAGGATTAACTGGCTTGCGAATGAGCGTGTAGATGTTCCTGACCTGACGGACGGCACCAACACACTGTCCACTGGGCTTGTTAAGCAGTTCAATAATCAAGCTATTATTGACAAGTTTGCCAGGGTAGCTAACGGATTTCGCGTAGAAATCGCAAATCAAGCCCTTAATCCTGGGCAGTTTACTATTTACAACGGTTACGCGTTTGACCGTTCAGGTCAGCTAGTCCTCAATGAGGAGCAGGAAAATGCTTCTCGCTCTTATACGTTTGCAGCGGATGCTACCTACTACGTAGAAATCCAGTTCTACGAGGATGATTCCAATGTAGATGCTCGGGCGTTCTGGGATCCCACGGTAGACAATGGAACTTACCCATCCGGAGATCCTAAGCTTCCTGGGCGCGAGTTTTACCAGAACGTTGCTACCCGGATCACCCCGGATTGGCAGATCGTTGCTCCAGTGTCTACGACAGGTTTTGCTGTCGACTCAGACCCCAACACTACCAAGATTCCTGTTGCACGCATCACTGTTGCTGGTGGGGTAATTACTGGAACGACTGAAAAAGCAAGCACGGTTGTAGGACGTGACGCGGCAATTGGTGCCACGCAGCTGTACGTGTTAGACAGCCGCGTATTCCCTGACGCATTTAACGCCACTGTAGACGCTGAGGCTGTTGTAGTCAGCAGTAACGACCGTACCAACGGTATTCTATATCTTACTGCGGCAACAGTTTCTGCGCATGGCGTAGGTGCACGAGTAACTCAGACAGGTGGCATATCCGGGTTCCCAGACCTGCTGGCTGAGAACGCTACACCTATTCCTCCATTTCCTGGTTCTGGAACACAGGACGCACGTCCTCGTTTTTGGCAGGCGGACGAGTCAAGAGGATACGCGCTTACGCAGAAGCCTTCTGCTGCTTCTGGCCGTAGTGATGTCAGCATTCAGTCCCTGAAGGACGAAGTTGACTTTCTCTCTGCTCAACTGCGTGAGTTGAAGTTTGGTGCTATTCGTTCTTCTGATGTTGGAAAACTTGCGCCACCTATTAGCGGATCAGGGGCATACCCAGCCCTGCCTAGGTACTTTGACCGTACCGGAGGCGTGGAAGGTACACGTGCGGTTACCTTCACTATTGGTGACGGTGTAAACAGCTGGGGAGATTTCAACGTAAGTCAGATCGGTTCAGCCTATGCTGCTTTTGCTGCGGCTTACAACGCTCTACCTGCCGCAGGAGGTACCATTTTTGTAAAGAATGGTACGTATGTATTTTCTAACTACCTAGAAGTTAACAAAAGTTTCTCATTGATCGGAGAAACTCCTGGAAAGGTCGTAATCAGTACGACGGCAGGTGGTCCTGAGTCATTAGTTTTTAGTGACGATGGTACTTACGTAGTTGAAAATATATCTTTTGTACGTGTAGTAGGTACTACTGCCAATCGCGCTATGTCTGTTATTGGAATCAACAATTCACTGACTATGCGTAATTGTCGAGTTGAAGGCGGTGTAATTGGTGGATTTTCCTCAAGACACTATTTTGAAAACGTAACATTTGAAGCTACTGCAGGCGGTAATAATTACGGTTTTTACGTTTCTTTAGGTGGAAAAACTGAATACAAATTCTATAATTGTAATTTTGTAAATTCTATCAACGTAGCGGGTGCTAGGTCTGTCTATATTTATCAACCGGACGTTCTAAGCTCTTTCTCTTTTATTGATTGTAATTTTAGAAACAATTCTGCCTCTGCTACGTCAATCGTCTCCTTCGGAGACGCTAATAACATCAACGTCGTCAATTGTACTTTCACTGACGACTTAGCTGTAGCAGGATGCTGTTCTATAAAATCCAATGGCTACGTGTCGAACCTTACGTTGTCTTCGTGCACGTCTAGTTGCTTGTCCGGTTTCGTAGATTTCTCTGCGGGCTATTGTGAGAATTCGACAATAGACAACTGTAGCATCTCATACGATAACAACGGCGTAACTGCTGTGGCTGCTATCCGTCTCGGCTCCAGCACGTCTAACTCTAGAAATGAAATAATTAATTGCAAAATTACGCAGACAGGAACGTACACGGTTGGAACAAACTCACCCGCTATTTATTTGGAGTACGTAAAGGATAGCAGTGTTTCCAATTGCTTGATTTACGACGCAGATATCGGAATACGTATAGACACTGGTGTAAATGTCAACCTCACTGCGTGTAACATTAAGTGTACTGCTACCACATTTGGATACTCTGGTGTTTTGTTAAACACCGCAGTGTCGAATTGCAGAGTAAATGGCTGCATTATTAGTGATATAAAAAACACACTCGACACAGTAGCTTGTGGAATTGATATACTAGCTACTGTTGACAACTTGAGTGTGTCTAACTGTTCTTTTCAGAACATCGGTTCTCCTTCTGCGTCCGCTAATGCTTACGCAGTCTACCTGCGCACTACTGCGGGAAGTGTTCGTAATTTAAAGATAGCCAACAACGAAATATCTTACATTGATGCCAAATCAATCGGAGTTGCTAGCGGAATTACGCTGTCTTACGAGTCTACCGGCACTGTAATAAGCGGAAATTCTTTTTACTCTCTTGGCCTAAATGCTTTAGGGGCATCTGGCATCGTTGCGCGAGGGCTGTACTCCTCCGCGATCTCAAACAATGCTATCAATTCTATAGGATCTCCGTCTTCAACATCTACCTATGGAATTTTACTAGCCACTACAGTTTCAAGCAGTACTCTTTGCCGTAATGTCCAGGTAACTGGAAACACTATAAAAGACATTTACATCAGCGGAGCGTCTGGTTCTCCGACTACTGGCGGTATTGTCCTTCTAAACACTGGGATAAACATCAATATAATCGGCAACATTATCTCTTCTGCAAACGGCATCAGCACCCCAGCGCACAGTGGAATTGCTGTGTACGCCAGCCCATCTCCCAGCACGGTTTCTCCTCAAGACATTTCGATTGTTGGCAACCAAATTGGTAATCCGTTTGATGGGCTTAATTATAGTTTTTATCAAGGAATTTACGTGTGGCTCGACACGGGAGCCAGTGCATCAAAAAACATAACGATTACAGATAATACCATTACTGATTTTTATTCAGTAGGAATATACTGTACAGGGAACGCCCTTAATCAAGTTAAGGGAGTACTTATTGGTAGTAACAATGTACAGACGGTGTTCCAAGCGTCATATGGCATAAACGTTAGTAACGTTACTGATTTCTCTGTGAATGGTAACGTTGTTAGACTTATGGGACAAGTAGCGGCTGATAATGCTGTTGGATTAGGGTCTTTCCTAAACTACAACGGAAGCATTAGCTCTAACAGAATTTCATTAAATCTAGTAAATTCTAGAAATCTTTTTATTCCTACTGGAATAATTTACATGTATGACTGCAAATTCGTAAACATTTCCAGTAACGAACTTTTGTTAACTGACCCTGCAGGAGCTACTGGAGTTGGTATTAACTTTTCTGCGAGTGTAAATCCACCTCCTCCTTTCACTCTTATCCGAATTTCTGTATACGCTAACCACGTAGTACTTCCTGTTGTAACTCCTACAGCTTTGAAAGCTATAGATGGTAACTTACTAACTGGTATAAATTACAGAATTGTGAACGACAGCACATCTGTTCCATCGGGAGCAGCAGTTGCTGTTGGCAATCTTGGTTCGAATATCTTCGAAATCCTAACCTAGCAGACTGGAGAACTTACGTGTTAGACGACCAAAAACAGTTAGAGATACTGAAAGAGCGTTTACAGTCTGTGGAAACCTATTACAAAGAAATTGTAGCAAAAAGCCATGAATCCCAAATTGCTACAATAAAAGATCAGATTGCTAAATTAGAAGAAAAACTGGCATCCAATTCTTAAGGAGAAGTAATGGGTAATCCCGTATACCCTCTAGTAGGTCCTGCTGGTCCGGTCACCTCTATCCTTGCAGATGTTTGGGCACAGGACCTACTAGCTATCTCCTTTTCTGCTAACGTTAGAAATGACGAATACATCAACTTCGTAGGTAATTATGAAGTAGTTCCTCTTGACGGAGGAGATCCTGTAGACGTCATTGCAGTCCAGCCAGGAAATTACGACTATACCAACGAAGTTTTTATCGTTGTTACCCCATTCAATGTGGGTAAAAAATATCGTGTAGTTGTCAGTGGTGCGTACTACTTAGATGGATCAGTACTCCCACTGTCGTGGGCGGAGTTTGTAGGTAGATTAACAAAAGAAGATAACATCATCAGGTCTAGACAA
>Ga0129333_10005995_pt1 | contig 11468 bp, 8 predicted proteins | sample CPB6_08_DNA_FD_94474 | JGI IMG/M metagenome (GOLD analysis project Ga0129333, IMG submission 94474) | Freshwater to marine salinity gradient microbial communities from Chesapeake Bay, USA - CPBay_Sum_0.6_0.8_DNA | ecosystem: Environmental > Aquatic > Marine > Coastal | place: USA: Chesapeake Bay...
CACAGCGACTCCTTCGCCCACGGCAGTGCGGTGCTCCAGATGAACACCGGTCGCATCCTGCAGGGGCATCCCTCGCTCGGGGCCTGGCTCAGCTACGGGCTGGGGACGGTGAACCGGAACCTCCCGGGCTATGTGGTGATGCTCGATCCGCGTGGCGGGCCGACGACGGGCGCGCCCAACTGGGCAAGCGGATACATGCCCGGAGTGCATCAGGGCACGGTGCTCCGCACCTCGGGCGAACCGATCCTGAACCTGAAGCCGCCGGCCGGGTCCGACCGGGAGCATCAGCGCCGCGAGATCGAATTCATCCAGTCGCTCAACGCCAAGCACCAACAGCGGCATCCCCACACACCGGATCTGGCGGCGCGGATCGCCAGCTATGAACTGGCCTTCCGGCTCCAGGCCTCAGCGCCCGAGGCCCTCGATCTGTCGCAGGAGGATCCCCGGACGCTCGAGGCCTACGGCATCCACGAACCCAAGCCCACCTGGCATCCGCTGGCCCAGGGTCCGGCTCCCTTCGGTCGCCAGTGCCTGACCGCGCGGCGACTCGTCGAACGCGGTGTGCGCTTCGTGCAGATCTACTCCGGCGGCGGCGCGGCCGGCGGCCAGAACACCTGGGACGGCCACCACGGCATCGAGGAGAACCTGAGACTCCATTGCCCGGAGGTCGATCGCCCCATCGCGGCCCTCCTGGCCGACCTCGAACAGCGCGGACTGCTCGACGAAACGCTGGTCGTCTGGGGCGGCGAGTTCGGCCGGATGCCCGTGTCGGAGACCTTCAACACCGGAGGCAAGCCGGGCGGACGCGACCACAACCCCAAGGGCTTCACCTACTGGCTGGCCGGTGGCGGCGTGAAGGCCGGCATCAGCCATGGCGAGACCGACGAGGTCGGCGAGAACGCGGTGGTCGACCGCCATCACCTGCGGGATCTGCACGCCACGATCCTGCACCTCATGGGCCTCGATCATGAACGCCTGACCTATTTCCACGGTGGCCTCGACCAGAAGCTCACCGGCGTGGTCGAGGCCCAGCCGATCCGCGCCATCCTGGCCTAGGCCCATCCTTGCGGGGCCGGCGGGGCTCCCCGATCCTCGCCCCCGATGTCCGCATCGTCGCCCCGACTGGTCTTCATGGGAACCGCCGACCTCGCCGCCACGGTGCTGCGACGACTGGTGGCCGACCCACGCTGGCAGGTGATCCTGGCGGTCAGTCAACCGGATCGTCCCAAGGGTCGGGATCTCGCGCTGCAGCCGACGCCCGTCAAGCAGGCCGCCCTCGAGTCCGGCATCCCGGTCGATCAACCCGCCAAGGCCCGCGACCCCGGATTCCTGGAGCGCCTCCGGTCGCTCGCGCCCGACCTCATCGTGGTGGCCGCCTATGGCCAGCTCCTGCCCCAGAGCCTGCTCGACATCCCGAGGCACGGCTGTCTCAACGTGCACACCTCGCTGCTGCCGGCCTATCGCGGGGCGGCGCCCATCCAATGGGCCCTGGCCGACGGCCTGGCCGAAACCGGGGTCACCCTCATGCGCATGGATGCGGGCCTCGACACCGGCCCCATCGTGGCCACCGCGATCACACCGATCCGGGATGACGACAACGGCCAGACCCTCCACGACCGCCTCGCCGATCTGGGCGGCGACCTGCTGGTCGACTCGCTGCCCGAGTATCTCGCGGGCCGGCTGATACCCAGACCCCAACCCTCCGAAGGCGTGAGCCTGGCCCGCAAGATCACCAAGGAGGACGGTCGCCTGGTCTGGGATCGGCCAGCGGTGGACCTGTGGCGACGCATCCGGGCCTTCACCCCCTGGCCCGGGGCGTTCTGCCATGCGGAGGGTGGCGGCAGGACCCGTCTGGTGAAGATCCACGCCGCGGTCCCCTGCGAGGGTTCCGGACGTCCCGGGGAACGGATCGACGCCGGCAAAGGACGCCTGGTCGTGGCCTGCGGCACCGGGGCCCTGGAGCTCCGGCTGCTTCAGCCCGAGGGCGGTCGTCGCATGGACGCCGCCGCATTCCTGGCCGGTCACCCGCTGGAGCGCTTCACCTGAACGGCGACCGCCGGCTTCGGGTGCTCGACATCCAGCACCCGCGTGGCCAACCACAGGCTGAAGAGGCCCGAGGCGACGGCGATCCAACCCAGACGATCATAACCCTCGATCTCGCCCGAGGGGGTCTTCACGACCAACCAGCCCCCGACCGCGGTGGTGAGGCCGGCCATGATGTCACGGGCACAACTGGACAGACTGAGGAACGCGCCGCGCCGTCGGGGCGGAACGGCGAGGCTGAGGATGGCCTGGGCCGGGATGAACCGACCGCTGGCGAACACGAAGAACGATCCTCCCAGCGGCAGCAGCCAATACAGGGGCATGGGCCGGGCATGCGTGAGGCCCAGCGTGACCAGAGCGGCGAATCCCATCAGGCCCGCGTAGACGCGCACCCGACCCAGATCATCGGCCATCCGTCCGATGCGGGGCGTGGTGAACAGGCTCAACAGACCGCCCACCAGGTACACGAGGAACAGTCGGGATTCGGCCAGGTGGACGTTGCCGATGAGGTAGGGCGCCAGCATCGGGATGATGGTGAAATGCGCGAAGACGAGCGTGCCGTAGAAGGCCAGTGCCCGGAGGGCGTTCGCATCGCGCGCCACCTCGAGGATCGGGGCGAAACCGAACCCGGCCCCGGACCGGAGATGCCCCTCCAACCGGGGCAGCGCCAGGGCGGCCACGCCACACAGGACCGTCGAGATCCCGGCCAGCGCCCAGAACGGGGCCTCCCAGGCGAACCGGCTGGCCAGTGCCAGACCCAGCGGAACCCCGAAGGCCGCCGCCACCGAGAAGGAGGTCGTCACCAATCCCAGGCCCGCGGCCCGACGCTGCGGAGGCACCAGATCCGAGGCCACCGTCATGACCATGGAACCGCACAGGCCGCCGAAGACACCGCACACCGACCGGGCCACGCCCAGCACCACGGCGCTGTGCGACAGGGCGCACCCGAGGGTTCCCATGATGAACCCGAGGTAGGTCAGCACGAGCAACCGACGCCGCTCGAACCGGTCGATGAAGGTGGATCCGAAGAACCCGGCCAGTCCCGAGGCCACCGAATAGCATCCCAGCAGCGCGCTGAATCCCACCGGACCGATCCTCAGTTCCCGCATCAACTGCGGCCCCAGCGGCAGCATCACCATGAAATCGAGCACATGCGTGAACTGCACCGCGGCCAGGAGCAGCAGCAGCCGTCGTTCACGGGATTCGGTCATCGGGTTTCCGGTGGGCGGCGACCGCCTCCGGACTCCCCGACGGTCGCCTTGATCGCAAGGAAAGCCAATCCCCGACGGGTCTCCGACGGATCGGGCCCTCCCTTCAAACCGTTCCTCGCCGGACGGAGGCCCGGGACGGTAGGCTGATCCCGTGACGAAGGTCTGGATCAACCGCGAGACGCTGCGCTATCCGGTAGCCGTGCTGGCCGGCGCGGCCGCCGCCCTGGCCCACCCGACCCCGGGTTGGGCGGGGTTGGCCTGGGTCGCGCCGGGTCTGCTGTGGTTCGGGTCGCTGGGTCTTCGCGGGGCCGAGGGATTCCGCTATGGCTATGTCGCCGGTCTCGTCCACTTCCTGGTGCTGCTGCGCTGGATGCGGCACATCCCCTTCCCCGTCGGGGCCTACGCCGGTTGGATCGCCCTGAGCGCCTACTGCGCCCTGTTCCCCGCCCTCTGGGTCCGGCTCGGGCTTCGCTGGACCGTGGGCGACACCCCGGAGACCTCCCCGGCTCCGACCGGCAGTTGGGATTCGTGGATCTCGGCCGCCCGGACCTACGCACGCCAGCCCTGGGCCCTGCGGGCCTCGCAGTTGATGACCCTCGCCCTGGGCTGGGTGGCCCTCGAATACCTGCGCTCGCACCTGCTGAGCGGGTTTCCCTGGGCCCCGCTCGGCGTGAGCCAGTGGCGACAACTACCCCTGATCCAATTGGCGAGCGTCACCGGAGTGTACGGGGTGTCCTTCGTGGTGTGCTGGAGCAGCCTGGCCCTCGGAGGTGCCTTCCTGAGCATGGGCCTGCGCCCCGAATCGCGCTGGAGCTGGACCGCCGAGGCGCGTCTGCCGCTGCTGATGACCCTCCTGGTCATGGGCTGGGGCTTCTGGGAGGTCATGGGCTACCGCCGCTTGGAACGTCTGGCCAATCCGGAGACGGTCCGGCTCGCTCTGGTGCAACCCTCGGTGCCGCAGACCCTCCAATGGGATCCCGACGAACAGGGGCGCACCTTCGCCAAGATCGAAGGGCTCTCACGCCAGGCACTGTCCCTGGAACCGGAGGTGCTGATCTGGCCCGAGGGCACCTTCGGCCTCTCCGAGACCAATTACGGACGCATGATCGCCCTGCTCGGCAAGAACGGGCCGGACTGGATCCTCGGGGCCGACGATTCCGTGACGCGCGAGGGCCGGGGCGAAGCCGGAAGCCGCCCGAGCACGGCCCGCTACAACGCGGCCTTCCTGCGGCGCGGCGACGGCTCCATGCCCCCGGCCTATTGGAAACGGCGTCTGGTGCCCTTCGGAGAATACGTGCCCCTGGCCCGCTGGCTGCCGTTCCTGAAATGGCTCACCCCCATCGGCGACGGCTTCGAGAGCGGTGATCGTCCGTGGACGTTCAAGCTCTCCGGCGGCGGCATCGCCGCCCCGGTCATCTGCTTCGAAGACGTCTTCCCGCACGGCATCCGGGACCACGTCCGGCCCGAGGTCGATTTCCTGCTCGGCATCACCAACGACGGCTGGTTCGCCGAAAGCGCCGCGCAATGGCAGCACACCGCCAGCGCGGTGTTCCGGGCGGTCGAGAACGGCGTGGCGCTGGTGCGGGTGTGCAACAACGGCCTCACCGGCTGGTGGGACGCCTGCGGCACGCCGCGCGACGTCCTCGGCGAGTCCACGGGCAACGTGTACGCCCCGGGCGTGCTCCTGGCCTCCGTACCCCTGGGGCTGCCGCGCACAGAAACGCCCTACCATCGACATGGCGACCTGTTCGCCCAAGGCGCCCTGGCCCTGGTGAGCTGGCGACTCCTGCGGACCTTCCGCACCCGAAGGCCTTCGGTTCAGGGATAGAGCAGGTGCGGCTGACGGAGGGCGTCGAAGGCCTTGATGTCACCCTCGATGCGGGCCAACGCCGGCGCCAGGTCGGCCCCCGATTCCAACAACGGCCGCACCGTGGCCGTGCCCATGAGTCGATCGAAGGTCGGACCCTGGAAGGTGAGCCGATCCGGATACAGCCTCCGGACGGTCTGCAACAGGCGAAGGGTGGTGGTCACCGAACGGAATCGGGCCGCATCGGTCACGTGGATCTGGCTGCCCCCGCAGAGTTCTCCGCGGTGCTTGGAGAAGGACGGCGTGAACCAGGCCTCGCGGAAGACCACCCCGGGCAACCGCAGCGCATTCAACGCGTCGGTCAGTTCCCGGCCCTGGATCCACGGCGCCCCGAAGAGCTCGAAGGGCCGCGTGGTGCCACGCCCTTCCGACAGGTTGGTCCCCTCGAGGAGCACCTGACCCGGATAGACGCGGGCGGTGTCCAGCGTGGGCATGTTGGGCGAGGGCATGACCCAGGGCAGTCCCGTCTGGGCGAACTCCAGGGAGCGCGCCCATCCGGTGAGCGGCAGTACCGTCAACGCCGCCGGCCGGGCGAGGAAGCGGGCGTTGAAGAGGCGGGCCAGCTCTCCCACGGTCATCCCGTGGCGCATGGGCATGGGCTGGATGCCCACCAGCGACACCCACTCGGGCGCCTCCAGCACCGGTCCCTCCATCACGACCCCGCCCAGCGGATTGGGGCGATCGAGCACCCAGATGGGGACGCCGTGCTCGGCGCAGGCTTCCATCACCTTGGAGAGGGTGCCGACATAGGTGTAGGCCCGCGACCCCACGTCCTGGATGTCGAAGACCATCGCGTCGATGCGTTCGGCGAGGACCGCGTTGGTGGGAATGCCCGGACTGCCGCGAACCATCCCGGCGATGTTGGTCAGCATGGGCCCCGTGGGCTTGAAGGTCTTGCCATACAGGCTGAAGAGCGGGAGCCCCAACACCGGGTCCCATTGGAACCCCACCTTGTCGCCCGCCTGGGCATTGCCGCGAACCCCGTGCTCCGGCCCATAGAGGGCCACCAACTCGAAGTCCTTCCGCCGGCGGAGACGCAGGGCCAGCGATTCGAGATCGCGCGTCACCCCGGTGGGGTTGGTGACCAGACCCACCCGCCGGCCGCGCAGGGGCGAAGGATCGGCGGCCAACAGGGCGTCGGCCCCGGTACGCACCTCGGCCCGCAGCACCGTGGCGAGCAGGCACCACCCCAGGGCGATCCGGGGCCACCGACGAACACGCCCCCACGAACGCGGGCCAAGACCTCGGATCGGACCCCGGAAGAACCCCTCTGAATGCGGCATCGGCCGAGGATTCCGTTTCAGTCCTGGAATTGGAAGGCGTACAGATCGGCGTCTTTGAGGTGGAATCGCAGACGGACCGGCCTCCCGCGCAGGGCGCCCACCTCCGCACCGCCCGACCAGCGCACCTCGCGCTCCAGGTCGTCACCCGCCACTTCGCGGCAATCGGACAGTCCGAATCCCGGTACCGGCTTCCCGGCGAGGTCCTGGAGTTCGACCCGAACGCCCCCCGCGGCCCCGGTGCTGACATTGAGCACCAGGCGCCGGCCGGAGAAACGGACCGGATGACTCACCCACTCGCCGCCCCGATACGGGGCCCGGATCGAGGCGAACCCATCGGTCCGCAGCGTGTGGCGGACCAGATGCCCCGAGGCCTGAGCGTAATGCGCCTGCTTGTAGAGCGACAGTTCGCCCGGAGCGGTGCCCACGATGCCCAGGGCGGTGAGCCCGGCCCGGGAAGCCCAGTTGCCCGGATCGAGGCCGGGACGGAGGAACGCCTCCAGGAAGGTGCGATCGTACCGTTGCCCACCGCGGGAGGTCATGAACACCGCCTCGGCCGCGTCGCCCGCATAGCCGGGCTTCACCCCGAGCTCGTGGGCCTGCGTCTCCGACAGCACCTGCCGCCCGGGCACGAACCGCATGGGCGTGGCCACCAGCAGATGGGGCGCTCGGAAATAGGGCTGCGTCTGACTGGTGTAGAGGTGCTCGGGCGGGCCGTCGCTGAAGGTCATCGGCTCCGGCGGAGTCCAGTGCACGAAGTCCTCGGAGGTCGATCGGCTGATCGTGCGGAATCCGGCGAAATCGCCGCCCGACCAGGTCCGCAGGTACAGCAGGTACCGCCGCTCGGCCGGCGACCAGCAGGCGACGTTCTGCGAGTCGAAGGCGCCCCGGGTCAGCACCGGACCCGCACCCAGGCGACGCCAGCGGATCCCGTCGGCCGAGGCGAAGGCGTGGAGCCCGCTCTCGGTCGTGCCGGCCACCGCCTTGAACCGTTCCCCCTGCGGCACGCCCGGACGGGAGTCGAGGAAGGGCGAGAAGTTGTGCGAGAAGGGGGCCTGACCGGCGAGCACCACGTTGTTGCGTCGGGTGCCGGCGACCTTGAAGAGCCCCAGGTTCGGTTTGTTCCAGGCGATGCCATCGCGGCTCTCGGCGTAGCAGGTGACCTCGTTGGTGGAACCATCCTTCCCGGCCAACGGCAGTCCGCGGTAGTACATCCGGAACGGGCGCCGGGCGTCGTCCGGGTCGTGGAGCACGGTCAAGTAGCCCGAGAACGCTCCCTCCCACGGCCGATCGAACCGCAACACCGTCTCGCGGGGCTGCGGCGTGTGGAGGTGCAACGCGCACCCTTCCATGCGGTCGATCAGGAAGCGGTCCAGGAGAAGCTCACGGCGTGATCCCAGTTCGCGGACCTCGGGCTCGAGCGGCAACCAGACCGGACCGGAGTCGGCCAACCGGAATCGCCGGGCCCGGATGGCGCTGGTGGGCCCTTCCTCGTAGTACACCACCAGCACCGAGCCATCGATCAGTTCCACGGTCGACGGGTACGCACCGATCACGGCATCGATGGCGTGGGGCCCGGACCACGTGGCCCCGTCATCGCGACTAACGTGCATCGCCGTCTGGGGCAGCCGGTGGGCCAGCAGGATCTCTCCGGATTTCAGGCGTGTGAAATGCGGGCTGTGGCCCGGGAAACCGCTCGAGACCACCGTCGACCAGGTCAGGCCCCGGTCGGTGCTCCGCGCGAAATGCAGGGGCACCTTGTCTCCGCGCAACGCGGCCAGGATCCGTCCGTCCTTCAGTTCGATGACATCGGTCTCGGCATCGAGGCGGACCCCGCCGCCCTGCCCGATGGCGATGGGGGCGCTCCAGGTCCTGCCCTGGTCGGTCGAGCGGAGCACCCCGCCGAAAGCCGTGTCTCCCTGCTCGTGATAGACACCCAGCAGGCGGGTGCCGTCGGAGAGTTCGCGCACCGGTGCCGACACCGCCCAACCCGGCGCCAGCACCCGCGGCGAGGCCTCCCAGGTCCAGCCACCGTCGCGCGAGGTGACGATCGCCGTCCCGTAGTCCGGCTTGGCTCCCGGAGCCTGGCGGTAGGGAAAGAAACTGCACACCAGCGTGCCATCCCGCATCCGGGCGATGTGCGGATCGCGGTCGTCGTCGGGGCCGTCGAAGAGCACCTGCGGTTCGGTCCAAGTACGCCCTTCGTCAGCCGATCGGACCGCGCAAATGCGCCCGCCCCGGGGCCAATCGGGCCGGGGCAACGACACATGATCGTAGCCGGCGTAGAACACGCAGATCAGGTCGCCATTGGCCAAACGGCACACATCCGGGAAGGCCTGGTAACTGCCGGCGGCCGCCCCCCGCGACAGGACCTTCGGGGCCGGTGACACCGGTGACGCCGAATCGGGCGAAGCCGCCGACCCGGCCATCGCCCCAGCCAGCAACACCAGCCCAAGCAGGACCTGGAACATCTTTGGTGAGCCATGAAGAGGGATCATGGGTCCCATCCAACGCGGACCCGCGACACGGGTCAAATCCTCTCGGGCTCCGCAGCGGGGGTCAGTCCCAACTATTTACACTTCGGGGTCACTCCATACTTTTTTGGAACTCGCCGACAGGAGGTTGAAGGGGGCGCCGATGCGGTGGGTCTTGGGTCTCGGGAGAGGCTTCGCGGGACCGGGCCTGCACTCGCAGGGAGGCTACGGTGAGATCGGGGTGTTCGCGCCAAGCCCAAAGAAGAGTGGCGATCGCCCCCCGGGCTTGGTCCCACCCTGTCCCGCTGCGCCGTCGCGGTTGGTGCAGGGGCATCGACTCCTGGACCTCGGAGGCAATGAAGAGGCTGGCTTTGGTGCAGGCGGGCTTCCCCTCGCTCGACGTTCCCGGCAGCGTCCCCGCCATGAAACTGCGGATCTCCGGTTCGAACGTGCGCTTCCGGATGCCGCCCGCCGAGGTGGCTGCGTGGCGGGCGACCGGATGCTGCGCCGCCGAGGTCCAGCTCGGCCCCGGCCCCGAAGACCGATGGTCCTACCGGTTGACCCGGAATGCCGGGGCCGATTGGAGCGTGGTCCTTGAAGCGGGGCGACTCACCGTGTCGGTGCCCCTGGCGGAGGTTCAGGCCTGGGCCGATTCGGAGAACGTCATCGCCCTGGAACACACCACCCCCTGGGGCACACGCATCGTGGTGGAAAAGGATCTGCCACGACGGGCGGACCGGGGGCCACGGACCACGTCGAGGAACAGTGTCTAGGATCGATACCCCGGCGACTCCATCGGACCGGTGGGGATCAGAACACCTCGCGGGCGATGCCGTAGAGGAGCAGCAGGAGCAGGCTCAACGACAACAGGAAGCGACGCCGGGCGATCCGGCGCTCGTATCGGAGCGGCCGCAGGCCGTGCACCGAGCCGGCCGCCATGAGGTGCACGAGGCCCGAGGGCCGACGGGGCTCGATGCCCAATCGCTGCATCCAGCGTTGCCAGGCCTCGACGAGATTGAAGCGATCGGCCGGAACCGTGGCTCCCGCACGCGGACCCGCGACGCTCATCGGGACGGGGGCGGGCGAAGGCGTCGGACGATCGGCGGCGACCGGCACGGCAACACGCGATTCGCGGGAACGCAACGACCGGGCTCCGGCCTGTGGCAACGGACGGGCGGCGAGATCGGAGATGCGCCGCTGGATGGCCTCGATTTCACGGTCCAACTCGGCTTGGCGGGCCGACATCGGATCCTTTGGCTTGGTGAACCATCCCATGGTCGGGCGAAAGGAGGTCTCAGCGCTTGAACGCGAGCACGAGTGCCAATGCGAGGACACCCAGGCCCAAGAGGGCCACGGGCCAGTTGAAGGCCAGCCCCAGACGAGCCCATTGCGCGGTGCTCAGCCCGGCCAACGGCGAGGTCGAGGTCGAGGCGGGCGAGGGTTGGCCGGGGGTCGCCGCTCCACCATCGAGCACCGGCCAGGCCAGACGGGCCTGGTTCCACTCCATGCGGGCGTTCTCGATGGTCGCGAGCGAGCGCGCCAGTTCCGTCTCCCAGGTGGTGTCGGTCCACGCCTGCTCGTTGAGGCCCTGGACGTGGCCGAGCGCGCCCCGCAGGCCCTCGAGGGTGCGCCCCATCTGGACGGCATCCCGACGCAAGTTCATTTCGGCCCGCTCGAGCAGCGCAACTCCGCGAAGGAGGTTCTGGAGCATCTCCTCGCGACCGGTCTGGAACTCGGCGCGGCGACGTCGCATTTCCTCGATGGCCGCCTTGGCCCGCTCCAGTTGCTCCTGGGCCTCGCGCAGCTTGGCGAGGTCCTGCTGGGTGGCCGTCAACTGGCTGTCGAGTTCCTCGCGGGTGGGGGCCTTGCCGACGCCACCGGAGCCCGAGGGACCGGCCGTGGCCAGCCTTGGGGAAGATCCGCCCGGGGTGCGCAGGTCGGTGTCCACGAAATCGGTGCCGTCGAGAGCCATAGGTCGTGGGTCGAAAACTACAGGGAGCCAGCGCCGACGCAACGCGGACGTTGGCGAGGACCTCGGAAATCACCTGCAACACGACCCGACCGTACGACTCACCACCAGAAATGGGGCACCGACCCGTCGGTCCGGACCTCCTGTTGGGCGAACTTCCGGAACTCGGCATGCCCGTCGAGCATCAGGAGGTTGCCGCCGGCCGGGAGCTGGCCGTTCAGGTGTGCCGAGCTGTGCCCGGCCCAACCGCCGTCCACCTTGGTGAAATTGCGGTTGCCGCCCGTGCGGTTGGGCGAGTTCGACAGAGTCGCATCGGCGACGATCACGCGGGCCGACGGCCCCGGCTCGAATTCCTGACCGGCCACCGTCCAGGGCTTTGGATTGAGCCCCTCGGTGATGTTGGTGGCCTTGATGCGGCCCGATCCCTTGAAGGCCACCGCATACCCGATCACGCGATAGCCGTTGGCGTTCTCGCCGGCCACCTCGTTGGTCACACCCGTGGTGAACGACCAGAGTTGGTTGTTGTTCTGCTTCTCGAAGCCCGGGCAGTACAGGATGCTCCGCTGCCCACCATTCACCACGAACGCATTGGCCGCCTTGGCCGGAAGGTCCCACGGCCAGACG
>Ga0129333_10005996_pt1 | contig 11467 bp, 9 predicted proteins | sample CPB6_08_DNA_FD_94474 | JGI IMG/M metagenome (GOLD analysis project Ga0129333, IMG submission 94474) | Freshwater to marine salinity gradient microbial communities from Chesapeake Bay, USA - CPBay_Sum_0.6_0.8_DNA | ecosystem: Environmental > Aquatic > Marine > Coastal | place: USA: Chesapeake Bay...
CCATCCGCAACCTCAAGCGCTACGTGATGGACAAGCTGGGCAACGACCATCACCTCGCCCCCGTGCACGTGACGCGCAAGGAGACGGTTGGCATCATCGGCGCCGGCCCCGCCGGCCTCACTGCGGCGCAGGACCTGGCCGAAGCGGGCTTCGAAGTGCACGTCTACGAGATGATGGACAAGCCCGGCGGCATGATGGTGTGGGGCATTCCGGGCTTCCGCCTGCCGCCCGGCATCATCGAAGAAGACATGCAGCGGCTCTTCAACCACTGCCCGGGCATCAAGCTGCACTGCGGCGTTGCACTGGGCAAGGATGTGACGCTCGAGGATCTCAAGAAGAAGCATGCTGCCGTGCTCCTCACCATCGGATCGTGGTGGGGCAAGCCCATGGGTATCAAGGGCGAAAACAACCCCAATGTGGTGGATGGCGTGGGCTTCCTGCGCCGCATCAACGCCGGTGAACGCCCGACGCTTCCCGAGAAGGTGATCGTGGTCGGCGGCGGCGACGTGGCCATGGATGCCTGCCGGGCTGCTTTGCGCATGCCCGGCGTGAAGGAGGTCAAGGTTGTCTATCGCCGCGGCCCGAAGGAAATTCCGGCCCGCAAGGAAGAGTTGCATCAGGCCATCGCCGAGAACATCGAGGTGATCTACAACACCCAGCCTGTCGAAGTGGTGAGTGCGGGCGGAAAGATGGCGCTGCGCTGCGTGGAGACCCGACTGGGCGCGCCGGGCCCCGACGGCCGCCGCAAGCCCGAGACGGTGCCTGGCTCTGAGCGTGACCTCGATTGCGGCATGGTGATCATGGCGGTGGGCCAGAAAGCCGAATCCGCCGAGCTCGATGGCAAGGGCCTGATGGCGGGCGACCGCATCAAGACCGACTGGAACTCGATGCGTACCGACGACCCGCAGGTCTTTGCTGCCGGCGATGGCGCGTTTGGCGGTTCAACCATCGTGATGGCCATGATGCACGGCCACCGCGCGGCTCATTATGTGAAATCCCATCTCGATGGCATTTCCGATCCCTTGCCCTACCGCACGCCCTACCGCACCAGGCGCGTGCCGGCCGCACAGGACATCAACTGGGAAATCTTTCCGCGCCGCGACCAGACGTTCAATGGTCTGGGCGCCAACCCTTCGGCCTTCCCGGAAATCGAAACGACCTATGACGACAAGACCGCCAAGGAAGAAGCTGCGCGCTGCTACCGCTGCGATGCCGAGACGGGCTCGTCTGACTATTCGGTGAAGACCCGTGAGGACATCTTCGTGATGGCCCGCACGCCCACCACGGATGTGCGCACGCAGAGCGCCATCCTGCAGAAGCGGCTCACGCCCAAGGCCAATCCCTTCCCCGAGAATCATCACGCCTCCTTCGATGATCTGGTGCTGCTGCCCGCCAACCTGTCGCGGCTGGTGATCGACCCCTACCGTGATGCCTGCAATACGGCGACGGACATTGCAGGAAAGGTGAAGCTCGATATCCCGGTCATTGCGGCTGGCGTCGATGCGCTTCCCACAGAAGCCAGAGCAGGCCTCGGCATGGCCTTGGCGAATGTCGGCTCCGCCTATCTGACCCGCGAGCCCTTGCCGCACAGCAAGGCACCATGGCTGCAGCTTCTGGAGCCGGGCGGCGCGCCCAATGCCGGGGCCGTAGGCCAGGTCTATGTACTGCCCAGGGGCTTCCAGAGCTTCAAGATCGAGAAGCAGCCCGGCATGATAACCGGCCTCGTGGCGTCGTCCGCCGATCTCGAGAAGGCCATTCCCTTTGCGCTCGAACATGGTCTCGAGATGATGGTGCTCGATGGTTCGTCGGGCATCGGAGGCCAATGGCCCGAGCTCGGGGGATACCCGGACTTCAGCGTGCTGCGCGATGCGATGCGCATCGTGCGCCGGATGAACCGCGAGGAAGACATCGATTTTGTCTATTTCGGTGGCGTGCGCTCTGGAACCGACGTGGCCAAGCTGATCGGGCTTGGCGCCAAGGCCGGCGCCATCGGCATGACCATGGCCATGGCGCTGGGCGGCGAGATGGGGCCCGGTGGTCTCTCCTTCTTCGGGGACCGCTCGCCCGAGGAGCGCAGCGATGCTGCGGCCTCGATCATCAATGCGATGTCGGCGGAAGCCTCCATCATGGCGCGCTGCACCGGCAAGACCGATGTGCGCAACATCGAGCCTGAAGATCTGCGGGCCATCACGCTGGCGAGCTCCAGGGCCTTCGGCGTGCCGCTGGCCGGCGCCAAGCGCGGAAGCGTGATCGAAGCAGCTGAATAGGCGGCGGTCGGCCCCCGCCAGGCTGGAGGAGGCGTGAGCGATGAAGGACGACCTGTTCGAAGCTGGCCTTGCGAAGCGCCGTGAGACGCTGGGCCAGGATTATGTCGACCGCAACCTCAAGGCTGCCGACGATTTCACGAGACCCTTCCAGGAGGCGATGACGGCGTGGTGCTGGGGCTTCGGCTGGGGGGACGAGACCATCGACGCAAAGACCCGCTCGATGATGAACCTCGCGATGCTGGGTGCGCTCGGCAAGATGCATGAGTGGGAAATCCACCTGAACGGCGCCATCAACAACGGCGTTTCGGTGGCGGAAGTCCGGGCGATCATCCACGTGGTCGGAATTTACTGCGGCGTGCCGCAGGCGCTTGAATGTTTCCGGGCGGCGCGCAAGGTTCTGGGCGAGCGGGGCTTGCTGCCGGATGGCGCGACAACCCGCAGCTGACCTTTCCGTGACGGCTGAACGCCTGGCGGTGTGGAATACGCCACCGAGGCGGCGCGCCAGTTTCCGCAACCTTCATCTCATCCACCGGCGCGGTCTCAGCCTGCGCGCGCCGGAGATCATGCCGCTCAACGAGGTCCCCGATCCCGGGCTTGCCGGAGTGGCCGGACTTGCGCGACTGCTGGCTGAACCCTCCTTCTGCGCGCTGGTCGTGGTTCAGGATAGGGAGATCAGGTTCGAGCGCTACGCGGCCGACTTTGGAAGAGATGGTTTTCACAGCATCCAGTCCATCACCAAGACCTTCGTGCACCTTGCCATAGGAAGGCTGGTTGCCGAGGGCAGGCTCGACCCTGCAAGGCCCATCGGTCACTATGTACCAGAGGCCGGGGCCGCTTATGCCAGCGCAAGTGTGCAGCAGGCCCTCGACATGGATGTGGCGAGCAATTTCGCCGAGGATTATGCGGCACCCTATGCGCCAGCCCCCGCCGTCGGCGCGCCGGTGGGCTATGCGCGTCAGGAAATCGCCATGGGCTGGCGACTGCCGCCGCCCGGCGAAGCGGAGTTCGGCGTGCGCGACTTTGCGGCCGGACTGGTTCCGGCGCCCCGCCCAGTTCCAGGCCCGGCAACGCTTTACGCCTCGCCCAATACCGACATGCTGGGCTGGGTGATCGAGCGGGCGAGCGGCGTGAACCTCACCCGCCACGTCAACGCCATTGTCGAGGCGGCGGGTCTTGAATCACCCTTCCACATCTCGGTTGATTGCACGGGCGTGCCGGTGCTGAGCGGCGGCGGCGTCATGACAGCGCGGGACCTTGCGCGCCTCGGACTGCTGCTGGCCAAAGGGGACGTGTTCCTTGCCGATGCCATGGCGGGTGGTGGAACACAGTATGGTGGTGCAGCCGGATGGCGTTACCGCAATCATCTGCTCAGCAACGGCCGCTGGGCAGGTCACCCGGGCTATGCCGGACAATTCCTGATGGTTGATCCAGAAAAGCAGGCTGCGGCGGCCTTCTTCAGCGTGCTGGAAACGCCACAGGGCGAGAGCGAAGGCTATTTCCCGCGCATCATGGCAGTGCTCGGCGGACTGCTGGGCGGACTTGATTGACCGGCCGGGACACTGCGACGAAATCCTAGAGTTGCTGTCGGATTTGTGACAATACAGATTTTCCATCCATCTGACTATCTTGGCATCATCGGTAGCGAATAGTTCCGGGAGAGACGCGCATGAAGTTCCAACTCGCCATCAATCTGGAGCGCATGGACGACAGCCTCGACATGCGCGATGTGGCCCGCCACACCCTCGAGATGGTGCAGATGGCGGAGCGTGGTGGATTTCACATCGTCTGGTCGGCCGAACATCACGCACTGGAAATGACGATCGCGCCGGACCCCTTCCAGATTCTCACCTGGTGGGCGGCGCATACCTCGACGATCCGGCTGGGAACGGCGGTGGCCGTGGCGCCCTACTGGCATCCGATCAAGCTCGCCGGTGAGGCGGCCTTCACCGACCTGATCACCGGGGGCCGGCTCGAGTTTGGCATTGGCTCGGGAGCCTATCAGCGCGAATTCGACCGCATGTTCCCTGGCCTCAAGCAGACGGATGGCTGGAAATACATGCAGGAAATGCTGCCCGCGGTTCTGGCGCTGTGGCAGGGCGATTACGAGCACAAGGGCGAATACTGGAACTTTCCGCTCTCCACATCCGTACCCAAGCCCTTGCAGACACCACATCCGCCGCTGTGGGTCGCTGCCCGCGCACCCATTACCTATGACTTTGCAGTGAAGTACGGGCTCAACATCATGTCGTGGCCGCTCACCCGGCCGATGTCCGAAGCCGAACTCTACAAATCGCGCCTGGAGGAGGCTCTGGCCAACAACCCGGGCAAGCAGCGCCCGATCTTTGCGATGATGCGCCACACCGCCGTCTATGATCGCAAGGAAGACTGGATGGTTCCGGTCAAGGCGGCTCAGCGCCAGCTCGGCCAGTTCGAGAACCTGTTCAAGAACCTCGGCGATGTGAAGAACGGCTTCCCCAAGGAAGTGGATCTCGGCGATATCGCCAACCGGGCGGAATACGATCCGACGATGCTGTCCACCAACCTGATGTTCGGCACGCCTGACGAGGTGATCGCCAAGCTCAAGCCCTATGAAGTGCTTGGCGTGGATCATTTCACCTACTACGCAAGCCTTGGCCTTGGTCACAAGGAGCAGAAGCGTTCGCTCGAGCTGTTCTGCAAGGAAGTGATACCGGCCTTCACCTGAGGTTCATGATGTCCAGTTTTGTCGAGGTCACGCGCAACGGCCACATTCTCGAGGTCAAGCTCAACAAGCCGAAGGTCAACGCCATCGACCATGCCATGAGCCGCGACATGGGGCAGGCCTTCGCACTGCTCCGCGACGACCCGGAGTTGCGGGTGGGCATCCTGACTGCCGAGGGCAACCGGATCTTCTCTGCAGGCTGGGATCTGAAGGCGCTCAATTCAGGTGACATCAAGCTCGACAACTGGTGGGAAGACGGCGACTATGGGGACGGCGGCTTTGCCGGTCTCACCGAAAACTGGACGCTCAACAAGCCTGTGATCGCTGCGCTCAACGGGCTGGCGATCGGCGGTGGCTTCGAGATCGCGCTGTCCTGCGACCTGATTATCGCCGCCGAGCACGTCGAGTTTGCGCTGCCTGAAATGCCGCTCGGCATCGTGCCGGATGCGGGCGCGTTGCAGCGCCTGCCGCGGCGCATACCGCACAACATTGCCATGGAAATGCTGCTGCTGGGCCGCCGCATGGGAGCCGCGGAGGCCGCGCAGTATGGGCTGGTCAACAAGGTGGTGCCGGCCGCCGACCTGATGAACGCGGCGCGCGAATGGGCAACTCAACTCGCCAGGTCCGCGCCGCTGGCGATGCAGACCGTGAAGGAAGTGCTCCGCGCCATCGAGGCCAAGCCGTTGCGCGAGACCTTTGCGACCATGCGCACGGGCGATCTGCCTGTCTACCGCGCCATGCTGAAGTCAGAGGACGCAGCGGAAGGCGTGAAGGCATTCGTCGAGAAACGCGAACCGATTTTCAAGGGAAGATAATCATGACGCGGCCCAATGTTGCGGATGTGAAGCGGGTGGCAAGCCTGGGCGGCGGCCCGATAGGCGCGGGCTGGGCGGCGCATTTCCTGGCGCGTGGCTACGACGTCACGGGCTATCTGCATGCCATGAACGAAGAGGCGATGTACCGGAAGATCATCGATACAGCCTGGGTGAGCCTGACAGCCCTTGGACTGGCTCCCGGCGCATCTCTCGGCCGCCTGAGGCTCACGGACAGGCTGGAAGACGCCGTGGGCGACGCTGAGTTCGTGCAGGAAAGCGCGCCTGAGCGGCTTGAGCTGAAGCAGAAGCTTTATGAGAAGCTTGGTGCCCTTGTGCCGGCTGACGTTGTCATCGCCTCGAGCACATCGGGTCTGATGATGACGGACATTCAGGCCTTGTGTCCGACACCGGAGCGAACGGTGATCGGCCATCCGTTCAATCCGCCCTATCTCTTGCCGCTCGTTGAGATCATCGGCGGCAGGAAGACAACGCCTGCGGCCGTAGGCTGGGCACGGGACTTCTACGCTCATGCCGGCAAGGCGCCGCTGGTGATGAAGAAGGAGATCCCGGGATTTGTGGCGACGCGATTGCAAGAGGCCGTATGGCGTGAGGCGCTGCACATGGTGGCCAATGGCGAGGCGACACCCGAAGACATCGACATTGCCTTGATGAATGGCCCGGCCCCACGGCTTGCAATCCAGGGTCAGTGCATGGCCTTTCATGTAGCCTGCGGAGAGGGCGGCATGGCGACCAACCTTGATCAGTTCGGCCCGGCGCTGAAACTGCCGTGGACAAGACTCGAGGCTCCGGAGCTTACCAAGGAACTGCGTGACCGGATGGTCGATGGCTGCAATGAAATGGCCAGAGGCCGTCACTTTGAAGATATGGCAGCCGAGCGCGATCGTGCAATCGTCGGTGTGCTGAAGGCCGTACGCGCCGCACGCGCCGGGGGTTAAGATCTTTTTCCCTGCTTGTTGCGCGTTGTCTGCAGGAAGGCATAGACCGTCCCGGGCCATGACGGCGCGGCATCGGTCTCGGGCCAGGCCTGACGGTATTCGCTCGGCTTCTTGCCAAAGGCCTGCAGGAAGCTCTGGGAGAAATATGAAAGTGAGTTGAAGCCGCAGGCTGCCGAGACTTCGCGGATCGACATGCGTGTCGAGCTCAGCAGCACACGGGCGTATTGCAGCCGGAGCAGTTTCGAATACTGCACGATTGTGCAGCCGATGTCGCGCTTGAAAAGTCGCTCCAGCTTGCGCTGCGACACGCCGATCTCACGGCAGACGCGCGGGACGGGGGTTGGCTCCTCGATGCGCGCCTCGAGCAGCGTCATGGCGGCCCGCACGTCCTGGTGCACGTCATCATGCTTGCCGCCTGTCGCATAGCGCTGAACAGCCTCTGGCGGACGCCGTGGATGGTGCATGACCTGATTGGCGATCTCGGCGGCCAGCTGGTCGCCGTTCTTGCGGCCAACGATGTTCAGCATGAGGTCGAGTCCCGCCGTGCCGCCGGCGCAGGTCATGACCGGGCCATCGATGGTGTAGAGTTGCTCGGTCACCGCCAGATCCGGATAGGCCTCCGCAAGACCCGCCATCATCGACCAATGGGTCGTCACCTTATGATCGGACAGCAATCCGGCGCGCGCGAATGCATAGATGCCCAGCTCGACTGCCACCATGGCCACCTTGCCGCGCGCATTTCGCCGCAGCCAGCGCGACAGGCGCGGGTCATCGAGATGCTCGGCCCCCCAACTGCCGCAGACCATGATCATGTCAGGTGATGCAAGCCCGTCCTCATCGAAACTCCGGCAGGCAACAGTGAGGCCGTTGCTCGCCTGCACCTGTCCCGATGTTGCGGCGCGAAAGTCCCAGTCATAGAGTTTTTGCGGTGCAAGATAATTGGCGATGCGCATCGGCTCCATGAGCATCGTCAACGTCATCATGTTGAAGCGCGGTATGAGCAGGAAGCTTACCCGCGTGAGAGGGTTGGCGGCGGCTTGCGTCATGCGGGAACCCGGTCGGCGAAAAAAACGGATAATTGGCGAGAAATTTATAACGCCTTCTGGTGTTCCGGCAAATCATTTCTATCAAGAACGACAACCGTCAGGGAGGGCACGCGGCATGAATTTTGAGGTGATCGTGACCTGCGCCGTGACCGGTGCAGGCGATACGGTGGGCAAGCATCCGGGCGTTCCCGTGACGCCCGAGCAGATTGCGCAGGCTGCCATTGACGCCGCGAAGGCAGGTGCGACCGCAGCGCACCTGCATGTGCGCGACCCCGCCACCGGCAAGGGCTCGCGCGACCCCGAACTCTTCAAGCGCGCCGTCGACATCGTGCGTTCGAGCGGTACCGATGTGGTCATCAATCTCACGGCCGGGATGGGCGGTGACTGGATGATCAGCGAGGACGATCCCTGCAAACCGGGGGCTGGTACCGACATGATCGGCCCCGAGGAACGGCTGCGCCATGTCGAGCTGTTGCGCCCCGAAATCTGCAGCCTCGATTGCGGTTCCATGAATTTTGGTGACGGCAACTACGTCTACATGTCCACGCCTCCCTACCTTCGCCGCATGGCCGCGCTGGTGAAGGAGTGGGGTGTGAAGCCCGAGCTTGAGGTATTCGACCTCGGTCACATCCGGCTTGCGAAGCAATTGATCAAGGAAGGGCTGGTCGATGAGCCGCCGATGTTTCAGATCTGCCTCGGCATACCGTGGGGTGCGGACCAGTCTGTCGATAACATGAAGGCGATGAAGGACCAATTGCCCGACAATGCCAGCTGGGCAAGCTTCGGGATCTCACGCATGCAGATGCCCATGGCAGCCGCCGCAGTTGCGATGGGCGGCAATGTACGGGTGGGCCTTGAAGACAATCTCTATCTTGACCGAGGCGTCCTGGCGAGCAATGCCCAGCTTGTCGAGCGTGTCGTGGGCATCATCGAACGCATGGGCGCGCGTGTGCTTACGCCCGCCGAGGCCCGCAAGAAGCTGGGGTTGAAGAAACAGGGATGACGCGCGGCTCCTCCGGCATAGGTGTCGATTTCGACCGCGTCACGAAGCGGTACGGAAATATGACCGCTGTCGAGGATGTCTCGCTCGGTATCCGTGCCGGAGAATTCCTGACGCTTCTGGGGCCGTCCGGGTCGGGCAAGACGACCTTGTTGATGATGCTCGCTGGATTTCAGGACATCACCGCAGGTGACATCCGGGTGGGCGGACAGTCCATCGCTGCCGTGCCACCCGAGAAACGCAACTTCGGCATGGTCTTCCAGGGCTATGCCCTCTTCCCGCACATGACTGTGCGCGGAAACATCGAATATCCGCTGGACATCCGGCGCATGGCAGCAGCCGACATGGAGAGACGACTGGGCGCCATGCTGGATCTCGTTCAACTTCGGGGTTTCGAGGACCGCTATCCCCAACAACTCTCCGGTGGCCAGCAGCAGCGTGTGGCGCTGGCCCGGGCGCTGAGTTTCGAGCCACGGGTTCTGCTGCTTGATGAGCCGCTCGGCGCGCTTGACCGCAAGCTGCGTGCGGACGTGCAGGAGCAGCTCAAGGACATTCACAACCGGGTTGGCACCACCTTCATCTATGTGACGCATGATCAGGAAGAAGCGCTGACCATGTCGGACCGGATTGCAATCATGAATCGTGGCCGTCTCGTTCAGGTGGGGAGCCCCACCGAGCTCTATGAACGGCCGCGCACGGTTTTCGCGGCGAGCTTTCTCGGCAAGAGCAATTTCATTACCCGCAACGGACGAACCTACGCGCTGAGGCCCGAAAAGATTGACGCCCTGCCTGCCGGCAAGGGCAGCGGACAGAACAAGCTGTCCGGAACCATCAAGGCCATCACCTACATGGGCGCCACGCTGAAGCTCATGGTCGATGTGCCGGGCCATGCCAGCATCGAGGTTCAGGTGCCGGCCTGGCGAAATGCCGGACAATTTGCAGAATCACAAGCCATCGACATCTGCTGGAGCGATGACGCTCAGGTCGAGGTCGAGGCCGGTGACGACGAGAAGGCGGGCGTACCGCCCGTAAGACCAGGCCGGGGATAATCCCCGAACAACCACCGCGGACAGAGCGCCGCGGCACAAGGAGGAGACGACTATGCAAGACAAGATGTTCATGCGCGATCTCGCGCGGCAGGGCGCGCTGGCTTTCAAGTCCGGCAGGCTTGATCGCCGCAGCTTCCTGGCTCTCTGCGGCATGGCAGGCGTTGCCACGCTCGCGGTACGGGCAGGGGACGCGGAGGCAGCCGCCAACGAAATCGTCATGTGGAACTGGGGCGGCGAATCCGAGAAGTGTCATGGCGACGCCATCGGCAAGCCCTTCACGGCAGCCACGGGCGTTCCACTGAAGTTTGATACGTCAGGTCCTCTGCAGGGAAAGATCAAGGAGATGGTCGATTCCGGCAAGGTCACGGCGGACGTCTGCGATGCCGACGGCTTTGACGCCATCGCTCTCGGCAAGTCCGGTCACCTTGAGGCCATCGACTACAACATTGTCAACAAGGCCCAGATCAAGGAAGGCGTGGCCTGGGAGTTTGGCGTCGGCGTGATCTTCTACGGATACGCCTTCATGTATGACACGCAGGCCTTCGGCGGCAATGCGCCGTCTGGCTGGGCGGACTTCTACGATACGGCAAAATTCCCCGGAAAGCGTTCGCTTTACAAGTGGGCCAACGGCTCGATCGAGAGTGCGCTCGTGGCCGACGGCGTGCCGAAGGACAAGGTCTATCCGTGCGATGTCCCGCGGGCGATCGAGAAGATCAAGTCGATCAAGGCGGACAGCCTCTATTGGGGATCTGGTTCCGAAGCCCATGACATGATCGTGAACGGCGAGGTCGTGATGGGCATGATCTGGCAGAACCGCGGCAAGGCCATCGAGGAGCGCACCAACGGGCGCTACAAACTGGTCATGAACGAAGCCATTGCCATGCCGGGCGCCTATATCGTCCCGCGCGGAAATCCCGCTGGCCGCGACAACGTCATGAAATTCATCCAGCAGGCGCTGCAGGTCGACTCGCAGCTCGCCATCCTCGACTGCCTCGGCATGACGCCGTCGAACCCGGAGGCCTTTGCCAAGATTCCGGAGGCGATGCAGCCTTATGCGATCAATTCGGCGATGAACATCGACAAGGTGATCTTCAATGATCCTGTCTGGTGGGCCGAGCAGGGCGGCGACGCGGTGAACGCGTTCCTCGACGCGATCGGCTAAACACAACAGCGGGCGCGCGCCGGTCACAGGGACCGGAGCGCGCTCTTCGATTGTGCGGGCACACATGTCAAGCGCGGTGCAGACTGGCCGGTTCAATGTCTATTGGCTTCTTGTGGCGCCAGCCCTTCTGCTGGTGCTGGTGCTCTATGCCGCGCCAATCCTGAATGTCCTCCTGCTGAGTTTCACAGATCCCAAGCTGGGGCTTGGCAACTATTACAAGATTGTCGAGAGCGATACCGTCTCACGACTCATTTTCACGACCATCCGTCTGTGTCTGATCACCACGATCGCCAGCGTCACGCTGGGTTATATCGTCGCCTATGCGATGCTACATGCATTTTCTACGATGCGTCAGCGCATGATGTCGATCCTGCTCATCTCATTCTGGATCTCGGTGCTGGTGCGGTCCTTTGCCTGGCTGATGCTGTTGGGGCACAACGGTCTTCTCAACAACGCTCTCATGGCGGGCGG
>Ga0129333_10005997_pt1 | contig 11467 bp, 10 predicted proteins | sample CPB6_08_DNA_FD_94474 | JGI IMG/M metagenome (GOLD analysis project Ga0129333, IMG submission 94474) | Freshwater to marine salinity gradient microbial communities from Chesapeake Bay, USA - CPBay_Sum_0.6_0.8_DNA | ecosystem: Environmental > Aquatic > Marine > Coastal | place: USA: Chesapeake...
AGTCATTTGGGAAAGCCACGCCCTTGCCGGCCTGCTGCGCCTCGCGCAGGGCGCGCAGCTTGTCGCGGCGCTCGGCGATGAGCTGGTTTTCGTCGAGCGCCTGGGGCGGCGCGGACGGCGTGGTAGGCGCGGAGGGGTTGGACATGGCGGGGTGGTGGCCGGACAAAACCCAGAATTTTATTCCCGTCACCCGCCGTCTCGGCCGGGTGCAGTTCGATAGTCGGGCACCAACCGTGCCAGTTTTGCTCGCGCTGCGCCGGTGTCGCGCGCATGGATGGCCTGCTCCAGATCTTGCAGGCCCACATGCAACTCAGCCCAGGCCGGGTGCGCCTCACGCGCTTTCCAGATGCGCGGATGCGCGGAGGGCTGCTGCTCTCCACCAATCAGCAGTTCCTCGAACAGTTTTTCGCCCGGTCGCAGGCCAGTCACCTCGATCCGGATGTCACCGCTCGGGTTGGCCGCATCCGCCACGGTACGGCCAAGCAGTTGCACCATGCGACGCGCCAGATCCATGATGCGAACCGGCTCACCCATGTCCAGCACGAACAGGTCGCCTTCGTCGGCCATGGCGCCGGCTTCCAGCACCAGGTGCGCTGCCTCAGGGATGGTCATGAAGAAGCGCGTGACATCCGGGTGGGTGACCGTGACGGGGCCACCACGGCGAATCTGTTCACGGAACAGCGGTACCACCGAACCAGAGGAGCCAAGCACATTGCCAAATCGGACCATCGCATACGCAGTGCTCGCCCGTACACCAGCCTGCGCTGCAGCGCGCGCCTGAAGCACCGTCTCGGCCAGTCGCTTGCTGGCGCCCATCACATTGGTGGGGCGCACTGCCTTGTCGGTGCTGATCAGTACAAAGCGCTTCACGCCGGCCGCCTCTGCGGCCAGTGCCGTACGCAGCGTGCCCCACACATTGTTGAGCAGCCCGTCGATCACGTTGTGCTCCACCAGGGGCACATGCTTGTAGGCGGCAGCGTGATACACGATCTGTGGATGCCAGCGTTGCATCAGTGACTGCATGCCTTGAACATCCAGCACCGATCCGAGCAGCGGAACCACCTCAACACCCTGAAGGGCCTGCGCCTGCAACTCCTGATGGATGTTGTAGAGTGCGAATTCGCTGTGGTCCAGCAGCAGCAGCCTCGCGGGCCGGCAAGCCGCGATTTGCCTGCACAGTTCGGAGCCGATGGAGCCACCGGCGCCTGTGACCAGCACGGTGCCGCCCTGAATGCTGGCGCGCACGCGCTGCGCATCGCGGTTCACCGGCTCGCGCTCCAGCAGGTCTTCCAGGTCCAGATCACGCAGGTCGTCTGGCGAGACGCGGCCGGTGGCCAAGTCGGCCACCCCCGGCAAGGTGCGCACCAGCACCGGGTGATGCCGCAGGGAACGGAGCACGGCGTTGCGTTGCGCACGGGTGGCCGAAGGCATGGCCAGAAGCAGCTCCGCCACACCGTGGCGGTCAATCAGGTCGGGAAGGTCTGACGGCGCGTGCACACGGCGGCCATCGATATCGCTGCCATGCAGCTTCGTGTCGTCGTCAACAAAGCCCACAAGCCGGTGCTCTGGTGACCTTGCCAGCGCGGCGGCCAGTTGCCGCCCGGCTGCCCCCGCCCCGTAGATGACCAACCCGGGCAGCGTACCGCGCTGCAGCCGCTCGCGGTACAGGTCGCCCAGCCAATAGCGAACCAGCACGCGGCTGCCCGCCACGGCCACAAACAACAGCACCGGCTGAAACAGGCCCACCGTGCGCGGAATGCCGGGCACGCTGATTGCAGTGAACACGGTTGCGAACGCCAGCCCGTACAGCGCGCACGCCTGGGCCATCGCCACCATCGCATTCCAGCCCGAGTAGCGAAAGATGGCGCGGTACAGGCCAAAGCGCACGAACAGCGGCAGCGCCAGCCCGATGGAGCCGGGTACCAGCCAGAGATAGACGCCCGTGAGTGGTACCAGCGACTCAAGCCGCAGGCTCAGCGCCAGCCACACGGTCAGCACGCACAGGCAGGCATCCACTCCCATGGCCAGCATGCGCTTGCGCGGACGCGGCAGCACCAGCAACTGGTCGGCAAGGAAGCGGGGGGTCATGGCGGGCTGATCAAGTCGCGACCGGGCGACATGCCTAGTGTGTCACGCCGTCGCGGCGTATGACCTTCCACACCGTCAGCATCAGGATGCGCAAGTCGAACGCCAGCGATTGGCGCTGCAGGTATTTGGTGTCGTAGCGCACCTTCTCAGCCAGCGGCAGCTCGTCGCGCCCGTTCACCTGGGCCCAGCCGGTCAGGCCAGGCGTGAGCACATGCACGCCAGCGGCGGTTCGCGCCTCGATCAGGTCGGTCTGGTTGTAAAGCGCCGGCCGCGGCCCGACAAAGCTCATATCGCCCTTGAGGATGCACCACAGCTGCGGCAACTCGTCGAGGCTGGTCTTGCGCAGGAAGGAGCCGATCGGCGTAAGGTAGGCCTGCGGGTCTTTCAGCAGATGGGTTGCGACGACGGGTGTGTCGGTGCGCATGCTGCGGAACTTGGGCATGCGGAAGATGCGGTTGTGGCGGCCGACGCGCTTGCTCCAGTACAACGCTGGCCCCGGTGAAGTCAGGCTAACGGCCACCGCTATTACTCCAATAGGCAGCACCAAAAACACGGTCGCCACCAGCGCTAGCGCTAGGTCAAACAAGCGCTTCACGCCCGAAAACCTTCAGCTGCTCGCTGCAAGCCCTCGTCCACAGAGAATGGTGGCGTCCAACCCAGAAGATGGCGTGTCTTGGTAATGTCTAGTTGCAAGGAGCCGCATAAGCGCTGGTAGGTGCCTTCCTTGTTCAGTATCTGCGCACCGACTTGCAGTATCGATGGCGGCACATAAAAAAGGCGCGCGGGGTGGCCCAGAGCAACACCCATGCGTCTAAGTAAGCCGGCGGTAGAAAGGTCTTCACCGTCGCTGACGAGAAACGTCTGGTTTGCGGCGGCAGGGTGGCTCAAACAGGTCATGATGAAGTCCACGAGGTTATCAAGCGCCACAAAACTGCGGCGGTTTTGGGTGACCGCAGCCAATGGCAGAGGAAAATCCCGCGCCAGCCAACGCATCATCGATTCAAAATTCGCCTTGACGCCAGGCCCGTACACCAGAGGTGGACGGACGATTACCACCTCCATGCCCGTTGTTATGGCCAGTTCGCGTAGAGCCTGCTCGGCTTCCCACTTAGACCGCCCATACGGATCATTGGGAGCGTCACAAGGGTCTGGTTGAAATGGTTGCCCAAGAGGTGTCGATTCGCCATTGACCTTAACCGAACTTACGAAGACGAAGCGCCTCACGCCGATCTGCGCAGCCGTCCTGGCAAGTGCGAGCGTGCCCTCCGCGTTGGCCCGTCGGTACGCGGACATCGGATCCGTTGCGGACTCGTTCATCACATGAACCCGCGCGGCTAGATGAACGAGCGCCTGCGGCAAGTGCTGCTTGCTTTGCCGCTCCAAGGCGCCGTAGAACGGCGATTCGGTCCGGCTCGACACTGGCAACAACTCGATCCCCTGCGCAGCGGCCTGGCGGCACAAGCGCGCGCCAATAAAACCGCAGCTTCCGGTGACTGCTAACCGGGCGATAGGGGGGACCATGGGTCAGATACCCAGCAGGAAGCGCGCGGCGCTGGTGGTATGCCAGATGGCAAACCACCAATGGTGGTGGCTGATGGGCTGTGCGTGGTTTACCACCGATGCAGGTGTAGTGTCGGCCGAGCCGCCGTTCAGTTTGACGATCTCGATCGGAACCAAAGGGCGTGATTAGTCCCGTATGCGGAAGCACAACGTCAGTGCAGCCGCGCCGGCTGAACGGACATCGCGTTTCATGGCCGCTGCGAAGTTGCCCTGCCCAGTATCTTCATCAAGCCGTCATAAAGCCGTGACGGCAGCCGTCGCTCTAGTTGTAACCGAATACGTGTTCTCCAGCGTGGTCGCAACGGAGAGTGCCGGCTGAGTTGAAACCCATCCATGAGATTGGGAGGAGATCGAAAGTGCTTCAGTAGCTCCGCGCTTTCATGCCGCACGTAAAAACGGTTGATGCCATCGAACCAGGCAAAAAGGTACCCGTTGTTTAGCAGTGAACTCTCCCATGCAGCCCAGACTGGCTGCTGGTTCAATGCGTCGATGGCCTCTACCAGCACCACGACAGGACGGTGCCGCTGCCAGTCCATACCGGCCATCACGGCCTGCTCGTAGCCCTCCACATCGATCTTCAAGAAGGCCACTTCCCGCCCTGCAGCATGGGTGTCAAACACTTGGGTGAGCGTGACCATTTCCACCTTGACTGGTCGCGACTGGTGCCCAGCGCGGTTGTGCCGATCGGCCAGAACCGCATGCGCTGTCGACATGCCCGAGCCGATCATCTCGTGGAAAGTGACAACGCCCGCCTCAGTACCCGCCGCCACGTTCAGGTTCACATCCCTGGGCCGATGCTGCTGAAGCAGCCTGTGGTACCTGCGGTTTGGTTCGAGATTGATGCCTCGCCAGCCCCGTTCGTAGAAGACCCGTGTCACAGAGTCGACCTCCGGGTGCCATGCGCCTACATCTACATAGAGGCCAGGCACGCTTTTGCCAAAGACACGCATAAGCATCACGTCCTCAAAGTTCTGGGAGTAGCTGATATATGTCATGTGTGTACTTCGGGTACGGGGCGGGACGTGAAGAGCAATCGTATCCCGCCCGGCGATGCTTGGATGGTGGTCAGCACGCCTGCGATCCAAGCCCCGAGGATAGTACCGACTTGCCACCCCGTAGATGCTTGCGTAGTGATAGGCAGAAGACACAGCAGACCCCAGACAACAACCGTACTTAGTGAGATGGGGAACAGAACGCTCCAGATTAGCCAACGGACCAAGAACCCCCGTAGGAGTCGACGGTGCATTAGCCAGGGCCATACCAGCACGAACACCCCGTTCGTGACCAGCCAACCGATGGCGGCTCCTTCTATGCCATGCTCGGACGTGGCCCATGCCAGCACAGGGAGCAAGGCGCACAGTGCCAACAGATTCACCTTCAGGGGTAGCTGCACCCAACCGTGAGCGATCTGCAACATATACGGTATGGTCATCAGACCATTGAGGGCGGTACCTGCCAGTAGCCATGGCAACAGACGGGCCACCTGCGATGCGATATCCCCGGGTATGCCCCAAAGAATCAGCGCCATCTCAGGCATGAGGGAAAGCACGACCGTCGGCGGAACGAGTAGAGCCACCATCCAGGCTGTGAGCTGTTGGTAAACCTGCCATGTGGCATCCTCGTTTCGGCGTGTTGGTCCGGCTGACAGCCAAGCCAGCGCAATGGAGGACATCGGCGCCACTGTCAGCGCAGACAGTCCGCCAGCAACGGTCCAGCCGATCATGTAGACGCCGAATTCGGCAAGGGATAACCATTGACCGACCAGTACCTTGTCAGCCTGTGACAGCACCAGGGACAGCACGCCCATGAGCGTCATCGCCGGAGCAAAACCGCGCGCCTGTGCCAGCCATCCGATATTTGGTCGGGTGCGCGGGCCCGGGAGCAGTATGGGACGGGTGGCCTGCCAGCGTAAAGCCAGAGTCTGCACGGCAGACATGACGGCCTGCGCACTGAAGAACGTGAGCAGCGACGGCGATATCCAAAGACCCCCCAATGTGAGCGCCACCCGTACCGTGGAACAGGCGGCGGCTATCAGCGCAGCAGTAGCGTGACGTTGCTGGCCAGCCAACATGGCAGCGTACAGGTTGCCAGGCCATTGAACGCCCAACGCCACCACACCAAGTACCATGGCAGCAATCTGCGTTTTCTCCTGCATCACGGGAGGGTGGTAATACACGAACGCCGCACCGGTTAGGGTGATAAGCAAAAGCGCGGAAACCGCCAGCCAGTCCATGCTGTGGGCCAGACTGGACAAACGTCGCCTCTCTGCTGGTGCGGGCGAGCCTGCGAACTCTCGGGTGAGCCAGGCCGGCATGCCTAGATCGAACACCGCCAGCACGGCCGCAGCGGTGGTAAATAGGCCGACCACACCGAAGGCGTCTACTCCGAGGAATCGGACATACACCGGTACGGCCGCCAGCATCAGCATGCTGGTCCAGGCCTTGGCTGCCACTGGCAGCAAGAGTGAGGTTCGGACCATGCCGTGCATCCTGATCAGCCGTGGCGCTCCATCACGGCATACAAGTCGATCACGTCGGCTTTGAGCGCCGTGATCAAGGCACACACGCCGTCGGTGCCAACGGCAACATCCGGATACTGTGCGTTGATCGAAACCGGTGCCTCTGGGGTCATGGGTTCAAGACGCCTTCAAAAAGGCGAGCGTAGGCACGGCCCAGCGCATCGCCGGAGAACAGGGCTTCATAGCGCTGGCGGGCTGCCCGGCCATACCGCTGCGCCAGCTCTGCGTCGGTCAGCAGGCGGTTCAATGCAACCGCCAAGGCGGTAGGCGACTTGGGCGGTACCACCCAGCCGGTCTCGCCATCGGAATTCACAAATGAGGTGCCAGTGCCGATCTCGCAGGTCACCATGGGGCGGGACATGATGCTGGCTTCTACCAACACCATGCCGTAAGCCTCCGAGCGCAAGTGCGAGGGCAACACCAGACCCCGGCAGGCCTGAAGCAGGGCGATCTTTTCGCCCTCGGTCACCCGACCGGCGAGTAGTACATTGTTCAGTCCAAGGCGCGCCACTTGATCCTTCAGAGCCTGCTCCTCGGGGCCGGTGCCGGCAATGACCACCCGCCCTTTCACATTGGCACAGGCGTCCAGCAGCACATGCAGGCCCTTGTAGTAGCGCAGCACGCCGATGAACAACACAAAAGGTTCGCTGGCCTGCAGACCAAGCCGGTCTAGGACGGCCGTGTCCGCCGGGGTGGCGTAGGCGCTTTCATCGATCCCCAGGGGAATATGCCGCACCAGCGGTTGCAGTTCTGGGTGGGTCAGCACCGCGCTACCGGCAGCATAGCGAGGCGCATTGCACACGATAGCGTCCATACGGCGCAGGGTGTGCCACATCAGCGGCCCGTACGCCGCGCCCATCCAGCGCTGCCTCACGATATCGGAAACATAGGTAAGCACCGAAGGTTTCTTGGGTGCCAACAGTCGCAATACGTCGGCGTAAGGCCAGGGAAACAGGTAGTGGATGACATCTGCTTGCTGAGCCAAGGCTCGAAATGTCTGAACTGCATCAAGCCCCCCCAAGTCACACGAGGCCGGCGCAATCCACGAACGACAACGCACTACTTTCGCTTCTGGTCTGTCCAATGACTTTGGCGCCGGATTGGGTGACAAGGTAAATACCGTGTTTTCCACCCCGTAAGGTTGTGTGCTGATGCAAATCTGACGGATTGCTTCCTGCAAGCCCCCCGGTGGATCGGGAAAGTAAGTGCGGTAAACGTGTAACACCTTCATGCGAGTCACATCTTGGCAGCCGCTTGATAGACCGCAAGGGTGTCACGCGCGCATTTCCCCCAGGAAAAGTGCTGCGCTTGCAATAAGCCCGCAGCCTGGGCGTGTGCGCGCCAATCGTTGTCCTCAAGGCCCGTCATGATCAACTCAACCAACTTGTCCACGTCATCCGGGTCGTGCATGGCAGCCGCACCGCCCGAAACCTCGGGCAACGTGGAAGCATTCGAGCAAACCACCGGTACACCGCTGGCCATGGCCTCTAGTACTGGCAGCCCAAAACCCTCGTAATGCGATGGGTAGGCAAACAACCGTGCCCCCGCCATCAGCAAAGGCAAGGTTTGTTGGGGCACGAAACCAAGGTACCTCAGCCAACCCTGGCCTTGAGCCTCCTGGATGGCCTTGTGTAAAACGTCGCTCTCCCACCCCCTATAACCAGCCACCACCAGCGGCCATTGAGCACGCATGCGAGCCGGAAGTCGACTGTAAGCTTCCAAGAGTGAAGCTAGGTTTTTCCGGGGCTCCACCGTACCAGTGAACAGGCAATATCCGCCAGACTCCAGACCGAAAGCTTGCAAAGCTGGAGCGAGCGCATGGTCGGGTCTCGGCCTGAATTCTGGTCCACTGGCCAAATGCACTGCGTAAATTCGGCTCAGTGGCCAGCCAAAGTAACGTGCCACCTCCTGGCGTGTGTATTCGGTGTCGGTGATGATGGCCGTTGCGCGCTTGAGCGACGACTCCATTTCTGCCTGCAAGTAGCGCACCCTGTCGGGAGGATGCCCTTGTGTCCACACATAATGAGACAAATCGTGCACCGTTACCACACTTCGCCCAGCAAAGGGGGGTAGGTAATAGTTGGGCCCATGGAACACATGATCTTCCAAGCCCTTCAAGGCACGCGACTTGAGCCAAGTGTTCACCTGCCGAAATACAGCCACGGCAAAACGGCTTTGCTGGGCCATTGTTTTCCAAGACGGTGTGCCCGCCATCGGGTGTGCATCACTTGGCTCAGGCAAGATGCAACTTAGGCGGTAACCCCGCAAGTACCGCAGGCTTTGCAGCGCCTCGCTTTGCAAGCCTTTTCCCAGTTCGTAGGTGTAACGTCCAATTCCCGTTAAGGGAAACTTGACCGGGTCCACCGAGAGGACCACCTTCATTCGCCAGCTTCCGAAAGCATCCACGCCAGCATGCCACGCAGACTGGGCTGCTTTAAGGCGACTTGGGCTTGTTCACATAGCCGTAACAGCTTGGTCGGATCTCCGCACAGGCGGTGCACTTCATTGGCGCGGACGAAAGCGGGATTGACCTTGGCCTCTGTCGAGTGGCCGGTCAGTTCTGTCAAAGTGTTTATCACGTGCTGCAGGCTGTAGGGCTCTCCACTACATACGTTGTACACCTCGCCCGGTTGGCCATGGGCTAGCAAGGCCAGGTAGGCGTCGCACACCATGCGCACGTCATTGAATTCGCGCTCTACCTGTAAGTTGCCCAACTCCACCACTGGTGCGCGGCGGGCGTAGTGGCTCACCAACTTGGGAATGACGAAGTTCAACGCCTGCCCGGGTCCGGTGTAATTGAACGGGCGCGTGATGACGATGGGCAGGCGATCCGCAAACGTGCGGGCCATGTGCTCCATGGCCAGCTTGCTGATAGCGTAGTGGTTGACCGGGGCTGGGGCCTGCGATTCGGCAATGGGATATGCCTCACAATTGCCGTAAATGTTGGCACTGCTGGCCAAAAGCACCTTGCGCGGTATTTGCGGTAGTGCCGCCAAAGCCTGCAACAGATGGGTGGTACCAACCGTGTTGATCGCATAAAACGCGGAATCGTCCTCATGCCCTACAAAGCTAATGGCGGCCAGGTGCACCACCTCATCGGGGCCCACGGTATCCACTTCGGCCATCAGGCCCGCCTTGTCGGCCAAATTGGCCTGCAAAGGCACCACCTGGTGGCCTGTCGCCACTGCCGCCTTCTCAAAAAAACGGCCGGTGAAGCCAGCCGCGCCGGTCAGCAGAATTTTCATCAGAAAGAGAACCCAGCCTGGTTGCGGCGCAAGTCGGCCTCTACCATCATCTGGCACAGTTGCTCCAGCGTGGTGGAGGGCTCCCAACCCAGCTTGGCCTTGGCTTTGGCGGGGTTGCCAATCAGCAGCCCCACCTCGGCGGGGCGATAAAACTTGGGGTTGATGCGCATGACCGTTTTGCCGGTAGCGGTGTCCACGGCTGTTTCGCTCTGGGCATGACCTTTGAAGTCCACGGTGATGCCTGCGCCTTTGAAGGCCATGCAAACGAAGTCGCGCACAGTCTCGGTGCGGTTGGTGGCCAGCACGTAAGTGTCGGGTGTGTCCACCTGCAGCATGCGCCACATGCCTTCCACGTACTCTTTGGCAAAGCCCCAGTCGCGCTTGGCGTCGAGGTTTCCTAGTTCCAGGCAGTCGAGCTGGCCCAGCTTGATCTTGGCCACGCCGTCGGTGATTTTGCGGGTGACGAACTCGCGACCTCGCAGCGGGCTTTCGTGGTTGAAGAGAATGCCGCTGCAACCGAATATGTCGTAGCTCTCGCGGTAGTTCACCGTCATCCAGTGCGCGTAGAGCTTGGCCACACCGTAGGGACTGCGGGGGTAGAACGGGGTGTCCTCCTCCTGGGGGATGGCTTGCACCTTGCCAAACATCTCGGACGTGCTGGCCTGGTAGAACCGGATCTTGGGGTTTACCAGACGGATCGCCTCCAGCAGGTTAAGCGCACCGATACCGGTGACTTGTGCCGTGGTGTTGGGCTGGTCAAAAGACACGCCAACAAAACTTTGGGCAGCCAGGTTGTAAACCTCTATGGGGTTCACCTTTTGCATCAAGGCAATGCTGGCTCCCAAGTCGGTCAGGTCGTACTCCACCAGATGAAGGTTGGGGTGGTGCTGGATGCCCAGCTCGTCAATGCGCCAGAAATTGACGGAGCTAGTGCGGCGATAGGTGCCGTACACGGCGTAGCCCTTTTCAAGCAGCAATTGCGCCAGGTAGGCGCCGTCTTGACCGGTGATTCCGGTGATGATGGTGGCTTGCATAGTTGGTTGCTAATTATTTTTGACTTTTAATTCCCAATTCACTAGGGGTGGCCTGAACAACGCGTATTCAGCATGACGCGCGCGGCAGTCGCAGCAAACCGCAGCTCAACTCGCCACCCAGGACTCGTTCGATCTGCACCTTCTTCGGCGCCATGGTCACGTCCTGGATCGCCTCGGCCATGGTCGCGTCTTGCTTGCGCGATCTGGTCAAGCAGCTCCTGCGAGATCTTGGGCAGCGCCGCCGATCTCTATGCAATAGCCACATTCTTCAGCTTCGTGTTGCTAGGCATACATGCTCCTGATACTCATGCTGTGCCTCACACACAAAATTTCGGACAGGCTCACCGCCCGCAGACCAACGATAAAGCAGAGCTCTAAATCTGGTCAGCGGTTTGCGAGTGGGCCTACGGATGGACGTGTCAGAGCGTGGCCCAGCTTACTGAGGCAATAGCTAGGTGGCACATCACTACAACTTGCGCCGCCCGCACTGCGGTAGCGGCAAGCGACCACCTATGAGCCGCCCCCCGCGTCAGAAAACAACCTCTTGACGCTTCACTCCTTAGTTGCGATTTACCCTGTGCACCCCATCAGCCTTACCCACCACATCCCCCACCAACTCCAACCTCATCAACGGACTCCCCAGTTCCATCATCCTCTGCTTCTCCACCGCTGCAACCGGCAGCAACTCGCACCACCGGTTCGCCACCCAAGCGCAATCGTCCAGCCGCCACGGTTCGGCAAATGGAAACTGCAATTCCGCGCGGGCGGCCTGCTCCGGGGTGAGTTCTGCGCTCATTTGCGCCTTCAGCCGGGTCAGTACCTCGCCCAGCGCGCGGGCCACGGGCTGCAGGTCTTCGGGCACGGGCACTTCGGGGTCGTCGGGCAGGGTCTCGGCGGCGCCAGTCCACAGGCCATGCTTCAGTTGCCGCGACTCGGCCAGCCGGAACCTTTGCCCGCCTACGCTGCGGATCATCATCAGGCCCGGCTGGGGCGCCTCGAAGTGGGTGATGTGCGCCAGCGTG
>Ga0129333_10005998_pt1 | contig 11466 bp, 25 predicted proteins | sample CPB6_08_DNA_FD_94474 | JGI IMG/M metagenome (GOLD analysis project Ga0129333, IMG submission 94474) | Freshwater to marine salinity gradient microbial communities from Chesapeake Bay, USA - CPBay_Sum_0.6_0.8_DNA | ecosystem: Environmental > Aquatic > Marine > Coastal | place: USA: Chesapeake...
ATTTGATGTAATGGAATTTCGTTTAAATAGTTATTCATATTGTTTGAATAATTCTAAAGAATTAGGTGCAATATAAATATTTAATTTGCTCTTCTTTTGCGATGTGATGAACACGTTCCATCGCCGGAGCCATCACCATCGCCATAGCCATAGCCATAGCCATAGCCATAGCCATAGCCATCACCATCGCCATAGCCATAGCCATAGCCATAGCCATAGCCATAGCCATAGCCATAGCCATAGCCATAGCCATCGCCATAGCCATAGCCATCGCCATCGCCATAACCATAGCCATAGCCATTGCCATAACCATAGCCATCACCATCGCCATAGCCAATTGGTCTAAACATCAAAAACCCCATTGATCAGACACTGGTACACAAAAAATTTCTGCGCCTTCTGGTATATCAACATCAGATATAGGGCGAATGTCAGCTTTACTGGGATCTTCAATAACTTTGTCAAAACCACATGATTTCCAACGGAAAACCCATACAGCTCGACTTAGTTTAATACGACCATTTTCTCTGTTAACATCACCAGCAAAAATCCAGCCGCGATCTACAACCACAACGGCACGATTGCCATTAGGTTTTTCAGCTGAAATAGAATCAGCACGAATGTATTCAATACCATTAACAGTCAAAATGTCAGACATGAATTTAATAGATTGATTGAGAAAGAGTTTAATGTCTGCGTTGTTAGGATGCGCAGCCCCCTGGTAACTAATTAATATTGATTATTTTCTGGTGCAGTAATAATTTTTCCATCATCTGTTATTGTCATCAATCGTTCTCCAGTGTTTCCATAATCGGCAATCCAAACTGGAGTATAATAACTCATCAAATAATCACCACCTTTATAGCCTTGAAATTCTTTTCCAATAATATTTTTGCAAGCCAACAAAAATTCACAAACAACTTGTGTTTTATCTGATTCAAACTCAAAAGCTAAGTCACTATAATATCCTCGATAAGAATGAGGATTGATTAGTGATTGGATAGACATATCAGCTGGAAGTTCATATAAACGAATAATCAAACTTCCAAGAGTCATTCCTGTTGAAATCCGTTTAAGCATCCAATCACTGGACATTGCATCCATGTAACTTTGAAGATCAAGCATAGCAAACATTAATAAGAATCTCTGCGTTGTTAGGATGCGCAGCCCCCTCGTTAAACCATGCATCAGCTTTACATCAAATCATGCATCAGCTTTATCCGCATTGTTAAGTTTTGTAACAGCGGGGGAAGGTTGATGACTGGCTGCTACAAGCGAAACAAATACAAATAAGATTACATGAAAGCCTGGCGCTATGGTGTACGTAATATTCAATTCTTTACAATTAAGTTTGCGATTATATCACAACCACACAATAAAAAAGTACAGATTTTATCCCGAATAAAACGTAGGACAATCTGTTAAATCCTTGAGAAGCCTTGCAATAACTAGGGTTTCGGCTATTTTATACGGCCAACACTGTAGCGGAACACCCCAGTCTCGGAGTAAATTTCTACTAAATTATACGTATAGATATAGGTAATATTATTATAGCATGACCTAATCTAATCAAGGATATTATATGTTTAAATCAATACACAAGTTAAATTAACTTGGGATCAATGAAAGATCCATTAAGATCTTTCAAGATTTCACGGTAGATATGAGACTGATGGGGTGTAAGGTGGATATAGATAGGTGTATTGTTTAAATATTGGTAAGAATCAATCAGCAAATTATAAATTGGTCTAAGAGTAAGGCGTAGTGTGACATAAAGGGGAAGTAAAAACTGAAAATTATTCCAATTTTTCAGGTGGATTTCGGTCTTAGCTTCTTCTAATGTCTGTAGAATCCACGATTTTGTGGAGAATGTAGCCTTCCCTGTATAAAATCCAAGGAGGTACACGATTTTAGCCAGGATGATGAAGCCTTCAACGAAAATTTCGAGTGAAGTTTTGAGATTGAAGTCTTTAAGAGTGTTCATGACCAGTGCATTGGGTTAAGGGAACAGCCAAACAGCCATCAAAATCCTTGTGCAGTAGGATGTAGGCCCAAGATTGAGTCTGTTTGGTACAAGATTGACTTGTAATTACTAAAATTCTACCCGGAATAGGTAGAAATTCCTAGCAATAGTGAGTTAACGCGCATAAACAATCAGGTTGCAGCTTGATTGTCTTTGTTTTTGCAAGCAAACCTGCATTGCTTCCTTCATTTGACGATCGTGTTCGTGTACAGAAGGGATAGTCAAACAAATTAAAGCTGTAATGATGAGATGATCTTTAGTGATCCGCATCATTGGAGAGTAATGACGTGATGTTGTTGGATCCCATTGTTCATCTCAGGAGAGTTCATCTCCCAATCAAGTTGTGCAGCATCTTGCATAGCTTCGACGTGTTCATTTTCGGAATATGTACGATAGACTTCACCATCACAGAGAATCAGAATGTGATTGTCCATCATCATTACAAATGAAATTAAAGTGCAGACATGAAGTCTGCAGAAAACCCTGTATGATTACAGGGCTTAATGCAAACATCACCAGAATCGAGCGTAACGTTCTTGCATTTCATAATATAAATCTTTCATGCGCGTGGGCCGCGGCCTTAGCTTGTGCTGAAAGCGATTGACCCATTCTCCATTTCTCTTTATCTGAAAAAGAAGGACGACGTCTTCATTGTTGTTAGGATCAACAATGATTCGACGCGTTTCCACTTGAGATTCAGGTGGATACATGAGCATAATAATTTCCGCAATGGAATACGCAGACTGGTGAGGTCTGCAGAAAACCCTGCATGAAACAGGGCTTAATGCAAACGTCAATCTATCATGGCTTGAAGAGAATCTTCTTCCATGATCATACCGTGATGGAAGAAATCCTCCATCAGGATGTACAAATCTTTCACTTGTGTGGGCCGAGGATCCAAGAGATACCTCGATCGAATGACCCACGCATCACCTCTCTTCTTCTGAAAAATGATAACATCTGGATCACTAGGATCCCAGATGACCCGATACTGTTCGGGTTCTGACGGATGAAAGATGAGCATAATAACTTATGCAATTGAACACAGACCTATGAGGTCTGCAGAAAACCCTATGCATATACATAGGGCTAGATGCAGACGTCAGATTCCCAATCAAGAATCAGCAGAACTCACGTTCCAGCTGACGCACGACAGGCCGGTTTGCTTGTACCAATGATTGACACCGTTGGACAAACTGCAGCTCAGAAGCACTGAGTGCAAGCCCATCCATAAACTGATTATGGAGAGCACTCAGTTCTTCTCTCATGCTTTCAACTTCACGGTTGATCGTACCGTGAATCCACCGCCCAGCGGCATCGCACTGGACATTGACTCGCGCCAAGAGACGCAATTGAGTCAACAGATGTTCCATCATTGACATGGACATATCCACATCCGGCTCGAAGCCGGCAGAATGGAATAGCAGACATGAAGTCTGCAGAAAACCCACTGCATAATGCAGAAGGGTTAAGTGCAAACATCAAGTCAACAAAAGTTAATCCCATTCATCAATGTCTTCTTCGGCTTCTTGATGTACGATAAAGTTATCGTAATAATCTTTGATCTTCCAAAGAAGCTGATCCATCAAAGAGCCACGAGATTCCAATGGAATCATTGAAATCTCTTCAAAAAGAGACTTGGCTTCGCAATCAGTCAGCTCAAGAATAAAACTTTTGACTTTAAAATCCATGACAGTACTCAATAAAAAACATGCAGCTTTCTTAAAATAAGAAGTCTGCAGAAAACCCACTGCATAATGCAGAAGGGTTAAGTGCAAACATCAAAGCCCTGGCACTAGGCCATAAAGACCTAGCACCAGAGCTAATGACTCAGAACGGAGCCGTGTCGTCCAGGACAACCTTCACTGCAGGAACAATCCTCCAGATGTGATCATTACCCTTATGACCACGAGTGAGCAGCTTGCACTTGTGCTTAGTGCAGAAGATATCAAGCTGTTCACTATCAATTACCCAGTGACCCTTATTAGGATCATAGGTAACATAGCCATTCTCATCGACCATGTAGCCGATGTGCTGGAAATTCAGCTCAACGTTCTGGTCGTAAAGAGTTTCAATTTGGCTACGAATAGCCTCCTTGAACTCTTTCAAGGTATCAAAGTCCTCCTCCAAAAAGAGGACAACTTCCCTTGTACGAGCAGGGAAGAACTTTGAAACCTTGACCACGGGATTGGCGTTAGCCATTAGAGTTACCTCTATAGATGCCCACGGGATTGTGGGCAATACTCCATTTAGGATTTGCACCTAATGCCACAGCCGTGGCCCTACCTCCTAAGAGACTGGAGTGAGCAGACTACAATGCGGTCTGCTAGCGCATGTCTATCAACCCAATGTATACTTCACATTAGGAAGTACATCATCTGGGTAGTACAACCTGACCATCCGATCTTGCACTTCGGATGAAACCCTGGCCAGGCTGACGCCCGACCAGTATCCAAAAAAGGCAACAATGCTATAGACAATTGCATCATGCATGGGAGCAACCTCCATATATGCCCACTGGATTGTGGGCAATGCATCATCCAAGACTCGAACTTGGTACTGCATATGCAGTTGCACCTGCTGATGCTGACAGTTTTGAATAGGGATCTGCCAACCCTATGATTCAAAACAACTTGTCGATCCTTTCAACAAAAGAATCCAAATCTAAGACGAGATTAATAATCTCAGGCTTGACCTGGAAGATCTTGGAGTCTTCCATCTCCCTAAGCAGTCGCACCATTTCTTGTGCATTCACCTTGACCGCTTTTGCAGCAGTCATCATCATCGTTTCACGATCAGCCATGGTGTCCTCCACCAATGTGCGGTGCCCATCTCCGCATTGGGCAATACACCAGTCAGGTCTCAAACCTGTAAACCCTCAAACGGTCTGGTGCTGGCAGTTTTAACTAGGGATCTGCCAACCATGTAGCTCAGTTATAAGATAACTTACAAGCTTGAACTACAACTACCCTATTGTTTTGATCTTGAGTTGCTATGAGTTCATACTCATAGCGTGCACTGTGATTAATAATCAAAAAACCTTTGATGTAATCCAATGCATCCTGGATAGTGTATCCAGGAATATCACTTAGATAGATACGAACTGATTTGCCTTTAGCCAAAGCTGAAGCGGCCGCTTCAAAACGTTTGGCAAGCATGATTCATCTCCAATGTGCGGTGCCCATCTCCGCATTGGGCAAAGTCTTATCCAGGACTTGAACCTGGTACTGCATACACAGCTGCACCTGCTAAGACGTGGTAGCTTTTGACCGGAGAGCTACCCAACTCCTACACTCAAACCAAACCCATCAAGTCCTCTGGATCGAGGATCCACAGACCTTCAATGGCCTGTTGCACTTGGCCCGCAGACCAGTCCAGCACCTGTGGGTACTGCTGCACCATCTGAAGCCACTGCCCCAGAAACCAGTGTGAATCAGCACCCGTGACTGGCACTCCGCCAATCAGGCTTCGACCTGCCGCTTTCTCTGCGGCATCAATGAACTCTGGAGCACGCTCCATTAAGCGCATCACCTGATTGATTGACATCGCAGTAATGTCAATAAGTTCCAGAGTCTGGATTGTCATGGATTTCTCCACGCATGCCGGTGCCCATCTCCGGTCGGTTGGGCAACTGGGGCTAGGAGGATTCGACCCTCCAGCTCACGCTATGACCGAAGTCATTAGCCCCATGGGGATTAACCCCAGTGGACGCCTTCTGCTAGCATCACAGCATGTCTGGCGTTACCAGAAAAGCTGTGCGCCGTATCTAGAAGCATTACTGCATCTGCGCAATCAGGAAGTGATCCACACTCCTGGTGTGCAGGAATGGGGTAATCAAACTTGCCCCATCCAAACAAGAGGAAGTCTTGCAACTTCTGGATGTCAGATCCACTGCAGATACAGTGGAATGCGTAACCAACATCCACCCCCTCAGGACCTTCGTCGTCATATGGTCCAAGACCATACTTCTGACGATACAGTAACTGCATCTCTTTCCAGAGATCCAGTTGCTGCATGGTCCCACTAGGAACTCCTGCCAGCTGCTCCAGCACAGCGGCGTCCTTGGTGTTCGGATAGAGACGAATGCCCATGATTCCTCCAATGGGATACACTTGGACTTACACCACGGGATTGTGGATGCCAAGTCATTCGTCCCAGTCCAAACACCGGAACTATGTCTGCTACGATTTAACGTCCTTCAGCTAGACGATCAACAACTGGGGCTAGGAGGATTCGATCCTCCAGCTCACGCTATGGCACTAGCCATTAGCCCCTGACGACTACTCGACTGCGTACCCGTTAGCCGAGCACCAGTCCACGTGGATATCGTGGGCCTCCGCAGGCCAGTTGTGATTGGCGCACTGCTGCCGGACCTCCTGGTCCAGCTTGTGTGCCATGACGTTGGCACCAATGCCAATGACTACAAGCAGTACGACTACACCAGCGCCAACCATTTGAATCCGATTCATGCTGTCCTCCAGCATTGTGCAGCGCCCATCTCTGCATTGGGCAATGCACCACCCAGGACTCGAACCTGGCACGAATACATACTGCATTCGCTACACCTGTTGGTGCTGGCAGTTTTGACCAGGGATCTGCCAACCATGTAGCCTTCAAAGAGCGCAGTGATCCTGAAGGGCGTACATCAAATCCTCCCGATCCTTCCACCCGGATCCGTCAACCCGTCCCTCAACAAACCTGATCCAGCGACCTTGGGTATCACCAGGCTTCCATGCCACCGTAGTGGCCATATCCACCACGTCACTCTGGTCGATTTTCACTCGGGAATACCAACCCAGAGCTGCAGCTTTGCGGCTGGCTTCTTTGGCCATTGCATTGGTCCTGTTCATGGATCTACTCCATGTGCGCCGGAGCCTATCCCGGTCGGTCGGGCAACCCCCAGAAGGGGGAGGCACCAGCAGGGATTTGATCCCTAGCGCAAGGACTAACCTACTCGCGCTGCCTATATAAATAGGTGCTGATGCAAACTTGCTAGATCGAGGTCAACAGGTCCTCAATATCAAGGACATAAAGTCCTTGCATCAAAGTTGCAATGCGGCCGTCATTCATCTGTAATATCTCTGGATATCTACAGATAGCTGCCACCAACTCATCAAAGAACCAGATGGCATCTACACCCACAACAGGGACGCCTCCAATGCAATCTTTAGCTGCTACAAGAGCAGCAATCTCGCGAAACTTGTCGTATCGCAAGATGAACAGTTTGCTCTGTTTCCCTGTAAGAGACATGCGAGGAACTTGTCCCCCGCTTCGGGGAGAACCGTCTGACGGTTCATGGGGACAGAGGTCCCCAACAATTCTGTCATGGCCTCTGCAGTAGAGGCATGCCCCACTGCAGAGGTGAACTCTGCTCCCTGCAGGAAGCTTGTAGCCTCCTGCAGTTCAACCGTCCGCACCTTCCAGGTGCCGTCGCACCCGGAAGGGATGAGCGTGGTGCTCATGAGGTACAGCATTGTGCTATCCTCGGTAGACACACTTACGCGGTGTCTTGTAACGTTGCTCCGTAGAGCAATGCACCAACCAGGTACTGCCCCTGGTACGAATGCATAATGCATCCGCCTCGCTTGAGTGGTGTGTGGCAGTTTTACAGGGATCTGCCAACCCGCCACTGCTCAGAAAGGATTGATTTGTTCGTAAGTTGCAGCAAAGATATCTGGTTTACATGGATAGAATTCTCCCGCTACACCTTTGATAATCCAGTCACCAGAATTAGCTTTGTGACAACCCTCCAATGTCTCAATGAAAAAACACGTTGGGAGGAATGGATCTGAAAACGCTTCATGACCATTATCAACAATCCATTTAATAAGACTTGCCGAAGATGATGATGTACCATCATAATGTCGAGCTTCAATCTGAACAGGTTTCTTGGTGAAATAAGGCATAATCAAAATGGATAAACTCCATGTGTGCGGTGCCCATCTCCGCATTGGGCAATCCAGGGCTGAGGGATTTGATCCCCCAGCGCAGAGGCCAGTCCATACACTTCTGTACAGACCAGCCTCACTCGCGCCGTTAGCCCCAGTTGACGCCTCCACATTTAGCAACAAGCTGCATGGCATCTTGTAAGTCCCAATGAGGCATAGCCTCTTCGGTACTCAGCAATAGATGTGCAGCTTGCTCACCAACAGGCAGCCGGCCCCACCCTTGTTCCTGCATTTCTGCAGGCAAACTAGAGTAGTCAAACTTTCCCCATCCAAAGAGGAGAAAGTCTGCCAGCTTCTCTACTGGAGTATCCTTGATGAGACAGTGGATGTCGTAACCGACATCATTGCCCTCCTTATCGTATTGCACGATGGTAATCTCATCATACGGACTGAGTCCCTTGGACTCCATGTAGACTTTCACCATCTCCCGATGGAGATGAAGAAGCCGCATCGTGCCCTCAGGGACTCCAGCGAGCCACTCCAGTGTCGCGGCGTCTTGGGTGTTGGGGTAGAGACGAATGCCCATGGTCCTCCAATGGGATAAACTTGGACTTACACTGCGGGATTGCAGATGCCAAGCATTCGTCTTACCCAACACGTAAGACTATGTCTGCTCTAGTTAACGTGCAGCGACACGGCTACGTTTAACGTCCAGCTTGACGGAACATCTACTTCACGGGATAGCCACTCGCGTGGCAAAAGTCGACATGCGCATCATGCGCATAGTCTGGCCAGTCCTGAGACTGGCATTGCTCTTGAAGCTGAGCCTCAAGATGATTAACCATCATGTGGGAACCAAGTCCCATGATGGTTAATAGGCTAGCCGCAGAAACGGCTAGGGTCTGTTTATTGAACTTAATCATGGATCTACTCCATGTGTGCGGTGCCCATCTCCGCTGTAGGCAAGACACCAACCAGGTACTGCCCCTGGTACGAATGTCTTACGACATTCGCCCTGCTTAGGTGGTGTGTGACAGTTTCCGGAACTCTGCCAAACAATACCTAACTGCTTAGATGTAGTTAGGCTTTCGGTCTTGCGACCAGGATTTAAAGTAGGAGTCCCCGTGCCTCCCAACTCGATGGAGGTTGGCATCGCCCCCGGTCCCTTGTCGGGACCAGACGCGCACGCCGTTGACCTTCATGCCAGAGGGCTGCCACATGGCAGCGGGGTTGCACACGGGGCGAGCGGTAAACTCAATCATGGATCTACTCCATGTGATCCTGCACTAACGCGGCAGGAAGTAACGTTGCTCCGTAGAGCAATACACCAACCAGGTACTGCCCCTGGTACGAATGCCCGATGCATCCGCCTCACTTGAGTGGTGCAGTGGCAGTTTTGACTAGGGATCTGCAAACCCTATCTACTAATGGGAAATATCCCAGAAACCTTCCCAACCCTCCGCCTCTTCCCTGGTCATCTGGACCAACGGCCCAGGGGTCTGCGAGGTACCCCATTGGTACCTATCGTTGAGGCGGGCTTTATAGTTATGATGTTTAATAAAGCCTCTGGTCTCACTCCAGAATAGAGTTGCTCCGTGCCAATACGCATAACCTTTGGTCATGGATCTACTCCATGTGATCCTGCACTAACGCGGCAGGAAGTAACGTCGCTCCGTAGAGCAATGCACCAGCAGGGATTCGATCCCCAGCTCACGCTGCCCACACTAGTGAGCGCTGGTGCGACCCTCAAGAGACGCGGCGCGCCTTGAGGATATAGTCGCCCCTTGGGCGACGGGTAACCCAGCATCGCCAGGACGGTTCCTCGTAGGCGTCGCTGTTTTCCGCGTGGGAGAACAGCGACGCCAGGCCTCGGAGAACTTCTTTGATCACCCTTTCGGGTGACCAGCCGGCGGCCCGAAAAATTCCGGGCGAAAGGACAATGGACACCTCTTGGTTCTCCCAGAGGGTCGCCGCTGCCCCCCAGCAGCGGTGGACCATCTCCGCCTCAGAGATGGTCGCAATGACGGTTGCCATGGATTTACTCCATGCACGTGCACACTCACGCGGTGCACAGTAACGGCTACCTTTAACGTCCAGCTTGACGCAAGGCTACAGCCACCTACCTAGATAGATACGTGGCAATAGCCTTTTTTTGTATATACAAAATAGTGTATATACATATATGAAGATGCCCCACAAATTATTTATTCCCCAACTTGGTAATATAGGGACCACTTTAAATTTAAAAGGATCAGGTCTTAATTTAAAAAATAAAAAAGCTCCAAAAATTTTTTCTCCCCAAATTTGGATTTCTAGGGCGACAATAAAAAACCCCGGTGATTAAACCAGGGCAGAATTGATATAAAACAATAAAATCAATCCGTGGACCGATAACCTACTGGACCAGGATTTGGATTTAGTTTTCCTTTGGTAATTTCTATTGAATGTCTATAAATTTCCGTATTGGTTTTACCTGCAGACTCCAGGGCTTGTTTAACTTTAAACCAATTAGAAAGAGTATGTGAATCCAAAATAGTATTAAAAATTGTTAAGGAGTTTACATTGACAACTTGTTTTTTATTTTTAACTCATTTCTTTTGTTTAATATAACCCGAAAGTATATATCTAATATAAACTTTTTAGCCAAAGATGTCGATTTTACTGGGATTTGAAGTTTTGATTTAGGAGTCAACTTCAATATTTTAACTAAAAGGCATGGATTCAATAACTTCTTGAGGGTTATCAGTAGCCCTTTTTTGTTTATAACGGCCTACGGCAGAGATTGCTTTTTCGTATTGAGGAATATCAGGGAAGTTAGCAGCAACAGCTTTGGTTCCTTGATTCACAAAATCAATGACTTTTGCAGGATCTTCACCAGCAGATGACATGTCTGTTGCTGTTTGCTCTAAGGCTAACAGATTTTCAACACGCTTACGCTTGTTTTCAACAGGATCAAAATTTTGCATTGATGTTTATATTTTTTATTAGTATAGCGCACCTAAAACTCAATCAATATTGTTGATTGACTCTATAATAGATTTATATGAATTTCTAGGCAATACGTAATGCAGACGCCTTCCGGGTTTAATGTGCCAATCAACAATTTAATGAAGCAAGCCAAAGATGATATTGTGGGTACTTATCAATACGATCGTTCACAATTAGCACCTGTATCGCCACCTCAAGAAGATTCTTTTAATTGGTTGAATGCTGCAGGTCTTGGAGCCCTGGCAGCCGGACTGGGAGGCCTGGGTTATCTGGGCTATCGCAATCGAGCACGGTTAATTCCAGAAGGATTTGGACGACGTCCTGGAAGCGCTACAGGAGCCCCTACAACAGGGCCAGAGCCTGGTCCGAGGAGACCTAGTCCCGCAGCACCAATCAACGTAGAAGAAGGCCGGCCTAGGACAGTCCAGACTACAGATTTAAATACACAAGCAAGCCATGCTGCACAAGCAATGAACAGCGGAGCGCAGCAAGATGCACGCCGAAATGAAAGATTAGGAGGCATCCAACAAGAAACAGCAAAAGGTGGAGGCGAAATATTGCAACGTA